>OKRZ01003643.1_pt1 | contig 10289 bp, 3 predicted proteins | sample 1601141 | NCBI WGS metagenome assembly OKRZ01 (sample SAMEA3541524, study PRJEB24748) | human gut metagenome | biome: human gut; feature: human-associated habitat; material: faeces | place: China | collected 2012
GGTCACCCGGGAAAATGAGGTATGGATTGGTACGGATTCCGGCTTATGCCGGTATGTGGCAGAGAAGGACTCCTTCGTGATGTATGACGGCAAGTCCACTGATGGTATATTTCCCGCAGCTTCCATCAAATCGTTGTTCGAGGACTCGGATGGGGATTTGTGGGTCGGTACCTGGTCCAGTGGTCTTTTTCGTTATTCCCGGAAGGAGGATAAATTCTATGCATATCCCAAAATCAATGAACGGAACTCGGCACATGTTATCTATCAGGATTCAAACCGGAAAATGTGGGTCGGTGGCTGGGATTGCGGATTATTTCTCTTGAATCACCCAAAGGATATGGCAAACGTGTCTTATACGCATTATTCGCATCGGATAGGGGATGATGCCAGCTTGTCGGACAATATTGTTTATGATATTGTGGAGGATGTACACACCCATACCTTGTGGATAGGGACCCGGGTGGGGCTGAGCATTATGAAGCAGGAGAATCCCGGTACATTCATTAATTACAAGTCGTTGCATTCGGCATATCATATACCTTGTGATGAAATAAATTCACTGTTGCGCGACCGCTTCAATAATATCTGGCTGGGTTCCATTGGCGGCGGTGTCCTGATGATAGACACGAAACAATCTCCGTTTGCTTTCTATTCTTTGAATCTGGCAGAGGATGACGTGCCTACTACTGCCGTCCGCGCTTTGTTTGCCGATGCAGATAAAGACCTTTGGCTGGGTACCGGAAGTTATGGGCTGGCACGCAAGGATTATGAAACCGGTGTGTTGTCGTTCTTTTCCCATATCCCGGAATTCTCGGATATTCCCGGTGTACCCACGGTCAATTACATTATTCAGCGTAAGAATGGAGAAGTATGGTTCGCTACCTATGACGGTGGTATCTTGATTTATGAGAAAGGAGAGAAAGTGAAGGTGCTGACTGAATCCGACACGCCTTATCTCTATTCGGATTGCGTTTCGGCCTTGTGTGAGGACAGTAAGGGGAATTGTTGGGTAGGCTGTCGCGGCGGTATGGGAATCAGTTTGGCCGATGGAGGGCATTATAGGTTCGGAACACTTTCTTTTGCCGGAGGCGGGGTGGCGGATTGGTATCATGTGAAGGACATTGTGGAGGATGCGGATGGCAGCTTCTGGATTGCGACAGCCAACTATGGAATTATACATATTATGGGGGATGTGCAGCATCCCAAAACGCTGAAATATAGTAACTATAGTTATAACAACGGCCAGCTGGCAACGAACTCGGTGTTGTGTTTGCATGTGGATAAATCGGGAAGGCTATGGGCCGGAACTGAGGGAGGAGGGTTGTATCTATATGATTATAAGGAAAATGTATTTACGGAAAAGAATCAGGAATATCAGCTGTCCGCTGACATGATAGGGTCTATAGAGGAAGACAGGCAAGGGTGTCTATGGATGGGGACCAATATGGGGCTGGTACAGCTTTTTGTACCGATGGACGAGGATTTGGCTACGGTCCGTGTCTATACGACAGCAGACGGTCTGCAGGATAACTTTTTCATATCACAGTCTTCTTGCAGTAGGGAGGGCGAGTTATTCTTTGGAGGAAATAAGGGTTATAACAGTTTCCTTCCTGCATCTCTGGAGAAAGACAATGAAGCCGTGCCTTATCTGATTACGGATATAAAAATCTTCAACCGTTCTTTTGCGGTATTGGAACCGGAGGTCAGAGAACGGATTTCTTCTGTCATGCCTTCGTTTACGCGGAAGTTAGATCTGCCTTACGGATATAATAATTTCAGTATTGAATTCGTATCCCTTACTTATAAGAATCCCGGTTTAAATCGGTATGCTTATCAGCTTGTAGGTTTTGACAAGGATTGGCAATATACGGATGCCAACCGCCGTTTTGCCTATTATAATAATTTGAAGAGCGGTACTTATCGGTTCCGTCTGAAAGCCACCAATGAAAATGGCATTTGGAGTCAGGAAATCCGTGAACTTGAGGTGGTGGTATTGCCACCGTTCTGGGCTACATGGTGGGCTTATATCATTTATGCACTGATAGGGGCAGCTATTGTCTGCTTCATTCTCCGGACAGCAAAGAACAGGATGCAGCTGCGTAATGAGCTGCATCTTCGGGAGATGGAGAAGTCCAAACTGGAAGAACTGAATCATGCCAAATTGCAGTTCTTTACAAATATCACGCATGAACTGCTGACTCCGCTGACCATTATCTCGGCTACCGTCGATGAGTTGAAGATGCGGTTTCCCGGGCATGACGACCTTTATACGGTAATGGGTAGCAATATCAGCAGGCTCATCCGTCTGTTGCAGCAGATTCTTGAATTTCGTAAAGCAGAAACCGGCAATCTGAAGTTGCGTGTCTCTCCAGGAGATGTGGCGGCGTTTGTGAAAAATGAAGCCGAATCTTTCCTGCCGCTTGTCAAAAAGCGCAAGATACATTTCTCCGTACTCTGTAATCCGGAGTCGATTATCGGTTATTTTGATACGGACAAGCTGGACAAGATTCTCTACAACCTGCTTTCCAATGCCGCCAAATATAATAAGGAGGGTGGCTATATACAAGTCACGCTGATGTATGCCGAAGACAGGGACTTCGTCCGGTTGCATGTAAAGGATAATGGCAGTGGCATTTCAAAGGACAAGCAGAAGAGCCTCTTCAAGCGGTTCTACGAGGGGGATTACCGGAAGTTCAACACCATTGGTACGGGCATCGGCCTTTCTTTGGTAAAGGACTTGGTGGAGCTGCATGGAGGAAGCATTGAAGTGGAGAGCGAGGAAGGCCGGGGAACGGAATTCATCGTGACCTTGCCCGTAGACCGCTCTTACTTTAAGGAAGAACAGATTGATGAGGAAGCTGTACTTCCGGTACAGAAAACCGTTACCTATCTTGAAGAGGAGAATGCGGAGAATGTGGTTGCTGAAAAGCCCAAAGCTCATACCATACTGGTGGTGGAGGACAATGAGGAGCTTTTGCAGTTAATGGTCCGGCTGCTGAAACGTGAATACAATGTCCATACGGCCGAAAACGGTCAGGAGGCTGTGACTGTGCTTGACAATGAGGATATTGACCTGATTGTTTCGGACGTGATGATGCCCGTAATGGACGGCATCGAGTTTTGCAGGTGTGTGAAGAACAAGTTGGAACTCAGTCATATTCCCGTGATTCTTCTGACAGCCAAGAACAAGGAGGAAGACCGTGCCGAAGCTTATGAAGTGGGGGCGGATGCCTTTATCAGTAAACCGTTCAACCTGGCCGTGCTGCATGCACGCATCCGCAATCTGCTGAAATACAAAGAACGCAAGGCGCATGACTTTAAGAACCAACTGGTGTTCGAAATCAAGGAACTGGACTATACCAGCATTGATGAGGACTTCATGCAGCGTGCCATTGACTGCGTAAACCGCCATCTGGAAGATTCAGATTTCGACCAGCCCCAGTTTGTGGAGGAGATGGGCACCAGCAAGTCCACCCTTTACAAGAAACTGAAATCCCTGACGGGACTGAATACTTCTGCCTTTATCCGTAACATCCGTCTGAAAGCGGCCTGCCGCATTATGGAGGAGAAGGGGAGTTCTGTGCGTGTTTCCGATCTGGCGTATGCCGTCGGTTTTAATGACCCGAAATATTTCAGTTCTTGTTTCAAAAAGGAATTCGGCATGTTGCCGACGGAATATCAGGAACGCTTCATACAGTCATAGATCAAGTCAAATTATGCTTCAATTAGGTCGAATAACTAAAATTCTACCTCGTAGAAGCATTATTGGAGGTCTTCCTATCAGCATTCGCCTACATTTGCCATTGTTTTCACGGTTAAAATGAAGAGTGAAAGTGAAACAATTAATGTTTAATCTTAAAGTTTATACAATGAAAAGACAGAGATTCTTTGAAGGACTCGGGCTGAAAGTGTATGTCACTTTGGCCATTTGCATGGCCCTTCTGTTGAATGTTCAGTTCTTGAACGCACAGAGTTCGACAATCAATGTAAAAGGTGTGGTTAATGATGCGATGGGACCGGTGATTGGCGCCAGTGTAGTGGAGAAAGGGAATGCGACGAATGGAACAATTACCGACATTGACGGTAATTTCTCTTTGAAAGTCCCTTCGGATGCCACTTTGACAATCAGCTTTATCGGTTATAAGACGGTAGAGCTGCCGGTGGCTGGAAAAACATCCTTTACTGTGACTCTGAAAGAAGACAGCGAAATGCTGGACGAGGTGGTAGTGGTAGGTTTCGGCACGCAGAAGAAGGTGAACCTGACAGGTTCTGTGGGGCTGGCTACGGCGAAGGAAATTGAAGCACGTCCGGTAGCGAATGCCACGCAGGCATTGCAGGGCTTGGTACCGGGCTTGCAGATTACGACCAATACCGGTGAACTGGACAAGAACATGTCCATCAATATCCGTGGCAACGGTACCATCGGTGACGGCTCAAGCGGAAGTCCGCTGATTTTGATTGACGGTATGGAAGGTGACATCAATACGGTGAATCCGCAGGACATCGAGAATATTTCTGTATTGAAGGATGCTGCCGCTTCCTCTATTTATGGGTCGCGTGCACCGTTCGGTGTTATCTTGGTGATTACCAAGAAAGGCAAATCGGGCAAGCCGACTATCAACTACAACAACAGCTTCCGCTTCAACAGTCCGGTGAATCTGCCGGAGATGATGGACTCCTATACCTTTGCCAACTACTTCAATGAGGCTGCACGCAACGGTCAGGACAATGCCCAGTTCTCTGATACAGTGATGCAGCAGATGCTTGACTTCCAGGCTGCGGGAGGTACTAATCGTGGCGGTTTGCCTACTGATGGCAATGTATGGGGTAAACCGGCAGGCGACCCGTTTACTACGGCGTATGCCAATACTGACTGGTTTTCCGAAATCTACAAGGGTTCTTCCTTCTCGCAAGAACATAATTTCAGTGTAAGCGGTGGTGGTGACAAGTTCAATTATTATGCTTCATTGGGCTATCTGGATCAGAATGGTTTGCTCCGTCATGGTTCCGATGACTTGAAGCGCTATAATGCTACTGCCAAATTTGGTGCCGAGCTGACCAAATGGTTGAAGTTCAATTACAGCTTGCGTTATGTCCGTCAAGACCTTGGCCGTCCTACCAATTTTGGTGGCGGTTTGTATGAGAGAATCGGCCGTCAGACTTGGCCTAATCTTCCGGTTTATGATGAAAACGGCTATTATTTTAATGGTAATGCCGATACGCCGGCGATGTCACTTGCATTGGGTGGTGAGCGCGATGTGCAGACAGATAAGGTTTATCATCAAGCAAGCTTGGTATTCGAACCCGTGAAGAATTGGATTACCAATGTTGAGTTCAACTATAGTACCAATTCTATAGATACACGTGAAACCGGACTTCCTTACTATAACCACGATGTGAGTGGAAATATTGTGGATACGCAAGGAACCTCAAGTCTCTATCAAGACTACAAGAAAGAGAGCTACATGAACTGGAATATTTACTCCACTTATTCTCTTGCTATCAATGATGATCATAATTTTAAGGTAATGGGTGGTTTTCAGTCCGAAGAAATGCGCCAGAAGTTTTTTAGTGCCAAAGGATATGGCTTGCAGGTGGAAGACCTTCCGGAACTGGACTTGATTTCGAATATTGACGGCGCCGGTAAGGATAAGGTGCCCGAGGTGGGTGGCTATCGTAATGAGTGGGCCACAGCGGGTTTCTTTGGCCGCTTGAACTATGATTATAAAGGTCGTTATCTGGCAGAGGCCAATCTGCGCTATGATGGTACCTCCCGCTTCCGCCGTGGCAATCGTTGGCAGTTGTCTCCCTCCTTCTCTTTGGGTTGGAACATTGCCCAGGAAAACTTCTGGGAAGATTTTGCGGATGTTTGCAATCAGTTGAAGTTCCGTTTCTCTTATGGTGAACTGGGGAATATGAATACAAACGGCTGGTATCCTACTTATCGTGCCATGACATTGAAGCAGGCAAACGGAAGCTGGCTGCAGAATGGACTGAAACCAAACACTGCTTATGTAGGCGACCTTATCAGTACAGCCTTGACTTGGGAGAAAGTGCGTACCTGGAATATCGGTCTTGACTGGGGGCTGTTCAACAACCGTCTGACCGGGTCATTCGATGCTTATATCCGTTATACGGACAATATGGTAGGTCCGTCTGTAGAGTTGCCCGCTACATTGGGTATTGCGACTCCCAAGACCAATAACTGTGACTTGAAGACGAAGGGTTGGGAACTTACCATCGGATGGCAGGACCGCACCAACTTCGGTATGGGCTATGGCATTAAGTTCAATGTTTCTGATGCACGTACTTATATAGACAGATACCCGGGTAACCCGACAAACTCAATCAATACTTATATCGCAGGCCGCGAGATTGGTGAAATCTGGGGCTTTGAAACCGTGGGAATTGCCAAGACAGATGATGAGATGCAGGCGCATCTGAATAAAGTGGGCGGACAAAGTGCCATCGGTTCCGGCGTTTGGACTGCCGGTGACATCATGTATGCCGACCAGGATGGAAAACCGGGCATCACCAAAGGTGCACAGACTTTGGAGGACCACGGTGACTTGAAGGTGATAGGCAACAATACTCCCCGTTATCATTTCGGTCTTGACTTGAATGCCAATTACAAGGGATTTGATGTTCGCCTCTTCTTCCAGGGAGTGATGAAGCGTGACTACTGGCAGGGTTCCAATATCTTCTGGGGCGTTGGCCAATGGGGTATGTGGTGGTCAACCGGTTTGAAGGAACACGAAGATTACTTCCGTGATGAACCCGTCGGGCTGGCCGGTCATGAGATTGCCGCCAATGTCAATTCATACTATGCGCGTCCGAGATTTGACAGTACCCAGAACCAGGAAACCCAAACCCGCTATCTGCAGGATGCGTCTTATATCCGTTTGAAGAACTTCCAGCTTGGCTACACATTGCCTGCTTCCATGATTCGCAAAATCGGTATCACCAACTGCCGCATCTTCGTATCGGGCGAGAATCTGTGGACGGGAACCAAACTGAGCAAGTTGTTCGATCCCGAAACCATCAGCGGTGGTAACACGGACAGCAATGCTTCTGCACCTATCAAGAGTGCCGGTAATGCATACCCGCTTTCAAGAACTTGGTCTTTTGGACTTAGCGTATCACTTTAATCCCATAAATAATGAAGAATATTATGAAATCGAATTATAGATATATTGTAAAAGCGTTCATGGCAATGGCAGTGATTGCCGGAACGACTTCCTGCGATGATTTTCTGGACAGAGAGCCGATGTCAAGCATTTCTCCCGAAACCTATTACTCCACTGCGGCCCAGTTGGAAGCCAATCTGAATGATGAATATCCCAATGTCCTTCCGTCATTCGGCCAGTGGACTTATGGCATCTTCGGTGAAGACAAAGGAACCGATAACCAGATAGAGGTGAATGCCAATGACCGCTATACCCAGGATCGCTGGAAAGTACCTCATAGCGAAAGTGACAATTGGAAGTTCGAACGCATCTATCGTATTAATTTCTTTTTGTCTGAAGCACTTCCCAAATTCGGTGAGGACATGATCGGTTCACAAAATACAATTTCCGGGAGTGTAGCCACCATCAAGCACTATATCGGAGAAATGTACTTCCTGCGTGCTTACGAGTACTTTAAGAAGCTCCAGTTGTTCGGCGACTTCCCGATTATCAACCAACCGCTTGCCGATGAGATGGAAGCTCTCCGTGAAGCCAGCAAACGTTTTCCGCGTAATGAAGTGGCACGTTTCATCATTTCCGATCTTGACAAGGCTTATGCCTATATGAGTGATGTCGATATGGCGACGACGCGTATCAATAAGGATGCTGCGATGCTGGTTAAGTCACGTGTGGCACTGTTCGAGGCTACTTGGTTGCAGAATTTCAAGGGTACGGCATTCGTACCTGGTGGAGAAGGCTGGCCGGGGGCATCTCTTCACAACAATTATCAGTATCCGAGCGGAAACATTGATAATGAAGTGAAGTACTTCTTGGAACAGGCCGTAGAGGCTTCCAAACTTGTAGCAGATAAATACAAAGGGAGTTTGACGGAGAATACCGGTGTGTTGCAACAATCAGCTGATGACCCGTCAAATCCTTACTTTGATATGTTTGCACAAGAAGACCTTTCGGATGTGAAGGAAGTACTGTTGTGGCGCCAGTATGCCCGCGGACTCTCTACTCATAACATCAATGCCGCTGCCGGACGTGGTAATTACCGTATCGGTCTGACCCGTGGATTCGTACAGAATTTCCTGATGAAGGATGGTACTCCGGTTTATGCTCACGGTTCTTATGCGGATGGTGACGGCTATTATATGGGCGACAAGACGGTTGCTGATGTACGTGTAAACCGTGACCCGCGTCTCAGTATCTTCCTGAAAGAACCGGGACAGAAGAACATCCTTTTTGAAGTTGATAATAATGAAGGTACGGAAGTTGTGATGGAAGAGCCCTATCCGGCCATTACGAGTGGTGACGGTGAGCGTGGCTATGCTACCGGCTATGCATTGCGCAAGGGTGGTTCATTCAACCGTAAGTATTATGCCAATGGCGGTGGTTATACGGCAGCTGTATGTTTCCGTGCGGCTGAGGCTCTGCTGAATTATATGGAAGCAAGTTATCTGCTCAATGGAACGCTGGATGCTACGGCTCGTGAATATTGGACTGTACTTCGTCAACGTGCCGGCATCAGTACTGATTTTGACAAGACTATCGCTGCAACGGACATGAGCAAGGAGGCTGAAAATGATTGGGGAGCCTATACGGGTGGAAGTGTCATCTCTGACAAGACTCTGTATAATATCCGTCGTGAACGTCGTTGCGAGTTCCTGGCTGAAGGTCTTCGCTACATGGACTTGTGCCGTTGGCGTTCTATGGACCAACTGATGACTGCTCCCAGCCATCTGGAAGGTATGCATTTGTGGAATACTCCGATGGAGGACTGGTATTTGGATGATAATGGAAAATCCATTTTGGTTGCTGACGGGACAGACAAAGCTAATGTCTCATCGAAAGACAAGAGTGAGTATCTCCGTCCGTTCGAGAGAAGCAGCAACCAGTCTGCCTATAACGGCTGTACTTGGAAGATGGCACACTATTTGAATCCTATCATGATCAAGCAGTTCCAGTTGACAGCCACTTCGGGAGCGGATGTATCGACTTCCATTCTTTACCAGAATCCTTATTGGCCGGTGGTAGCTGACCAGCCGGCTGAGAAATAAAGGCATTTTTCAATAGGTATTTGATTTAGGGGGTAGGATACACTTTCTGGTGAGAAGGCGTCCTGCTCCCTTCTTTATAAATAGAAACAAGACAGAGTATGACTAATTTTAATTTCAAGTTTTTAGGGGCATGGTTGGTTATCGTAGCGTCAATCACCGGTCTGCAGGCACAAAATGATTCCACCTTAAAGGGAAAGGACGAAATGGTTCCGGCCGGAGTGTGGAACGATGTAAACGGGGAGTATATTAATGCACACGGTGGTGGTATACTGTTATTTGACAGTAAATATTATTGGTTCGGTGAACACCGTCCGGCAAAGGGATTCTCTACGGAAGTGGGAGTAACTTGCTACTCTTCTACCGATTTATGTAACTGGAGATACGAGGGGGGGCCTTGTCTGTATCGGAAGAAGCGGGCAATGAAATAGAGAAAGGCTGTATTATGGAACGTCCCAAGGTGATTTACAACAAAAGGACGAAGAAATTTGTCATGTGGTTTCATTTGGAGCTGAAGGGTAAAGGCTATGAGGCTGCCCGTGCGGGAGTGGCTGTCAGTGATTCTCCGACGGGACCTTATTGTTTTGTTTCTTCGAGTCGTATCTGCCCTGGAATATTTCCGCTGAATATGACGGAGGAAGAACGGGACATGCAGTGGAATATGGAACAGTTTGAAGAATGGTGGACACCCGAGTGGAGAGAGGCTGTAAATAAGGGGTTATTCGTGAAGCGTGACTTGGAGGGCGGACAGATGTCCCGTGACATGACATTGTATGTTGACGATGATGGGATAGCTTATCATATCTACTCTTCGGAAGAGAATCTGACCTTGCAAATAGCCGAACTGACAGATGACTATCAAGGACATTCCGGAAAATATGTCCGTCTCTTTCCGGGGGGACACAATGAGGCACCGGCCATCTTCAAGAAAGATGGCACTTACTGGATGATAACTTCCGGTTGTACCGGCTGGGCGCCCAATGCGGCGCGTCTGTTCTCGGCTCCTTTCATCTGGGGACCGTGGACACAGCATCCCAACCCTTGTCGGGGTGAGGGAAGTGAT
>OKRZ01003646.1_pt1 | contig 10276 bp, 6 predicted proteins | sample 1601141 | NCBI WGS metagenome assembly OKRZ01 (sample SAMEA3541524, study PRJEB24748) | human gut metagenome | biome: human gut; feature: human-associated habitat; material: faeces | place: China | collected 2012
CTGAACAACGGTCCGGATAAGCCACATCGTAAATGTGCCCGTATCGTCGGTGATACCATGGGTAAATATCATCCACATGGAGACAGTTCCATCTATGATGCTCTCGTAAAACTGGCTCAGGACTGGAATACAAGATATCCGTTGGTAGATGGTCATGGTAACTTCGGTTCAGAAGATGGTGATGGTGCTGCTGCGATGCGATACACAGAGGCAAGGTTATCAAAGATAAGTATGGAAATGTTAGCTGATATCAATAAAGATACAGTAGATTTTGTACCAAACTTTGATGAGACAGAAAAAGAGCCAACGGTACTTCCATCACGTTTTCCTAATCTATTAGTAAATGGTACAACCGGTATTGCAGTTGGTATGGCTACCAATATTCCACCACATAATTTAAAGGAAGTAATCGGTGCAACCGTAAAAATCATTGATAACCGTATAGAAGAAGACAGAGAAACCTCCATTGACGAGATCATGCAGATCATAAAAGGACCTGATTTTCCTATGGGAGCAGAGATCCTTGGACGTCGTGGAATTGAAGAAGCATACAGAACCGGTCGTGGTAAGATCAAGGTTCGTGCCGTTACAGATATCGAGACAATGCCAAATGGTAAGCATAAGATTGTAGTAACGGAGCTTCCATATATGGTAAATAAAGCTTTACTGATCCAGAAAATCGTAGAGCTTGTAAAGACCAAACGTGTAGATGGAATCACGGATGTAAGAGATGAATCATCCAGAGAGGGTATTCGTGTTGTTATCGAATTAAAGAAAGATACAAATGCAAATGTACTTCTGAATCAGTTATATAAGCATACACAGCTTCAGGATACATTTGGTGTTAATATGCTGGCACTTGTAGATGGTGTTCCAAAGATTTTAAATATCAGCCAGATGCTCGGATATTATCTGAAGCATCAGGAGGATGTCGTAACCAGACGTACAAAGTATGATCTGAATAAGGCAGAAGAACGAGCACACATCTTACAGGGATTGTTGATCGCACTCGATAATATCGATGAAGTTATCAACATTATCCGTAGTTCCAAGAGTGTACAGGATGCGAAGAATTCATTGATCGAAAGATTCGGACTGACAGAGATTCAGGCACAGGCAATCGTAGATATGAGACTTCGTGCTCTGACAGGTCTGGAACGTGAGAAGTTAGAGGCAGAATATAAAGAACTGATGGATAAGATCAGTTATCTGAAAGCAATTCTTGCAGATGAGAAAAAATTACTTGGAGTTATCAAAGATGAGCTTCTTGTTATTTCTCAGAAATATGGTGATGAGAGAAGAACCGCTCTTGGCAGAGATGTTGACGAAGTAACAGACGAAGAACTGATCGAGAGAGAAAATATCGTCATAGCCATGACAAAGCTCGGTTATATCAAGCGTATGCCGGAAGACCTCTTCAAGGCACAGAATCGTGGTGGTAAGGGTATCCGTGGTATGCAGACGATCGATGAAGATTACATTGAGAATCTGATCGTAACAACGACACATAATTATCTGATGTTCTTTACAAATACCGGTAGAGTATACCGTCTGAAGGGATATGAGATACCGGAAGCAGGAAGAACAGCCAGAGGTGTTGCAATCGTAAACCTTCTTCAGCTTCAGGCAGGTGAGAAGATCACAGCAGTCATTCCGTTAAAGAGCTACGAGGATGGCAAATATCTGTTCATGGCAACCAGAAATGGTATGGTAAAGAAAACAGATATCTTAGAATATCAGAATGTGAGAAAGACAGGACTTACAGCTATTGTTCTGCGTGATAATGATGAACTGATCGAAGTGAAAGCCACAAATGGAGATGATGATATCTTCCTGATCACAAAGAAGGGTATGTCGATTCGTTTTAATGAAAAAGACGTCAGGCAGACCGGAAGAACTTCCATGGGTGTAAAGGGTATCCATCTTGGAAAAGATGATATCGTAATTTCCATGCAGATGAGTTCACAGGGAGAAAAGATCCTGCTTGTTACCGAAAATGGTATGGGTAAGAGGACATTAATCTCAGAATTTAACGCCCAGAACCGTGGTGGTAAAGGTGTTAAATGCTATAAGATTACAGAAAAAACAGGTGATCTTGTAGGAGCGAAGATCGTTACCGATGAAAATGATGTTATGATCATCACCACAGAAGGAATCATTATCCGTACAAGCTGTGATGGAATATCCACACTTGGACGAGTAACCTCCGGTGTAAAGGTTATCAATCTGAACTATGATAATAATGTCAAGGTAGCATCCATGACAGAAGTACAAAAAGAAGAATTTGACGATGAGGATCCGGAAGGAGAAGGGCCGGAAAAAATGGAAGATACAGAAGCAGAAGAAAAGTCATCAGAAGAATAATATAAAAGGTACCGGCTGAATAAGATCAGCCGGTATTCATAAAGAAGGTAAAAAGTTACTAAAAATTGGAGGTGGGATATGCCAGCTAAAATATATTTGGGGTTGTATAATGCTATCAACGGCATTGTATTTAAAACAGCAACAACAGAGGCAACAACGGAAGCACAGAATATTATTACCAAAAATGACAGATTAAGTAAATTTTTGGAATCATCCAATAATACGGCAGGTCTTTCCAGTTATATTATGGATATCCTGTATATAATGATCGTACTAGTCATTGCACTGGCATTTCTGACACTGATGGCTCATATATACAGATATATGAAACGAAGAAAAGATCCATATTACAAAAAGAATGATGATGATTTTCTGGATAACTAAAAAAAGAGGATAAGAAAATGCGTACAATTAATACAGATGAGATTATTCAGACTGTAAAAGAAATGTGTATTGAGGCAAATCTGAAGCTGTCAGAGGATATGGAACAGGCAGTCAGAAATGCTGCAGAAGAAGAGGACAGTGTACTTGGAAGACAGATTCTTTCGCAGTTATGTGAGAATTTGGATATAGCAGCAGAGGATCAGATACCGATCTGTCAGGATACAGGAATGGCGGTATTTTTCATTAATGTCGGACAGGATGTTCATGTAGAAGGCATGAATCTGACTGATGCAGTGAACGAAGGAGTCAGACAGGGATATACAGAAGGATATCTTCGTAAATCTGTTGTAAGAGATCCGCTGATCCGTGAAAATACAAAGGACAATACACCGGCAATCATACATTATGATATTGTACCGGGTGAAAATATAGAGATTACGATTGCACCAAAGGGATTCGGAAGCGAGAATATGAGCCGTGTGTTCATGTTAAAGCCTGCCGATGGAGAAGAAGGCGTAAAAGCAGCCGTTCTTCAGGCAGTCAAGGATGCAGGTCCAAATGCATGTCCTCCGATGTTTGTAGGTGTAGGTCTGGGCGGAGATTTTGAAATGGCTGCAAAGCTTGCAAAGAAAGCTCTTACCAGAAAAGCCGGAGAACATTCACCATATGAGCATATTGCAAGAATTGAAAATGAAATTCTGGATGCCGTTAATCATACAGGAATCGGACCGGGTGGTCTGGGCGGTAAGACAACAGCACTTGCAGTTAATATCGAGACTTATGCAACACATATCGCAGGTATGCCGCTTGCAGTAAATATGTGCTGTCATGTCAACAGACATGTAACGAGGATTCTGTAATGAATCTCAAAAGCTGTCATTAAGGTCAATACATGGCAGATATGAATTACAGAATTTATTTTATAGAAGAATAAAAAGAGAGAGATGAGAAAAATGGATAAGCATATTACAGCACCATTTGATAAAAAACAGGTTGAAGACCTTCATGCAGGAGATTATGTATATATATCAGGTGTAATCTACAGTGCCAGAGATGCTGCACATAAGAGAATGTATGATACATTGATCGAGAATGAAAATGATGAATCAAAGCTTCCAATTCAGTTGGAAGGAAATGTAATCTATTACCTGGGACCAACACCTGCAAGAAAAGGTCAGGTCATCGGATCGGCAGGACCAACAACCAGCAGTCGTATGGACAAATACACACCACTCATTCTTTCAAAAGGTTTGAATGGAATGATCGGAAAAGGAAAGAGAAGTCAGGCAGTTATTGATGCCATCGTAGAAAATAAGGCAGTATATTTTGCTGCGGTAGGCGGTGCAGGTGCACTCCTTTCCAAATGTATCAAGAAATCAGAGGTCGTTGCATATGATGATCTGGGAACAGAAGCCATCCGTAAGATGACAGTTGAAAATCTGCCTGTTATTGTAGTAATTGACAGCAAAGGAAATAATCTGTACGAAACAGCGGTTGCAGATTATCTGAAACAGCAGGAATAATATAGAATAAAGCTGTTTTCGTTCTATTATATCAAAATTGATATATTAAAGAATTATAATAGAGATATTCACAGCTATACATAATTATGTGCATCAGGTTACAATAGCATTGTGATGTTCAAAGCCATTTAAATAGTAAATGTTTAAGAGAGATGCGCTGGGATGTTCCTGGCGCATTTTTTCCGTAAAAAAGGAGAGTGATGGATATGGGTAAGAACAAAAAGAAAAAAGAAAGTTATTATGATACAGACCAATCCGGAAAAAAATTTGGTAAATGGAATTTTATCATGCTGGCAGTAATCATCGTAATAGAAGCAGTATTATATTATGTATTAACGCCGACAATCAATCTTCACAGTGTTGAATTCTGGATATGGATGATCGTAACAGTTGTTGCACTTTTTATTTGTACATTGAATTTAAAGGCAGAACAGATGGATGATATGCCTGTATCACCAAAACTGACGAAGATATTTGGTATTGTGATCGGAATCATGATCTTGGCAGCACTTGTTGGATGGATTGGATCATCTAAATTATTTGCAGCTTCCAAATATGCCGGCCTGATCCAGATTGAAGATGGAAATTTTGAGACGGATATTGTTGAGAGCAAAGAGATCAATGATATAGCACTGATGGATACAGATACGGCAGTTATTATTGGTGAACGTGCAATCGGTTCTTTATCTGATGTGGTCAGCCAGTACGAAGTAAGCAGTGACTACAGTACGATCGATTATAATGGAAGTCCGATGAAGGTAGCAGCTCTGGAATATGCCGGATTCATCAAATATATGAATAATAAAAAGAGTGGTATACCGGGATATGTACTCGTCGATCCGGTAAAGAATGAAGCAAAATATGTAAAGCTTGAAAAACCAATGATCTATTCACCTTCTGCATATTTTAATCAGAATCTTTATCGTCATGTGCAAATGGCATATCCGACGGCTATGTTTGAAGGCTTTTATCTGGAATTGGATGATAACGGAAATCCATATTATATCTGTCCGTTACTTACATCAAATGCAGGTTTGTTCGGTGCAAAGGATGTAAAGGGCGTAGTAATCTGTGATCCATGTACCGGTGATACTGAATATTATGAAGTCGGTGATGTACCAAAATGGGTAGACCGTGTCTATGACGGAGATCTTGCATGCAGAAAATATGACTGGTACGGAAAATTATCCGGTGGCTACTGGAACAGCGTATTTGGAAACAAGGGATGTAAAACGACAACAGATGATTATGGTTATAAGGTAATGAACGGAGATGTGTGGGTATACACAGGTGTAACTTCCGTAAATGGAGATGAATCCAATATCGGTTTTGTTATGATCAATCTTCGTACCGGAGAAAGTAAATATTATTCGATTGCAGGTGCAGAAGAACACTCGGCAATGGCATCCGCAGAAGGACAGGTACAGCACCTTGGATATAAAGCATCTTTCCCTTCATTAATAAATATTGGAGGTATTCCTACTTATATCATGGTATTAAAAGATAACGGTGGTCTTGTCAAAATGTATGCACTGGTTGACGTCGAGAAATACAACATCGTAGCAACCGGAAATACACAGAGAGAAACATTGGCATCTTATAATAAACTGCTGGCACAGAATGGATTAAAGACGGGTAAAGATCTGTCCGATGATCTTCCAAACAAGCAGATCACGGTCAAAGACATTCAGTTCATCCAGTTAGAGGATAGTACCTATGTGTATATTACAGATGAAAAACGAAATGTCTACAAGCAGGATTTTGCTGAAAATGAAAGTCTGATCCTCATTCAGCCGGGAGATTCTATCAAGGTATTCTATCAGGAAGGAGAGGATGCAATCAATCAGTTGATCTCGTACGAAAAATAAATCGTTTAGTAAAAAATACTGTATAAAAATAAATTATTTTAAATATATACACTTATATAAAGTATATGCAAGGTGTATTTAAAATCTGTGTAAATGTGTACAAACTGCATAAATAAAATTGGCAGTATTCACTAATCACAACAAATTGACACGAGATCAAATATATCGTAAATTATTATTATAGGCTGATTCTTGGGCTGAATCAGCCAGAGCAAAAAGCTTTAAAAAGTAAAGGAGAGTTCTATGGAAAAGAAAAGAGTATTCAGTAAATCATTACTTTTACTGGCAATTACAAGTATTATGCTGTTTGCGATGAGCATTACATCTATGGCAGCGACAAGTGTAACAAATATGAGACAAACAGATGCAGGAGAGAATTCGGCAAAGGTTGAATTCAATGGTGCAGACGGAGCAGAAGGATATTATATTTATTATTCATCAAATGGTGGAAAGAAATGGACCAGAGTTGATGATGATGAATATCCGGATTCATATTATCCATATTATACATTTTATAATTTAAACGTTGGAAGTACATATAAGGTAAAAGCAGTACCTGTATATAAAAAGGTTATTGATTATTCCTGGAATTATGTTTATGAAGGAAAAGAAACACAGGCAGGCGTATGTGAGATTGTTACTGCACCATCATCAAATGATTTAGGGATTGTTAAGCAGACAGCAGCAACATACAATTCTGTTACTATTAATTGGTCACCAGTATATGGTGCTACAAAGTATGTAATTTACCGTGATGGAGGAATGTCGGATGGTGCAAAAGTTGCAGAAGTTAAGGGAACGAATACATCTGTAAAAATTAAAGCAGAATCTGGTTCAAACTCTTCATATTATGTATATCCTGTAAGAGTTTCTTCTACAGGGTATCAGGGAGTTGACTCATATGAATATGTAACGGGTGTTATGGCAGCTCCAAAGGCACCTGTTAAAGTTGCAAGTTATAAAGATGGTAACTTACAGTGGGATACAGATAATGCAAGTAAAGTTACTGTAGGATGGGATAGAAATCAAAATGGAGTAAGCCCAGATGGATTTAAGGTAGCTATATATTCTGTAGATGGAAAGAAAAAACTTAAAACATATAATATTAATAGTACTTACAAAACAAGTCAGGAAATTAGTTTAAAGGCAATTAAGAATAAGGGATTTAAGGTTAAGGTTGCAGGATATATTAAAGTAAACGGAAAGAAATGTTACAGTAAATGGTCAAAATATAAAGTTGTTATTCCACAGGCAGATATTAAGGTTGCAAAAAAGTCAAAAACATCCGTAAAACTTTCATGGAAGAAAGTAGCAAATGCAACAGGTTACACAGTATATGTATGTAAGAATGCCAGTGCATTTAACGATAACAAAGTATGGAAGAAAGTAGCAAAGGTTGGAAAAAATACAACAAGTTATAAAGTTAAGAAACTGAAAAAAGGAAATTATGCAGGATTTTATGTTATTCCTACTGTAAAAGTAAAAGGAAAAACATATAAGGCAGATCCAACAGTTTACAAAAAAATATATATGAGTACATACTAATAAAGAGATATTATAAAAAAGCAAGTCATGTAATGATGATAGAAAAAACGCAGAATTATATGTTCGTAAGAATGCTGATTTTGCAAATGTATAGAATGTGCAGAGCACATGATATAGTGAATCATTACATGGCTTGTTTTTTGTTTTTTGAGAAGAAGTTTATAAGAGGGCTAGGATTCAACAGAAGAATGATATATAATAAGTGCCATAAAATGACAGGACACAAATATATATCTGAGAGAGGGAAAAAGAGTTTGATGAAAAGAAAAACAACAGGAAATAGATTAATTAAGTGTTTATTTGTGATGATGGCAGTAGTGTTTGCCGGATCATCGCATCTGGTATGTAAAGCTGATACAGAAAAAGAAGAAGTAAAAGCACAGATCTGTTCATTTGACGAGAATGAAGCTGCACCGGATGCAGTTCAAAATATAAGACAGACGAAAGCGACAGCCGGATCTTATACGATCGCATGGAATGCTTCAAAAGGTGCGCAGTATTATAAGGTACTGGATGATGATGGAAATCTTTTGAAAACAGTAAAAGGAAGAACATCCGTTACTATAAAAGCAAAAGCTGGAACAAAGCGAAATATTTCTGTGGTTGCTGGAAGAAAAAGTGCAGAGGGACAATTACTGGAAAGCTGGCCGAAAAAGTTATATGGGGTAGAAACTGCACCTGGAAAAGTAAGAAATCTAGGATCTTTTCAGAAGAAAAATATAAGATGGAGACTGGATCATGACAGTATAGATATCAGTTGGGACAGAAATGCAAAAGATCAGGTATATACAGATGGATATAAGATCATCATCTATTCTGTAGACGGAAAGAAAAAACTGGGAACGTATATAACAACAAAGAATTATCTTATTTTTCATAAAGATGCAGTAAATAATAAAGGCTTTAAATGTAAAGTTGCAGGATATGTAGAGATCAACAATAAAAAATGCTATGGAACCTGGACAGGCTTTAAAACAGTGATACCGGAGGCAAAAAGTACATTTACCAGAACGGGACAATATGAAGGTAGACTTACCTGGACGAAAGTAGATAAGGCTGTAAAATATACAGTCTATATCTGTGATGATCCATTTACATCATTAGATGATCGTACATATCGTAAACTTGGTACGGTTAAATCAAATAAAAACCGTTTTACGGTAAAAAATCTTCCAATAAGAGCAGCAGTTGGTTTATATGTTGTTCCAACCGTAAAGATAAAAGGTAAGACATACACGGCAGATAAAACATGGTATACATTTGTAAAATTGCGATAGCAGAATAACTGCACGGGTATGATTAAGTAGGTGAATATGAAATAAATATTGACTATGTAGCAAAAATTTGATATTTTTGTAATATATTTTTAACAAAAAGGAAATGATTGGCATGAAAAACAGAAACTTATCAATATTAAAGGCATTTATATTTGTTATGATGGCAATATGTTTTTTTTCAAACGGAACATTGAAGGCATCTGCAGCAAGCGAAGTAAAGGGACTCACACAGACCCGGTCAGAAGAGGATTCGGTTACGGTGAGCTGGAAGAGCCTGAAAAATGCATATGGTTATGATGTGTTTATTTCATCAGGAAATGGAAAATATAAGCGCCTGACAAATAAAACATGTGATGTTGTAGGAAGTAAAAATACAAAGAAAAAAATTAGTAACCTTACGTCAAGCAGAACATATTATGTAGTTGTAAAGGCTGTTTATAAAAAAGAAAATGGAAAATATAAGATCGGACCTGCAGGAAAGAGATTAGAAGTAGTAACTTCGCCATCTAAGACAGCAAAATCTACGATCAAGCAGATCAAGGCGACTCCTCATTATATCAGATTTAAGTGGGATAAGGTGAGAGGTGCAAACCGTTATATTGTATATGTAAATGATAAGAAAAAAGCGGTTGTAAAGAAAAATGCGGTATCGATCCGTGTCAGAACCGGATCTGTTAATAATGTCCGTGTTGTACCTGTAAAGCGTTCCAGCTCCGGCTTTATGGCAAAGGGTGGAAATATCGAAGCATATGATTTCTATTCATCACCAAAAAGACCAAAGAGAGTGGCGGCATTCCGGTATAACAATTTATTGTGGCAGCCAACAGAAAGCAATACTGTAACAATTGGATGGACAAAAGCGGCTGGTGATAAGTATGATCCAACCGGATATCAGATGGAAGTATATTCACTGGAAGGAAGAAGATTGAATTTGTATTATTCTACAAAAACAAAGCTCAGTATCAACATTCCTTCCGTTGAAAATAAAGGCTTCAAGGTTCGTGTCAGAGCTTATGTCAAGATCAATGGAAAAAAATATTATGGAAAATGGACGGATATGCAGACTGTGATCCCACAGGCAAAGATCAGTATGAAGCGTACCGGAAGAAATTCTGTGGAGATCAACTGGGAAAGTGTAAAGAATGCAACAAAATATCATGTATATGCATGTAATGATATTAAGGCAGAAAAGCCGGAATGGTATGAGGTTGCAACGGTTGGTGCCGGAACAAATTCCTATGAATATAATAATTGTATTGAGGGAAAATATACAGCAATGTATGTTATTCCAGAGGTTCAGGTTGGCAGGAACACA
>OKRZ01003662.1_pt1 | contig 10246 bp, 16 predicted proteins | sample 1601141 | NCBI WGS metagenome assembly OKRZ01 (sample SAMEA3541524, study PRJEB24748) | human gut metagenome | biome: human gut; feature: human-associated habitat; material: faeces | place: China | collected 2012
ACTCTGAATTAAATCGGTCTTTATTGCCTCTGCAGTATCTATTAATGCTAATCTGGCATTTTCATTTATTTTTTCTATATTTTTATTATTAAATGTTATCTTCATATTACATCAACTCCAATGTTGTATGATGAACTGTTCCATCTGGATTTCTTGGTCTACTTGCTTGATAAATTTCATACTCTATATCATTTATTATTACTTGTCCACCACTTATTTTCTTTATATTTGGTGCTATATCTCCTAGCAATATTACTTTCCCTACAAGCTGAATCTTTCTTCCATCTGGACTAATTATAATTTTTGTTGTTTCAACAAATCTACATTTTTGTTTTTTTAAATTTAAAGAAGTTAGAGGCTCACCGTTTTCAGATAAGCCTTCTTGATATATAATTACATCACATTTATTATTTAATAATCTTTTCAAGTGTTTTGGATTTAATTTTTTTATCATATTGTTCTGTTGGTCAATCCTGTTTTTTTCAAATAAAAAAAGGCTAATTTTGATATATTTAATTTGTCTGCTATATTTTGCGATTCCTTTTCATTTACTGTTAAGTCTCCTCCGATTGAATAACTGGATATACTATCATCATCATATATGCCTTCTTCTTTTATATATTCTGCTTGTATACAAGTTGCTTTGATTATTAAATCTTTTTGTTGTGTTGTTAAATTATTAAATCCTCTTCTTTCAATTCTTGTTAATGTTGCCCTGTTGACATCTATTGAGGCTAACTCTAAATATTTTTCTATTTCTTCATTTTCTAATACTTTAGAACCATATTTCGAATAATCCTCTTTTGTTGCATAAACATTTATCATTTGCAACACCTCTTATTTTACTTTCTTTTCTAGCTCTGTGATTTTTACTGTTAATTCTTCATTAAGCTTTTCTAATTCTGTCTTTTCTTCTTCTAATTTTGTGATTTTTACTTCTAATTCTTCATTAAGCTTGGTAATTTTCTTTAATTCTTTTTCTGAATCTTTAGAAGCTACCTTTTTAGTAGCTCCTACCTTAGAATATCCTCTAGCTTCATATTGTGCTAAATCTTCATCTTCTATGGATAATATTACATTATCTTTTTCTATCTTTATTTTAGCCATTTAGAACCTCCTATGCAGCAGTATATGTTTCTGTATCAACATCAACATATATACTGTCAATTTTATTATCTTTACCGTTTGGGAAAATAAATGTATCAGATAAACTTCTATCTTGATATAAATATCCATCACCTTCTGTATGTTGACCTGGGTTAAAGTAATAAATACTTGAAATTTTTGGTACAGTTTTTACAGTTAGTGGTGATGCTATTAGCACATTGATTTTATGCGATGTACTTGCAACTGGAACAAATCCATCAGTGAAATCAAACTTATCATAGAATCTTTCATAATCTATTACTTCTATTAATGTTACTCCATCAATATCTGTAATTCTTGTTTCTATACCAACTCCACCTTCTGCTATTTGTGTCATTTCTATTTTTCTTGTAAAGTCTGTAGATTGTTCTAATAAATCCATAATTGTAGAATTTACATATGCAATTAATGCACCTTTTGCTACATATCTTCTTAATTTTCCAGCACTCAACATTGATTTTAATTTTCCATATACATTTTCTTTTGTATATGAAGCTAATGCTGTTGAACTATGATATCCATCTAATTTTTGTGCTTCTGTAGCAACTTTAGAATAGAAATATGCGTCCATTTCTGGTATTTGTTGTGTTTTGTGGAATACTTCTGAAATATTTTTAATAGATGCTGTTTCGTTTGTTTCATCTACATCTATTTTATCAATCATAAATTGAATATCCCTATCGTGTGTTAATGTAAAAGGTACATCAGTTTGTGCGAATGTTCCTTTGTTCCATCCACCTAATCTACTATGTGATTTATAACCACTTGTACTCATTTGTGTAAAGTGAAATGTTTTTGCACTTAACCATTTAACTGCTGTAGTTACGAATGGTGAAGTTAAAGATTCTTGCTCCATAATTTCTAATAGGTCTGGAGACCATACCTCTGCATAATTTAATGCCATAATTAATTACCTCCTAAAATGAATTAAACCTGTTCCATCTTTTTGTGGCTACAGGCTTTTTGCTTTTTTGATTTTCATCAGAGTTACTTTGCGTTGCTCCGAATTTAAACCCTTTTTCTTCTTTTTCTTCTTCCCTTGCTATTTTTAGTTCAGGAAATTCAGAAATTACTGCGTTGATTTCGTCTTCTAGCTTTTTGGTGTCTATTACTCCATTTTCTAAAACTTTTGACATATCAACTAATCTTGCTGCTCTTTCAACTTTCTTAACATCAACACCAGCTTTGGCCATAGCAAGTGCTATTTTGTCAGTATAGTCTGTTTGAACAGTCTCTTTTTGTTCTTCTTGTCCTTTGTCTTCTTGCTTGTTTTGAGTTTCTTGAACTTGTTTAGAAGTTTCACCCTGTTCTGCTTTTTCAGCGCCTTTTGCGTACATTCTTCTTATAAATCCATCTAACTCATCTTGATTTTTGAAAACTATTGAACCATCTTCGCCTTTTTGAGCTACTTGTTTTTTAGCTTTCTCACCCTCATTTTTATTTTCAGTTTTTTGCTCGTTTTGAGCATTCTCTGTTGCAGTTTGAGTATCTGCATTTTGTTTTTTATCGTCTTCCATATTGGAACCTCCCCCGTTTAAGGTCCGTCGACCATAATTTTTGCAATAAAAAAAGAGCCCTTTTAAAGCTCTAATTCTAAAAAATGGCACAAGTTAATGGATTTGAACCACTACAAACAGTTTTGGAGACTGTTGTGCTACCGTTACACTAAACTTGCATATAAAAAAAGAAGATACCTTTTGATACCTTCTAATTTCTTGAATTTGCTAATGCTTTATGTGACTGTTTTGCTGTAAACTCAGTTCCACATTCATTGCATACAAACATTGTTTCTGTTTTTATCTTCCCTTTGCTTCCACCTCTTATTATCATTATTATTAGCCAAAAACCACATGTGCAAAATATTAATAATAAATTAATTAACGTAGAAATTATTCCCCTTCTTTTTATTTTTCCATGAACATTACTAATAGCTTGACTATTATTAGCTCCACAATTTGGACATATCATATTATCCTCTCCTTTTATTTATATTTGAAAAAAGTATATCACTATTAGTTAGAAAATCAAGTCGAATTTTGTCGAAAAAATAAAAATTATTTGGATTTTTCTTCTTTTTCTATTTGTTTTATTAATTCATCTGCCCATTCTTTCTCTTCGTCTGTTACTTCTTCATATCCAATAACTTCTATTCCAGGGTCATGTGACATTCTAGCTAAAAATTTATCATGACTATTTAAATCTTTGTATCTTTCACATTTCTTTTTATCTGTTAGCTTTTGAAACTTCTTAAAAGATAAATTACCCATCTATTTCCTCCATAAAAATATAATAAACATCATTAATCTTTTTAATTTTATCAACTTTAAAACAGCTATTCCTTTTAAATAATATTTCTTGCTCTTCTTTATTGTATTTTCTTATGTCTCTTCCACTTTTTGATTTTATATATAATTCAACATTGCTTAAATCATTATATCTAGTTCCTACTGTCGCCGATGTATATGCCTTATATTTTACTTTTTTGCCTACTTTGTGTGACTTTAAGAATTTATTTAAAGTATTTTCATCTAACATTATTGAACGTGTAACATTTCCTTCATATCTTGAAAAATTATCTAAAGCTTTGTCTAAATTATTTATAAGTATTTTTTGCTGTTCTGTTAATTCCAATTGTTCCCTTAATTTTTCGTTCAATTTGTAGCTTTCTGAGCTAATATATTGATTCATTGCATATTGTTCTTCGCTTGATAAATATATTTTACTACTATCTATTTTATTTTGCAATTCATTAACTTTATTTTGGTAATTTGATACATTTTCAGGTAATAAACTACCTACAGCTAATCTTTCATATTGCTTTTGCCTTTGTTGTAAATACTGTGTATATTTATCTTCTTCATTATGATTATGCTTTGCTTGTGTTACTTCTTCTGGTTCATCATTTATTCCTTCGAAATATGTGCTAGAACCATGATGACATCTGGGGTGAAATAAACCACCGTTTATTGCTATGCTTAATAATGGATATTGTCCATTGGCTTCATTACCTCCTGACCAAACATCATCAATGTATACCCTTCCTTCCCATGGTGTACACTTATCACATGCACCACCATGTTTTGATATATATACTAATGGATTTCCTAACTTTTTACGCATCTCACCTTCGCCCATTAGGTTTGCTCTTTTATTTGCTGTTCTAATTGCCATATCGCAATAATCTGCAATATTGTGTTTTGTTCCATTTTTATATTCAATACAATTAAATCCTCTTGCTAAAAAATCTTTACTAGCCATATCTATTGCTTGTTTTACTGTCCCTGCTCCAGTATTAGCAAATACTTGTGCTTTGTATATTATTTGCCTATATTGGTCATTTGCCATTCTTAAAGTTGCATATTTTACATCTTTAATGTCGTTTTTTGTACTTTTTATTAAAGCATCTAGTTTTCTATGATTTAATCCAAAAAAAGATCCACCTAATTGTGAATCTTCTTTCCTTATAATCCCTGATTGTATTGCTTGTTTGTTGGTTCTTCCAGCCCCTTCTTTGAATTGTTCTTTTATGTGCTTATATAAATATTTATTTAACCCTTTTGTGTTATTGTTAAATATTTCTTTATTTGCTTTTTTGTAATCTTCAAATTGTTTTATTTTTAATGCTTGCCATTGTGGCCAGTCAAATCCTTCTGCTTTTTCATCTTCTTTGTGACTCCATAATGTTCTTTTCATGGAAGCAATTAATTGTAATTCAATTTCTTCCATTACTTTTTTTATATCATATTCATTTTGCATTTAATCACCTACTCTAATGGTTCCATTATATTAGGCTCTTCTTTTTCAATTATTCCTGCTTCTTCTTTTAACCTTTTTACCTCTTCTTCTTTTTCTTCTTTTGTTAAGCTATCTCCATACATTGTATCAACTGTTTTTTCTATACTCATTACATTTTGCCCTGGTCTAGCTTTTGATACCGTTTCTACTGTTGCTTCAAAACTTGGATTAGCATATTCTTTAAAGTCTACTATTGCTTCATATTCTCCTGATGTTTTCTTTTGTGCTAAATCATAGGTTTTTAAACATATTGTAACTAACTTAGGAATAACTTTTTCTAATACATCTATTACTTTTCCTCTCGTGTATTGTGTCGCTTTTTCTTTTTCCCTTTGAGCATCTGCATTATCTAATTTTTTTACATCTATTCCCAATGTTGATGGACTTATTAACCCTTGCAAACACAAATCTAATGCAGTTATATATGACTGTAACATTCCTTCATAGTCAAAGTCTCCTTTTTCTCTTGTAATCTTACTGCTTTCTGTTTCCGATGTTGTACTTCCTACTTTAGCGTATCTATTATCAAATGTATTGGGCTTTAATAAATCTCCATTGTCATTTGTTGGTATCAAATCTTCGGGAATATATGTTATTGTTCTATTATCTCTTAATGCATCTATCCATTTACTCCACACCTCATCAAAACTGTCAAAGGCATCTAATTTCTTTTCTAATATACTTTGTCCTCTACCTTTATATTTCTTTGATTTATTAAACATCATAGGTACAGCCAACATAAAATTTGTGTCTCTTGGTTCTTTTAAATCTGCTGTTTCTGGAATGGCTCTGTAATTATCCATTAATTTGTCATTTTTGTATAGTTCATATTTTATTCCATTTTTTGAGTATTTTTCAAACAAAGTATAGCAAGCATCTTTTTTATGGTATTTATTTTTAAAGTTTATTCCTGTTATCCTTCCTCTTGTATATTCGTAATCAACATCCTGTCCAGAATAAAACTCTATTATTGGATATTTACTTATGTCTGTATCATAACTTATCTTAAATGCACCATCACATTGCACAAATACATCAATTATTGCTTGTTTTAATGTTTCTTTAAAGTCATTTTCTTTTGCTATCTCCTCCCAATTTGTTTGCGCTTCGTTGTTTCCTTTAACTTCTATTTTATTGAAACTATCAACTGTTATATCGGCTAACATATCAACTATCATAGCAGGTAATCCAGTATGTATTTTTCTAAAATTTATACCTGTTGTACTTTGTGCTGCCCAAAATTTTGCATTTCCCATTAAGTCGTCTGTTTGAGTGTAATATTGATGTAATTCTGATGCGTCTCCTCTATACCATAATAAATTTCTAAAACAGTTTCCTTCAAATGTATTCGTTTCTTGTATCGTTATTGTATCTCCTACGCTTGGTTGTATTTCCAACCAATTTCGTATTGCATTTTTTATTTTATCATTGACTGTTCCCATGTTATACCTCCCTAGTTACACCTTTTATTGCCCAAAATTGTGCTTCTTCTAGTTTAGTTAATGCTAATGATGTTTCTCTACTTGGTTTGCACTTTAAATCAATTTCATCATAGATAATTGAGAAACATTCTCTTATATGTTGTATTCTGTTTTTTTTTTCTTCATCTACTGTAATGTATTTGGCTCTGTTGTTCATTTCTTATTCCTCACTTTCATCTTTAATCAATTTTTTTATTACTTCCCAATTACCAATTTTCTTTTTGTGTGGTAACCAGGCATACTGACAACCATTTATTGAGTGGTCGTTTCTATCTTCAGGTTGATTATCTTCATTAAACGAATATTTATTACATTCATCTATATAGTCTTTACAAGTTTCAATAATTAAAAAATCACCAGTATTCAGCCAACTTTCTTGTAATTGAACTCTAGTGATTATCTTTGTCTTTTTCCATGCATTTTCAAAGTTATATACTAAAGCATTTTGCCTTTTGGCTTTGTTCGCTTCCATTATTGTTCCTTGGTCTGCATTATCTATAAAACATGTTCTTGCAAATCCCCATTCATTCTTGAACTCTTCCATAAATTGTATTATCCATTGAACAACATCTGATGGAGCAAATGGTATTGTTCTATCTTTATTATTAAATGTTCTTTCTTTCAGTAAAATACATTTATTATCTGTTGTTATACCTATACCTTCTAATGTTACCTTGTCGTGACTTTCTTTTGAGTATGATGTATCACAACCAATAGAAAATAGCTTGAATTTCATCTTCTTTGCTTCTTCTACTGTTATTATGTTTTTTGGTTGCAAATTAAAGCATAATCCTGTTGCTTTTCCTCTTAATCCTTGTATTTTATTTTTATACATTTTGGTTCCAATCGGTGTTGCATCTATTTTTTCTTGTATATCTTCCTTGGTTAATGCTGCATTATCATAAAAAGTAAAATACCAATGTACCCAACCTTGTACATGTGGTTCTTTTAATTCTTTTAATAACTCTGTTGGATAATCTTGTTCATACTTGGGTATTGGTCTACTTTTATTTATAAATTCCTTATAAATATCTAGTGATGGGTCGTCTGGATTAGATGTTGTCATCATGTATTTACACCTATGTGTAACTTCTCTCATAAACTCCATATCTGCTAAATTTACTTCATCGAGATACACACATCCAACTTGTCCACCAAGGACCTTTTTCCATCTTTTCTTATCACCATACCCACATACATATATTATCTTTTCACCTTTATTTGTATCATATCTTATATGTGGTAATCTTATTTTGTCTTTTCCTTTAGGCCAGTACTCTGCTATATCTTCAAATTGTTCTAATAAACCATTTTCAGAATTTATTACATTCTTTTCTACTGTTCCTACATCATCCCCGGCAATAATGTGATACTTTTTATCAGAGTCAGCAACCATACACATAAACTTGAATATTCCTACTGTTGTTTTTCCTGCTGCAGTTGTTCCTTCCAGAAACTCTCTCTTGCATTTTGTTTGTAAAAACTCTTTATATTTTTGACTTAGTTTTAACATTACACATCATCTGCACTTTGCATTTGATTTAATATATCTGATATAGCATTTTTCTTTTCTTCTTTTTCTTTAACGTTTACATCTATTTTGTCATTAAATATTCCTAAATGTCTTCCTAACAATTCAAGAGCTTTTGTTTTATCTAATAGTTTTACTTTTTGTGTATCACCTATTTTTTCTCTGTCGTCTCCATAACCATCATATTCTTCTAAAGTTTCTAGTTGTGATATTGCTCCTGCTGTATCACTATCAATGTCTGCTATATTTTTTAATTGTCCATTTTCTGTATATAGTTTTCTTATATCTAAAAATGCTATTTTAGCTAATTCTTTTATTACCATATCCTGTGTTATTTCTGTTCTTTGTTCTCGTTCTTTTATTTTATCTGATACATATATTTGGATGTTAGCTTTTGTTAGCAGTCTACTTCCATTTGCTCTTGCTGTTTCATCTTTTTTACAATTAGGATAAGCAACCTTATATGCTCTTGTTGCATTAAGGTCTATTAAATACTCATCACAAAATCTTTTTTGTGCATCTGTCATATAAGATTACCTCTCTTTCTTTTATTCTCTTTTAAAATCTTTTATTATTGTATCTAATATTGCAACACAAATAAAAAGAGTAATAAGTATTGCTAATGCTCCTACACAACTTAATATAATTCCTAAAAATATATTCCACATAATCTTATACCTCTTTTCCTGTTACTACATCTACTATTTTTATTGTTACATCTGCTTCCCAGATATAATAACTTCCTATTTTAGATAATTTCTCATTCTGATTTTCTAATATTACTTTTCTCTGCTCTAAATTTAACTTTTTGCTTATTTCTTTTTGACTTTCTATTGTATTATTACATGTATAACCTTTTTTATTTAATACCTTTATTACTAGTTCATTTTTTTCTTTAGAAATTTTCTGTATAAGATTTTTTTCTTTTTTTGATTTTACTTTTAGATACATAATATATTACCTCCTCTGTTGTAGATTAGTTTTCTTGCACACATAATAAATCTCCCTCTACCACTCTGTTAATTTTGGCTTTTTTTAAACTTTGTTTTATCTTTTATGTAATTACAACATTTTACAGATAAATCTACAGTTATATGTATATTGCAATCATTTCCATTTTTATTTGCACAATATTTACAAATTTCTGTTTTGTATTTTTTAAAAAGATTTTGTTTATTTATAATTATCCCCCTCACTTTTATTGGTAAAAAAAGACCTTATTGGATTAATTATTTAACTTTTCTTTTTTGGACACACTTTTAAATCTATTGATATTATAACTTGACACTCTCAAAATTTCCACAAAAAACTATCAAATTTCTATCAAATTTCTATCAAATTTCTATCAAATTTATTTTATATGTCCTAAAGCCCTTGCAAAACTTATTAATGCACTGTTTTGAAGTCTAAAATATGTAGCTTGTGGAATGTTTTGCTTACTGCATATATCTTCTACAGTATTACCTGGCAATAAATATCTTAATCTTATTATACTTTTCATGTCTCCTTGCAATCTTTCAAAGACTCTTTCTATTGCAAAAATTTTTTTCCTTACTTCTTCATCGTAAACCATTGTATTTTCTATTACAGATTGTCTCCAATTGTTTTGTTGAGCTGTAAAATTTTCTTCCCAAAAGCCACCAATTGTGACCGGTTCTCCTCCCAAACCTTCACATTCAATTCTAACAATCCAATCTGGGTATTTTCTTAAATCCGCAATTGTATTTCTTTTTGCTTCTTTACTTAACTTCAATTATGTGTACCTCCTAATTTTTTTAAAAATTTTGTTTGTTGTTGTATTAACTCATTTAGCGCATTTTCTGATATTTTATCTGGATTTCGTTTAACCCAATTCTCTATTGTATCTTTTATCCAGTTTCCTAATGTTATTCCTGTTTCGCCATTTATATATGGCTCTTTAATATTGTTAATTTCTTTCTGTTCCATTTTTTTTCTTATTCCCCTTTTTTACGGTCTATTAATTTTTATAATCCTAATTCTTCTAATGTGTATGCTTTATTGATTTCCATATTTTTATACATTGTGTTCTTTTTAAAGTTTGGCAAATTGATTGCAAAATCATTTTTGATATAAATTTTTATATATTCTTTTTGTCTATCTCTGTAATTTTCAAACTTTTTAATGTTTATAGCGCTATCTCTAAATGGTTTAATTACATTACTTAAATATTCTTTTTCTTCTGAATCTAATATATCTTTTACTTCTTCTAAATCGTGGACTGTAAAAAAATAATAATATAACGAATCATTATTTTTAAAACTTACATAATAAT
>OKRZ01003667.1_pt1 | contig 10232 bp, 8 predicted proteins | sample 1601141 | NCBI WGS metagenome assembly OKRZ01 (sample SAMEA3541524, study PRJEB24748) | human gut metagenome | biome: human gut; feature: human-associated habitat; material: faeces | place: China | collected 2012
CATCAAAATGGCGTAGTCCACCGTAGCGCCCAGTTGCACGCAGCTGATGATGGTATGTCCGGTGGTGAGCAGCAGAGAGTTGCAATTGCGATCGCACTTGCCAACAATCCCAAAATCCTGTTGGCAGATGAGCCGACCGGTGCAGTCGATTCCAAAACCTCAGATATGATCCAGGATCTGTTCCGGAAGCTGAATGAGGAAATGGGTATTACAGTTATCATCGTAACGCATGATATCAGTCTTGCAAATAAGGTTGGACGTGTGGTTATGATCGCAGATGGTAAGATCAGTACAGAAAAGATCATGAAAGAGGATTACAGAAAACGGATCAATGACATGGAAAGCGAGAGCTTTAATGGAACCGATTCCCATGAAGAATATTCCATTATGGATAAGGCACACCGTGTACAGATCAGTGATGATATTCTGGAGGCTGCCGGAATTGATACAAACAAGGTAAAGATTCAGGTAGTGGATGGCAAGGTTGTTATCTCAAAAGAATAAATAACAGTTCAGAAAACGGCTCTGGATGCATATGCATTCAGGGCCGTTCGCAGTATTTTCACATTTTCTTTCTTGCTTTTTCTTGCTATCGTGCGTTGGTTCGATTATAATAACTTTGTTTAGCTGATTTGGAATTTCGAGGAGGAAACCATGAAGAAGAGAAAATTAACAAAAATGTCGGCAGTGTTACTGGCAACAGCATTGTCTGCAGCAACTGTTTTTTCAGGATGTAATAAGAAGGTCGATTACGATATGGGTGATGGAACGCAGAAAGAAGGAAGCGCAGGAGAAGGCGGTGAGTTATCGTCCCGTCTTGGTGTTCCGGAGTCTTATGAGGGTAAGCTGGACGCCGGTGATTCCGGTATCAAAGAGATCGCCATTAAAGATGATGATATCATAACACCGGATTCCGACAGTATGTCTATTGTGTCTTATAAGAAGAATTCCTTTGATAATGCATACAGGCAGAAGGTTTGCGAGGCAATCTTTGATAAGTCAAAGGGTATCTATGTATATGACTGGGAGCACCAGACCAAGAGTGATCTGCAGACTCAGATTGATTCATATCAGACGATGTTAGACGATGCGAAGGAAGCTGGCGATACAGATACAGAGGATTATTGTAAGGAATACATATCCTATCTGGAAAATGAAATGGCAACGGCAACGGATGAGAGGGAAGGAGCCGGTGATTACAGTGCATCGGATTATATCGGACAGATTGGCGATAATCAGTTCATGCTCTCATTCTCAGAGGGAACAGAAGGGTTAAATGCAAGCTTTGATCTTTCTTATTATCCATCCGAAGGTCTGATCAATTACAGACCATATGAGGGTGCATCCTTTGTATATGCTTATGACGCAAAGTATGGAGAAGAGGGACTTGATGACAGCATTGTAAATACCTGTACATTTTCTGAAGATGAAGCCGTATCACTGGCACAGGAATTTCTTGCCGGATGTGGAATTGATGATGTGATCGTTACAGATAAATCTCCGTTATTATGGGAGTATTATGACAGCTCTTATAATGTGATCGCAACAGAGTATGAAGGCTATATCGTAAACTTTGGACGTTCTGTCAATGGAACTGCTCCATACAGTGCGGATCTGTCTATGGTTGATACTCTTTCAAGCGATGAGGATGATGCCTGGTATGATGCCCCAACAGAGACGTTCTCCATTCAGATCGACTCCAATGGCGTGATCAACGCAAGCTGTTATCCATTGTTGGTTTCAACCGGTGAGGATCAAAAAAATGTAGATCTCTTGAGCTGGAAAGAGCTTTTAAAGGAACTGGATAAGAACGTTGCACAGTATTATACAGATAATAAGACTTCCTATAGTGATATTGAATTTAACGATGTCAGATTGACATATTACTGTATTAAGGATGATTCTCAGGATGATGTATATAATTATGTTCCTGTATGGATTTTTGCACAGGCAGACGAAAATGATGGAACATATGATTTTGACTATCCGGTACAGGCACTTATGGTAAATGCAACCGATGGAACAATCTATAATCTGAAAGATGTTCTGGAGGCCGGTTCGATCTCATACAGTGATTATTACGATGATCAAAGTGATATGATCGATGGATACGAATATGATGACAGTGATATGGAGAGTACAGATTCAGATGGCAGTGATGATGGATCCGATGATTCAGCAGATGAGATAGAGGATGGATCTGATGAAGGAATCATTGACGACGAAGGTCTGTTAGAGGATGACGTTGTAGAATAATACCGGATCATACGGGAAAATAAAAAATAAGGTGTCACATGACACCGGACTATAAAGATGCAGGACAAGTGATAGTTTTTATCATTTGCCCTGCGTTTTTATTATGTTTCTGGTCTTGACAAAAATACCCCTATGGGGTATATATAATATCGTATCCGGGATCATTAAAAATTGGATATAAAAAATAAATGAACAGATACAGATGGATGAAAAAATCAGGAAACAGACAGAAGGGAGCGGACAAGAATGGAAGAACCATGTTGCCATTGTCATAAAACAAAACAGAGAACAGAAGGTGAATATAAGAAGCTGATGAACCGGCTGAACCGGATCGAGGGACAGATCCGGGGGATCAAGGGAATGCTGGAAAAGGATGCATATTGTACGGACATATTAGTACAGGTTGCCGCTGTCAATTCTGCATTGAACAGTTTTAATAAAGAACTTCTTGCAGAGCATATCCGAACCTGCGTGATCGAGGATATCAAAGCAGGAAAAGAAGATACGGTGGATGATCTGGTTGATACCATTAAAAAATTAATGAAATAAACACATAGAGATGTTTCAGCCAGACCAGAAAGGATACTATATTCGTATGATTGTTTCACATCTGAAACATAATAAAAAAGCTTGATAAGAAGGTGAATGACTTGGATAAATATAACGTAACAGGAATGAGCTGCAGTGCCTGTAGCGCAAGCGTAGAAAAGGCAGTAAAGAAAGTAAAAGGGATTGACAGTTGTACCGTCAGTCTGCTTACAAATTCGATGACGGTAGAAGGAAATGCTGATCCAAAAGCAGTTATTGAAGCAGTAGAAAAGGCAGGATATGGAGCCAGTCTGATGACAGGGGAAGACCGGAAGGATGCCGAGAAGAAACAGGCGGCGGATGCAGATGAACTGGATAATCATGCAGCCTTGCATAAGATGAAGGTTCGACTGATCGCATCTGTCGTTCTGTTAATTCCGCTGATGTACATTTCCATGGGACATATGATGTGGGGATGGCCACTGCCGGAAATCATCAGTGATAACCATGTCGCTATGGGACTGATCCAGATGTTATTTGCAATTACGATCATGGTTGTAAACCAGAAGTTTTTTATTAATGGATTTAAGGGTGTGATCCATGGAGCACCGGGTATGGATACATTAGTAGCACTTGGCTCAGGCGCATCCTTTATCTACAGCACATATGTATTATTTGCAATGACAGATGCCGTGATGCGGCAGGATAATGACCGTGTTATGACCTTGATGCATGATTTTTATTTTGAATCGGCAGCCATGATCCTTGCACTGATAACAGTTGGTAAGACACTCGAGGAATATTCCAAAGGTCGTACGACAGATGCCTTAAAGGGATTGATGAAGCTTGCACCCAAAACAGCCATTGTTCTTCGTGATGGAGAAGAACAGGAAGTTGCTGCTGAGAATGTGGTAGTTGGAGATGTATTTATCGTCCGTCCGGGATCCAGTGTTCCGGTAGATGGTGTGGTTATAGAGGGAAACAGTGCGGTTGATGAGTCTGCCTTATCCGGTGAGAGTCTTCCGGTCGATAAAGCAGAAGGAGATAAAGTATCTGCCGCAACGATCAACAAATCCGGTTATCTGAAATGCCGGGCAACCAGAGTCGGTACAGATACGACTTTATCCCAGATCATAGAGATGGTCAGTGATGCAGCAGCAACAAAAGCACCGATCGCAAAGATTGCAGATAAAGTATCCGGTATCTTTGTTCCGGCTGTCCTGATCTGTTCCCTGATCACCATTATCGTATGGATCATTGCAGGAGAGAGCACAGGCTTTGTACTTGCCAGAGGTATATCGGTACTTGTGATCAGTTGTCCGTGTGCACTGGGACTTGCAACACCGGTTGCCGTTATGGTAGGTAATGGTGTCGGAGCAAAACAGGGTATCCTATTTAAGAATGCGGCAGCACTTGAGATGACAGGAAAAACGGATGTAGTTGTGCTTGATAAGACAGGAACGATCACAAACGGAACACCGGAAGTGGTAGATGTAGTTCCGGGAAATGGATACAGTGAGACAGACCTGCTTACCTTTGCAGCAAGTCTGGAGCAGTATAGTGAGCATCCAATCGGCAAAGCCATTATGGAATATGTCGGACAGAAAGGGATCAAGCCACAGAAGATCGAAGATTTTCAGGTGCTTCCGGGAAATGGACTCCGCTGCAGATTAAGCAGTGAACCCTTCTCTCCTTCGTGGACGAGCATATCAGTGAACTCAGCACGGAGCCGGACAGGATGGATCAAAGAAGTCAGATCACATTTTGCTTGGTGGAAATGGAAAATTCATCAGCCGGTATGTAACCTTATCTGAGGCGGATAAGACACTGGCAGAAGAATTAGCTTCACAGGGCAAGACTCCGATCTATCTGGCAATCGACGAGAATAAGCTGGTCGGTATCCTTGCCGTTGCAGATACGATCAAAGAGGATGGAATCCTTGCGATCAAAGAATTAAAAGAGATGAATTATTCAGTTGTTATGTTAACCGGAGATAATGTAAAGACAGCGGAAGCAATCGGTAAACAGGCAGGTGTTGACCGCGTGATCGCTGATGTACTGCCGGATGGAAAAGAAGCGGTTGTAAGAGAACTGATGAAGGAGCACCGTGTGATCATGGTTGGTGACGGCATTAATGATGCCCCGGCATTAACCCGTGCAGATATCGGTATGGCGATCGGAGCCGGAACCGATGTTGCGATCGATGCGGCCGATGTGGTACTGATGCGGGAAGGTCTTCGAACCGTTCCGGCAGCGATCCGGTTAAGTATGGCAACGATACGAAATATCAAAGAGAACCTGTTCTGGGCATTTATTTATAACATTATTGGAATTCCGCTTGCCGCAGGTGTCTGGTATCCGATGTTTGGCTGGAAGTTAAACCCGATGTTTGGAGCATTTGCCATGAGCCTTTCCAGTTTTTGTGTAGTAATGAATGCATTACGGTTGAATTTTGTGAAGATATATGTTAATAATAGTAAATACAGAATACACCAGAAAAAGGTATCAAAAAATGTTGAGGGAAATAATAAGATAGAAAAGGAGACTGGTACGATGAATAAGACGGTGTATATAGAAGGAATGATGTGCGGACACTGCGAGGCAAGAGTGAAGAAAGCATTTGAGGCACTTCCACAGGTAACAGAAGCAGAGGTCAGCCATGAGAAGAAGCAGGCGGTGCTTACTTTAAGTGGCGAGTTATCCGATAAAGAGATTAAAAATACAGTAAAGGAAGCCGGATATAAAGTAACTTCGATCAGGTAAAATAGAAATACAGGATAAAAGATAAAATGGCAGGGCACGGTTTATGGTGTCCTGTCATAAATTAATAAGAGGAAAATTGTCTATGAAGAAACTATTGAACAGGTTATTTAGTCGAATGGTAATTACATGTCTGCTGGTAGCGGCACAGTTGATCTTCTTTATGGTAGAAGTATTCAAGCTGCAGCAATACTATGTATTGGTGGCGGCTATTCTGCATTTGTTAAGTTTTATAGCTGTGATGCATCTGTTATTAAAGGATGTGAATCCGTCAATTAAACTGGCATGGATCGTTCCGATCCTGATGTTCCCGGTTCTCGGTGGTCTGCTTTATCTGCTCTATGGACATATCATTATGCCGAAGAAGTTAGAGAAATACATGAAGCATGCGGCAGAATGGGACTATGAAACGGATCTGTATGCCAATATGGCATATTTCAGTGATGTGATAAAGGGGCAGCCGCCATACCGGTTGTTCAAATATACAGAAGATTATGCAGGTTCGCTTGTATATCAGAATACGGATGTCCGGTATTATCCGATGGGGGACGATGTCTGGCCGGATTTTGTCGATGACCTGAAATCGGCAAAAAAGTATATTTTCCTTGAATATTTCATCATCAATCCGGGCGAAATGTGGAATACGGTGCTTGAGATCTTAAAAGAGAAAGTAAAAGAGGGTGTGGAAGTCCGCCTGATCTATGATGATATCGGCTCAGTTTTTTATGTGCCAAAGTATTACTGGCGTGAGATGGAAAGCTATGGGATCAAATGTATGGCATTTAATCAGGTGGTTCCATTTCTGGCAACGATCTTTAACAACCGGGATCACCGGAAGATCGCGGTTATGGATGGTACGGTTGCTTATACCGGCGGTTTTAACCTGTCTGATGAATACATTAATAAGAAATCACCTTATGGCAGATGGAAGGATAACGGTATCCGTATGGATGGAGATGCTGCATGGCGGTTCACGATCCTGTTCCTTCAGTTATGGAACAGCATCCGGAATGAAGATAAGCATATCTTAAGCTATCGTCCGGCAGAGCAGAAGGAGCATTTGAACGATGGATATCTTCAGCCATATACGACCAATCCGCTCAAGAAGGAGCCGCTTGGTGAGAACATATATATGCAGATGATCAATGATGCAAAGGAATATGTATACATCTTCACTCCATATCTGATCGTGTGCAATGAAATGATGACAGCGTTAAAGCTCGCAGCAAAGAGGGGAATCGATGTCCGTATCGTAACACCTGCGATCCCGGATAAGAAGATGATCTTTCGTATGACACAGTCAAGCTACAAAGAACTGCTTCGTGCCGGCGTGAAGATCTATCAGTACACACCGGGATTTATCCATTCCAAATGTATCCTGACGGATGATAATCTGACCTCGATCGGTTCGATCAATATGGATAACCGGAGCTTCTATCATCATTTTGAATGCGGTGTATTGGTATATGATTCCAGTATCATTGCAGAAGTGAAGTATGATATGCTTTCAACGATGAAGGAATCAGAGGAGATCACGCTGGACTGGTGTAAGAAGCATATGTCCAGAATTACACTGGTGGATGCCTTCCTCAGACTCCTGTCACCATTGCTATAGGAATAAAGGCAAAGAGAGAAAATGACAAAAACAAATAAGAAACAAAAAGCCGGAGATCAAAAGCCGGCTTTTTCAAAAAAGAATGATTTCAAAAAAGAAGCAGCATTTCAGATTTTTAAAGAAAGCATTACAACGGCATTCCTGCTGTACATGTTTGTTGTTTTTCCATTGGTTCTTCATGATGGATATATGGATATTACGATCACAAAATACAATTTCTTTAAAAATGGAGTATTGATCTATGGGATATTGATGTGTCTGACATTTATACTCGGATTTACGGATCATATGGAAGAGCATACGGATGCTGCAAAAAAAACGGGAAGAGGCAGAAATTTTCTGGCGTCGGATATCTGGATGGGAGCTTTTGTGCTGTCAGGCACACTTGCATGGATCATGGCAGATGATAAAATGGCAGCCTATACCGGATCCATGGGAAGACGCTGCGGACTGGAATTTCTGGTGCTTGTGCTTGTGCTTTATATTGGCATTGGAAGCGGATATAAATGGCAGCAGATCCTGGCACCGGTGTTTTCTGTTATCAGTGGACTTGCATTTTTGATGGGAAGCTTACAACACCTGGATATTGATGTGTTTCATCTGTTGTCACATATCAGAGAGGATCAGCAGGCGATGTTCCTGTCCACCTTTGGAAATATTAATATATTTGCTGGCTTTGTCTGTACCAGTGTTGCATTCTTTTCCGGTATGTATCTGATCGAAGAAAAGCGGGCATACCGGATCTGCTATATGGCAGCCCTTTTGTTGGGCGGAGCCGCCTTGATCGCGGCAAATAGTGACAGTGCATATATGGGACTTGCTGCAGCATGGGTGATATTACTCTTTTTCGCATTAAAACGAAGCCTGTTTGCAGAATTTGTAACTGTTTGTACCACCTTTCTTTCCGGTTATACGATCATGGCGTGGATCACGACAGGAACCGGAAGGGGATATGAGAAGCTGTCCGGTCTGGCGAAGCTGGTGGATGCAAGAGACATATTGACTGTCTGTTGTGTGATCGGTATCTTGTGTGCGATATGGTTATCAAAGAAGAAATATAATACAGGAAGATCCGCATTATCCCGTTTGCTCATAGCAGGGATATTGCTCATAGCAGGGATCACCGTGACAGTTATCGGCTGTATCAACCATTGGGAGATCTTCGTATTTGATGATTTCTGGGGAGATTACAGAGGCTTCATCTGGTCGAGATTATGCCGGATCTATCAGGATCTGCCATTTGTTGATCAGGTATTTGGAAATGGAAATGAAAGCATCTATGCGCTGATGTCTGCCCGGTATTATGATGAGATGCTGGCAGTAACCGGAACGGTTTATGACAGTGCGCATAATGAATATCTGCAGTATCTGGTCACGATGGGAGCTTTTGGCCTGATCACTTATGTGGGGCTGATCATTACTTCGATCCGTAACTGTGTGAAAACCTGGAAGGATGAACCGGTGATGCTTGCGGTTCTGATGCTTATCGTTTCTTATATCACACAGGCGTTCGTCAATGTAGAGCAGCCGATCACGATACCGTTCCTGTTTTTATTTGTGGCGATAGCAGCAGGAATCCGCAGAAACAGTTTGAAAAAAGCAAACTGAAACACGGTCTTGTCAAAGTGTTGTATTTCGTTGTATAATCACGGAGTATGTGTATTATAGATGGATAATGGTCGGAAAGTGATCGGAGACATATATTTTGCCGCAGCTATCCGGGCACAGAATAAATAAGTAGATAATAATTATGATATAAGAGATCAGCATCTGAGCGGATGCTGTTACAGGAGGAAAAAAATGAAGGTTTATGACGAGTTAGTGGCAAGAGGATTAATTGCTCAGACAACAGATGAAGAAGAGATCAAAGAGCTGGTAAATAATGGAAAAGCTGTTTTCTATATAGGATTTGACCCAACTGCAGACAGTCTTCATGTAGGACATTTCATGGCGCTTTGCCTAATGAAGCGTTTACAGATGGCAGGTAATAAGCCGATCGCCCTGATCGGTGGCGGTACAGCTATGATCGGTGATCCGTCCGGACGTACCGATATGAGACAGATGATGACAACAGAAACGATCGCTCATAATGTAGAATGCTTCAAGAAGCAGATGAGCCGTTTTATCGATTTCTCAGAAGGCAAGGCACTTCTTGTAAATAATGCAGACTGGTTACTTGACCTGAACTATGTAGATGTTCTTCGTGAGGTTGGTCCGCATTTCTCAGTCAACAATATGCTTCGTGCAGAGTGCTACAAACAGAGAATGGAGAAGGGCTTAAGCTTCTTAGAGTTCAACTACATGATCATGCAGAGCTACGATTTCTATGAGTTATTCCAGAAATATGGCTGTAATATGCAGTTCGGTGGTGATGACCAGTGGAGCAACATGCTTGGTGGTACAGAGCTGATCCGTCGTAAGCTTGGTAAGGATGCAAGTGCGATGACAATCACACTGCTTCTGAATTCAGAAGGAAAGAAGATGGGTAAGACACAGTCTGGAGCTGTATGGCTTGATCCGGAAAAGACTTCTCCGTTTGAATTTTACCAGTACTGGAGAAATGTGGCAGATGCAGATGTTCTTAAATGCCTGCGTATGCTGACATTCCTTCCGCTTGAGCAGATTGATGAGATGGACAAATGGGAAGGCGCACAGCTTAACACAGCAAAAGAAATCCTTGCATTCGAACTGACAAAACTGGTTCACGGCGAAGAAGAAGCTACAAAGGCACAGGAAGGCGCACGTGCACTGTTCAGTTCAGGAAATGCAGCAGATATGCCGACAGCAGAGCTTTCTGATGAAGATTTTGCAGACGGGTCTGTCGATATCCTGACACTGCTTCACAAGAGTGGACTGGTTGCTTCCAAGTCAGAAGCACGCCGTGCCGTACAGCAGGGTGGAGTTGCCGTTGACGGAGAAAAGGTTTCCGATATTGCGACAACATTTGCAAAAGCAGACTTTGAAGGTGAAGGAAAAGTTGTAAGAAAAGGAAAGAAGAATTTCCGTAAAGTAATCGCAAAATAAGAGGACAAAAAAATGAGTTTTACAGAAATAAAAGCAGAAGAATTAAAGG
>OKRZ01003673.1_pt1 | contig 10217 bp, 8 predicted proteins | sample 1601141 | NCBI WGS metagenome assembly OKRZ01 (sample SAMEA3541524, study PRJEB24748) | human gut metagenome | biome: human gut; feature: human-associated habitat; material: faeces | place: China | collected 2012
GGGGCGCGCAAGAAACTCCCCCTTACGGGGAAAGTGAGGAACACCTAATGATTTTCAAAAAATCCGGCCCGCCGGAATGGCTGCTCGTCTGTTTGGGCAACTACGGCAAGCAGTATGAAAACACCCGCCACAACATCGGCTTCATGGCCGCGGAGCGCCTGATCGACAAGCGCGATCTGCGCTGCAACCGCCTGCGCTTCCGCGCGCTGACGGAAGTCATCGAATTTGGCGGGGCGAATGTGCTTTTGATGATGCCGCAGACCTACATGAACCTCTCCGGCGAGGCTGTGGGCGAGGCGGCGCGTTTCTATAAAATTCCCGCCGACCACGTCATCGTCATCTCCGACGATATTTCGCTCCCGCTCGGCAAGCTCCGCGTGCGCGGCAGCGGCAGCGCAGGCGGACACAACGGCCTCAAGAACATCATCGCGCACCTCGGCACCGACGCTTTCCCGCGCGTCAAGGTCGGTGTCGGCGCGCCGGAGCACGACATTGTCGACTGGGTCATCGGCCCGTTCACGGCCAGCGAGCGCAAGGTCATCGACGGTGTGCTCGACCGCGCGCTCGGCGCGGCGGAGTGCATCATCACCGACGGCGTGCTCACCGCGCAGAACCGCTTCAACGGCTGAACGCTTTTTGCCGCCAAAATTTAAAAAATCGACATAGACTTTTGGGCAAAAGCCTATATAATAAAATGACTGACGACCACGGGCATGACCCGCCGCGGCTGCGGCGGATCTGCCCTTTTGTGCGCTGCGGGAGGAGGGATACGGCATGGCGCAGGGGATGAACAAACTCAACGAAGCGCTCGCATCTCTTCCCGAGGTGCGCGAGCTGCTGCTCTCGCTCGACGCGGGCACATCGCCCATCGCCGTGTCGGGCCTTTCGGGTGTGCACCGCGCGCAGCTTGCCGCTGCCGTGCGGCACAGGACGCAGCGCCCGCTTTTGATCGTCTGCGCGGATGAAAACGAGGCAAACCGCATGGCGGGCGACCTGCACGAGCTGCTCGGCGAGGACGTGAGCCTGCTGTTCGCGCGCGAATGGCAGCTGCGCGACCGCGTGTTCGCCTCCCACGGCTGGGAGCAGCAGCGCATCGGCTCGCTGTGCAGCCTTGCCGCCGGAAAAGCGCCGATCCTGGTCGCGACGGTCGACGGCCTGATGCAGCGAACGCTCCCGCCCGACGCGCTGCGCGGCGCGGTGACGGACATTTCGCTCGGCGACCGCTTTGACCTGAACGCGCTCTCGAAAAAGCTTGTCGAAAGCGGCTACACGCGCGCGGAAACGGTCGAGGGCGTCGGCCAGTTCGCGCTGCGCGGCGGCATTCTCGACGTCTGGTCGCCGCTGAGCGCGCCCGTGCGCGTCGAATTCTTCGACGACGAGGTCGACGCGATGGGCGAATTCGACGTGACGACCCAGCGCCGCACGCAGAACGTCAAATCCCTGACCGTCCTGCCCGCGGCGGAGGTGCTGCCCGCCCTCTCGGACGGCGGGCGCGAAAAAATGCTCGAGCGCCTTGGGCGCGCCGCGCAGAAGATCGCGAAAAAGGCCGAGGACAGCCCCATCGTCCAAACGCTGCGCAGCGACATCGAGAGGCTTCGTAACGACCTGCCGCTCGGCGGCATGGACCGGTATCTCGCCGCGTGCTACCCCGACGAAGTCTGCGCGCTCGACTATCTTTCACCCGACACGCTGATTGCCGTCAGCGACGGCATGCGCGTTTTGGAACGCAGCAAGAACTACCACTGGGAGCTCTCCGAGGACGTGAAGCCCCTCATCGAAGAGGGCGTTTTGTGCGGCGAATTTGCCGCGCTCGCGCTGAGTCAGGAGGCATTGAGCCATCGCATGGGCGCGTTCCCCGTGCTGCTGCTCGATTCGCTCCCCACGTCGCGCAATCTGCTGCCGCCGAGAGCCATCCTCAGCATGAACGCGCGATCGCTGCCGTCGTATGGCGGCAGCCTCGAGACCGCCGCGGGCGACATGGAGCGCTATCTTGGCGCAGGCTGCGGCGTGCTCGTTCTCTGCGGCAACGAAACGCGCGCGAAAAACTTCCGGCGCCTTTTGGAAGAGCGGAACATCCGCGCGCAGCTCAACTTGAAAAACGACCGTCTCCCCGCCCCGCACGAGACCGTCATCGGCCTCGGCGCGCTGAGCGCGGGCAGCGAATATCCACAATTAAAGCTCGTCATCCTGACCGAGGGCCAGCTGACCGCTCCCCTCTCCGGCAAGCGCGCAAAGGCGCGGCCGAAGAAAGAGACGTCGGCCCGCGCCGCGCTGCGCTCCTATGAAGACCTCTCCCCCGGCGATCTCGTCGTGCATGTCCACCACGGCATCGGCCGCTTTGCGGGCATCGAGCGCATGCGCGTCGACGGCGTGGACAAGGACTATATCAAGATCTGCTATGCGGGCAACGACAGCTTATACGTCCCCGCGACGCAGCTCGACATGGTGTCGAAATACATCGGCGGCCATGGCGAGGACGAGGACGGCCAAATACGCACGAAGCTCAGTAAGCTCGGCGGCACGGACTGGTCGCGCGCGAAGACGAAGGCGCGCGCCGCGGCAAAGGACCTCGCCAAAGGGCTCATCGCGCTCTACGCTGAGCGCCAACGCCGCCCGGGCTTCGCCTTTTCGCCCGACTCCCCGTGGCAGAAGGAATTTGAAGAGGCCTTCGACTACGAAGAGACCGACGATCAGCTCCGCGCCATCGCCGAGATCAAGGCCGACATGGAGCGCAGTACGCCGATGGACCGCCTGCTCTGCGGCGACGTCGGCTACGGCAAGACTGAGGTCGCGCTGCGCGCCGTGATGAAGTGCGTGCTCGACGGCAAGCAGGCGGCCATCTTAGTGCCGACCACCGTGCTCGCCCAGCAGCACTACGCGACGGCGCTGAACCGCTTCCGCTCGTTCCCCGTGCGCATCGAAGTGCTCTCGCGCTTCAAAACGCCGGCGCAGAAGAAGCAAATTTTGCAGGATGCCGCCGCGGGAAAGATCGACTTACTCATTGGCACGCACTCGCTGCTGCAAAAGAGTTTGCACTTCAAGGACCTTGGCCTTCTCATCATCGACGAGGAGCAGCGCTTCGGCGTAACGCACAAGGAAAAGCTCAAGGAGCTCTCGCGTCAGGTCGACACGCTGACGCTCTCGGCAACGCCCATCCCCAGAACGCTCAACATGGCGCTCTCGGGCATCCGCGACATGTCGACCATCGAGGTCCCGCCCGTTGACCGCCAGCCGGTGCAGACGTACGTGCTCGAGCATAACTGGAGCGTCATCGCCGACGCCATCCGGCGCGAGCTCGCGCGCGGCGGGCAGGTCTACTACATGCACAACCGCGTCGAGACCATCGACCGCTGCGCCGCGACACTCAAAAAGCTCCTCGGCGACGATGTCGCCATCGGCGTCGCGCACGGCAAGATGGACGAAAAGGGCCTGTCGTCCGTGATGCAGCAGCTCTCGGACGGAGAAATTCAGGTGCTCGTCTGCACGACGATCATCGAGACGGGCATCGACATTCCGAATGTCAACACCCTCATCATCGAGGACGCCGACCGCCTCGGCCTCGCCCAGCTGCACCAGATACGCGGCCGCATCGGCCGCAGCGCGCGCCGGGCGTATGCCTATATGACCTACCGCGCGGGCAAGATCCTCACCGAGGTTGCGGCCAAGCGCCTGACGGCCATCCGCGAATACGCGGAGTTCGGCTCGGGCTTCCGCATCGCGATGCGCGACCTTGAGATTCGCGGCGCGGGCAATTTGCTCGGCCCCGAGCAGTCGGGCTACATGATGAGCGTCGGCTACGATATGTACTTGCAGCTCCTGGAAGAGGCCGTACTCGAGCAGCGCGGTGAAAAAGCGCCGCAGCGCACCGAATGTTCGGCAGACCTCACAGTCTCGGCCAACCTGCCGGAGAGCTACATTCCCTCGGGCGAGCAGCGCATGGATATCTACCGCCGCATCGCGGCGCTGCGCACCGCCGAGCAGTCGCAGGAGCTGCTCGACGAGCTCATCGACCGCTACGGCGAGCCGCCCCAGCCGGTCCTCAAGCTCATGGACGTCGCGCTTTTGCGCGCGGAGGCCGTGCAGATCGGTGTGAGCGATATCTCGCAGCGTGGCAGCGAGATCACCTTCACCTTTGCCGCGTCCGAGGCAGTCCCCGTGGAGGCCGTGATGGCCCTCTGCTCACTGCCGAAGAACCGCCGCCGGCTCACGCTCTCCGCCACGGGGACGGAGCCGAAGCTCCTGCTGCGTCTTTCGCTGGGCGAGGACGCATTGGATACAGCCTTGACGCTGGTCGGAGACCTGCGTGTGAATAAGGAAGAAAACGAAAAAGAGGTAACATTATGATCAAGAAGAGATTGCTTTCGTTCCTTGGCGCGGCGGCCATCACCGCGGCGCTCACCTTTGCCGTCGTGTCGCTCTCGCCCTCGAACGGCTTCACCTCCGGCACGATGCAGGAGGGTCTCTGCTACGAAGCGACCGGCGTCGCGCCCGACGCGATCGTCGCAAGCCTGAACGGCAACGGCGCGAGCGCCGACCTTGTCGCATACTGGATCGGCTACGACGTGTCGTATCTCAACAGCTACATGCAGTATTACACCGGCTCGTCCATCAACTGGGACGACACCCTCTCCGACGGCATGAGTGTCGCCGACTATGTGAAAGCAAGCGTGCTCTCGTCCGTCAAGCAGCACTTGGTGCTTGAAAATCTCGCCAGCAAGTACGGCGTGACGCTTACCGCCGAGCAGGAGGCCGCCATGGCCGAGAGCGACCAGAGCTACATTGACCAGTACGGCAGCGAGGAAGCTTTTGAGGCCGAGATCGCCAAGCTCGGCATGCGCCGCGAGACCTATGACCGCGTCGCGCGCTCGAACTACCTGTATCAGAATCTCTATGAGCTCTACAATACCGAGGGCAGCGCGCTCTACGCCTCCGACGAGGAGCTCGCCGTCTACGCCGCCGAGCAGGGCTACATCACGGCGGACCACATCCTGCTTGCGACGAAGGACATGACGACCGGCGAAGCCCTCACCGACGAGCAGAAGGCCGAAAAGAAAGCGCTCGCTGAGGAGCTCGTCGAAAAGCTCAATTCCTACACCGGTGACGACATCGCCTCCTACTTTGCCGAGCTCGCCGACGAGTACAGCGAGGACCCCGGCCGCGAGAGCTATCCCACGGGCTACACCTTCACGACCGGCTCGATGGTGCAGGAGTTTGAAGACGCCGCCTACGCGCTTTCCGAAGGCGAGGTGAGTGAAGTCGTCGAATCCAGCCTCGGCTATCACATCCTGCTCCGCCTGCCGCTCGACAAGTCCGCCGCAGCCGACGAGGTTCGCGAGGAGTACTTCACGAACTTCATCGCCGAGCAGGTCGACGCCGCTGCGATGGCGACGAGCGCGGACTATGATAAGCTCGACCCGCAGACGATCTACGAGGCGATCGTCGCCGCGCAGGCGGAGGGTTAAATCGCAGCGCGGCGCACTGTACGGCGCTTGCGCCCGCGAGGGCGCGTGAGGGGCAGCCCGAAAGGGCTGCTTCCTTTTTGCGTCTCGGCAGGGGCACTGCTTTTTTCCCTGCACCGTGCAGAGGAGAAAATAAAAAGGAGACCTCTTTCGAGGTCTCCTTTTTATTTTCAGGGGTTAGCGGTGCTTTAGCACTTCTCGAAGATGGTGGCAACGCCCTGGCCGCCGCCGATGCAGAGGGTGGCAAGACCCTTCTTGGCGTCGTCGCGCTTGAGCATTTCGTGCAGCAGGGTGACGATGATACGAGCGCCGGAAGCGCCGACGGGGTGGCCGATGGAGATCGCGCCGCCGTTGACGTTGACCTTGCTCATGTCGAAGCCGAGCTCACGGGCAACAGCGATAGACTGGGCCGCGAAGGCTTCGTTGGCCTCGACGAGGTCGATATCGTCGATGGTCAGGCCGGCCTTCTGCATGGCCTGACGGGAAGCGGGCACGGGGCCGACACCCATAATCTTCGGGTCGACGCCGCCCTGGCCCCAGCTGACGAGCTTGGCCATGGGCTTGAGGTTGTACTTCTTCACGGCCTCGCCGGAAGCGAGGACGATGGCGGCAGCGCCGTCGTTGATGCCGGAGGCGTTACCGGCGGTGACGCGCTGGACGTGCTTCTTGGTATCGGCTTCGTGGATGCCGGTGGGCTCGAAGGTGTGGACAATCTCGTCCTCAACGCCCTCGGGGCCGACGGGGAACGCGCCGCGCAGCTTGGCAAGACCCTCGGCGGTGGAACCGGCGCGGGGGAACTCATCCTTCTTGAACTCGACGATCTCCTTCTTGACCTTCACGGGGACGGGAACGATCTCATCGTCAAAACGGCCGGCAGCCTGAGCAGCCTCGGTCTTCTGCTGGGAGGCAGCGCCGAAGGCGTCGAGCTCTTCGCGGGTGATGCCCCAAACATCGCAGATGTTCTCGGCGGTGGTGCCCATGTGGTAGTTGTTGAACGCATCCCACAGGCCGTCCTTGATCATGGTGTCGACAAGCTTCTTGTCGCCCATGCGGGCGCCCCAGCGGGCGTCGGGAGCGGCATAAGGAGCGGCGCTCATGTTCTCGGTGCCGCCGCAGACGACGATATCGGCATCGCCGGCGAGGATGGCGCGGCCAGCCTCAATGACGGACTTCATACCGGAGCCGCAGACCATACCGACGGTATAGGCGGGGACGGAATAGGGGAGACCGGCGCCCACGCCGACCTGACGGGCGACGTTCTGACCGAGACCGGCGGTCAGGATGCAGCCGAACATCAGCTCATCGACATTCTCGGGAGCGACATTCGCGCGCTTGAGGGCTTCCTTCACGACGATGGAGCCGAGCTGAGCGGCAGGGGTGTTCTTCAGGGAACCGCCGAAGGAACCGACAGCGGTACGGCAGCAGTTGACGACGTACAATTCTTTCATTTGACTTCTCCTTTAAAATTTGTAAATCCGGAATGAGATCCGCTTTTCTTCGATTTTGATTATACACACAGAAAAATGAAAAATCAACTGCAAAGTTGCGAAAAATGCAGGCGATTTTGATTTTTTTCTTTCATTTCGTTAACTATTTAACAAGAATGAAGAATATCTTGCACCACGGGATCGTTTTGCACCCAAAGGCGCAGGGAAAGCAGCACCGCTGGCGCTGCATGGGATAAGGGGGCCATTGTCCCGCGTGAGACAATGGCCCCCTTTCCCGCGTCTCCACACGCTGTTGGAATAAAAAGCAGCAGCTCTGCCTGACTGCCCCCCCGCGCCCAAGGGCGCAAAAAAGGGACGCCTCGAAAGAGGCGTCCCTTTTAATAAGTAGTTTCTACGAAACAGAAATAACTTAGAACTTGGGCTTCTGGGCCTTGACCTTGGGCTCCTGGCCGTTGCAGACGGCGACGATGTCGTTGGCAACGCTGGTGCAGCAGTTGAGAACGCTCTGCTCGGTGGTGGCGGCCATGTGCGGGGTCATGATGACGTTGTCGAGGTTGAACAGCTCGCGGCTGGACTCCTGGATGGGCTCATGCTCGAACACGTCGAGACCGGCCTGGAACAGCGTGCCGTCCTTCAGGCACTCGACAAGCTCGTTCTCCTTGATCAGAGCGCCGCGCGCGCAGTTGATGAAGGAAGCGGTGGGCTTCATCCAGCTGAACTGCTCACGGCCGATGGAGTGCTCGGTGGAGGGAACGACGGGCAGATGCACGGACACGAAGTCGGCCTGCTCCCAGACCTCCTTGGCGGTGGCCTTCAGCTCGCACAGATCGCCGATCTTGTCCTGCGTGAGGTACGGATCGTAGCCGATGACGTTCATGCCGAAGCCGTACTTGCACTTCTGCATGGCGAGCTGGGAGATACGGCCGCAGCCGATCATACCGAGGGTCTTGCCGCCGAGCTCATAGGTGTGCTCCATGCCCATACGGACGAGGAAGTTGCCGCCGCGGAACTGACGGTCGACATAGGTGAAACGCTTGGCGCACATGAGCATCAGCATGACGGCGTGCTCAGCGACGGCGTTGGCGTTGCCGGCAGGCGCGTAGACAACGGTGATGTCCTTGGCGTGGGCGTGGTCCATGTCGATGTTATCGAGGCCGGCGCCCTGCTTGCCGATGACCTTGAGGTTCTTGCAGGTGTCCATCATCTTGGCGGTGATGGGCTCGGTGCGGCACATGATGGCATCGGGCTGGAACTCGGCGAGCTCCTTGACGTAGGTCTCCTCGTCGTTATGGCTGCACAGCTTCACTTCAAAGTCGTTGGACTCGAAGATGTGCGTGGCCACCTCGTTGAGCTCGATGGTGTAGTAAACTTTGAACTTTGCCATGATAAAGATCTCCTCTCAAATTTTTATTTATTGAATTGCCAAATGATTTCATACGGTTTCTTCATTATACCTTGCGCTTTGCACAAAAGCAAGCGATTTTCAGAAAGATTTGCAAGAACTCATTCAAATAATTGAACAGCATCTTTCATTTTGACGATTTGCCGTCATGTCTTTCCCCTGTTTTCTGCAATTTTCGCTGCAAAACAAAAAAGAACATAAAAGGCGCTTGACAAACTACTACATATGTAGTATATAGTTATCAACGACAAATGTAGTAGATCATCTAGGGAGGTCAACCCATGGACGATAAGAAGAGACTGCCCGATGCGGAGCTTGCCGTGATGCAGGCCATCTGGGCCGTCGGCGGCGAGGTCAGCCGCGGCGATCTCGACGGCGCGCTCGCGAGCCACGGCTGGAGCGCCAACACCGTCAACACCTACCTTACTCGCCTGTGCGAAAAAGGATTCCTCTCGAGCCGCCGCGAGGGGCGGAACAATTTGTACACGCCGCTCGTCTCAAAGGACAGATACCTCGAATTTGAGAGCCGCAGCGTCCTGAAGCGGCTCTACGGCGGGTCGCTCGGCAGCTTTGTCGCGGCGCTGAACGCCGAGCAGCCGCTCGAACAGAGCGAGATCGACGAGCTGCGGCAGTTTTTGGACGATATGAGCCGTTAAACGGAAATATAAGGAGGACGCACCATGGAAACATTTCTGCTGAATCTGTTGAAAACTTCCCTGTTAGGTTCCCTCGCCATTTTGGCGATACTGGTACTCAAACCCCTCTGGCGCGAGCGCTACCGCGCGAAGACGCGCTGCTGGCTGTGGCTGGCGCTGGCGGCATTTTTGCTGCTGCCGGTCGATTTTTCGGTGAAAAACGCGCCGGTGCAGGCCGCGCCGCCGAAAGACTACACCCTCTTTGTCGGCACGGATAAGACAGCCATCCAATCGACCGACAATCTGTTTGGCGACATGGCCGAAAAAAGCGGACAGTCCCCCGCACAGGTGCGCGACACGATCATCCAGCGCCCCGTGACGAATCCCGAGCAGAAGACGACGCGCTACATCCCCGTGACGACGATCCTGTTTTACGGCTATCTCGCGGGCGCGGCGGCGTTCCTGCTGTATCAGGGTGTCTCCTACGCCCTCTTCCGCCGCACGGTGCGCCGCTGGAAGAGAGACGTCGCCCGCGCCGCCTCCGGGGCAGCCCCAAGAAACTGTCCACTGCTTTCTGCACTTCCGGCAGCCACACTTGCAACAAATGTTCCATGCCCATCTGTATCTTCCGAAGAGATCAGTTCTTGCGGACTTTCCGAATGCAGAGCCGCATTGATTCTTTCTTCGGTATACTCTGTTCCATACAGAAAGCCCTCCGGCGGATCCCCACCCTGAATTGTCTGATCCCAGATCCCCGCAATTCTTGTTGTCCCGTCAAGATTACAGAATACCGGATGCCCTGCATCGGAAAGCGGTCGCAGGGCGCCCAGCGGCCGTCGATGAGCAGCGTGCAGGAGGCGATGCCTGAGAAATTGTCGCTCACGCGGAAGCGGATGCTGCGGGCGCCGCCGAGGTCGGCCCCTTCGCTGAAGAGCGGCCGGATGCGCGGCGGTATGGTGTCGGCGGCGACGAAGATGTCGCCCGTGGTGCGGGTCGTCGCCGTCACGGCGCCGTCGGCGTATCTGCCGCCGATGCAGGCGATGCGTCCTTTGGCAGTACGGGTCGCGAGAACCGTGCGGGATTGCATGTCGTCGGGCACGAAGGCGTGTACGGAGACCGTCATCGGGCGGCGCAGGGGCGTTTCGGCGCCGAGGATGCGGTAGGCGGGCGAGAGGATCGCCGCCGTGGAGTCGGATGCGGGGGCTTGACGCTGTTCCGGGCGGCAGAAAATGGGCGTAATTTATCTCCTATGTTGAAATCGCTGTATTTCAAT
>OKRZ01003676.1_pt1 | contig 10216 bp, 17 predicted proteins | sample 1601141 | NCBI WGS metagenome assembly OKRZ01 (sample SAMEA3541524, study PRJEB24748) | human gut metagenome | biome: human gut; feature: human-associated habitat; material: faeces | place: China | collected 2012
CCCGCCGTAACCATCGGTGATGTCACCCTTGATAGTCTGGAAGAGGTGCCAGTAGTCGGCTGTCTCCTGAGTCTGCACGAGGATGTTACCAGTCGTACACCACAGGAAATCACAATCCGGGATGGTCTTAAAGTCCTTGTCACAGGAGACCAGTACGGCCTTCTCGTAGTTGTACACGAGAGGGTTAGACCCGATGATTCCCATCACGTCATCGCCTTCGAGCTGAGGCTCAAGGACGCACGTGTAGGTCTCGAAGACGTACTCAAGGAACTCGAAGTAACCCACAGGTTTCTTGACGACTGCGCGGTTCTCTTTGTACGTTGGGTCCACCAGCAGCTTGCGCCAGTTGACACGGTCAGTGAACGCTAAGACAACGTCAGCATTCTTCCATGCCTTCTTGCGGCCCTTGTAGGACTCGATGGAGTTCTCCAGAATCTCGCGGGCCTTAGCGTGGTCACAACAGCGGTGCCAAATCTCCTCCTCCCAAGAGGCATCGAACTCAGCGGCGCTCATGGCTTGGAACACCAGCCAGTCACCATCCATCACAAGGACACCCTTGGCAATCTTCTGGGTCGCCCGGTAGTCGCTGAAGGATAACAATGTGTGCTTACTCACAGGCAACCTCCATGGGTCTTAAGGAATTTCACTCCGGCACTGGTAATTTCCCAAGCGCCACCATTACGACCACTCATGGTCAGGCACGAAATGTGACCACGGCTCGCAGCCTCAGCGACTAACGCAGCGTTATTCCGTACGTAGTTCGACTGGAAGGACTTAGGGCAGCCCTTGAGGGCCGCCAGAACTTTGAGGTACTCACTCACTTGGTCACCCTCACGATAGCCGGAGAGAAGCGCATAAGTTTCTTCTCGTTAAACGAAAGGTCGTCATGGGCCTCTTTGACCATTGAGCGCAGACCGTGTCGGATACAGTATGCAGCCGCTGCGTCAGGACCACCACTGAGTGCCGCCTCAAGGAAGCCCAGCTTGAAGTTGTCAACCTTCTCACCATTGGCAACCATCCGCGCAACGCGCAGAACGGTCTCGCTAAGGTTCTTCTCGGACTCGCTGTCAATGACGCTGGTGACCTCAAAGGTAACCTTGAAACGTTTGGTAATAGCCATGATAAATCTCCTGTATTATTAGTGACATACAGCCCAGTTAGGGCCCATCTTACCTTCTGTATCCAGACGGCAACGGAACTTGAAGTGTTCCCCAACGTTACGCATAGCTTGTTGCGCAATGTCAATCACCTGCTGTGCAATCTCTGTGGTCCGGCAGGCCACTTGTATTTCATCGTGAACCCACGCCATGTAGGCGAAGTCGCCATCCCATCCGTGCTTCAATCCTGCTTTAAGAAGCAACTCTTCAGTCTCGACAATCCACAGCTTACAAATGAGCGCACCCGCTGACTGAAGCAACGTGTTGAGCGCGGCATGTGGTGACCGTACGTGTACCTTTCTTCCATCCAGTCCCTTAATCCAGCGTCGTTTCCATTTGACCTTCTGCTCTCCGGCGACCCATCGGGATGACTCGACGAGGGTCTGCTGGATTCCTTCACGCAACGCTGCGATTGCTGGGGTGTTCTCAAGGAATTTCTTCTTGAGTTCCTTTCCGCGTTCTTTACCTGCTCCCACAATCTGTCCAATCTTTTCGTCTCCAGCACCATAGAGGAAACCGTAGATGAATGTCTTGGCGTTATCACGTGTTGGCAACTCAGCCGCCGTTTGGTTGACTGTGTGGATATCACCGTTGAGAATGACATCCGCATATGCCCCGCCGTCGTACTTAGACATGAAGTGTGCCAGACAACGGAGTTCGAGTCCACTGGCGTCGATACCCGCTTGAACCCAAGGCTGTCCGGTAAGTCCGTCCAAGTGATGCTCAGCGCCGAACGCTGCTCTACAAGGCTCACCATACGGCGAACGAACGCCCGGAACTTGACCAAGGTTAGGGAAGCTATGCGTTGCTCGCCCTGTAACTGCACCATTAGGGTTAACACTTCCATGGATTTTACCATCCTCTTGAACGTAACGTAGCCACGCTTTGTCACCCTCAGCCGCCTGACCGATACGCTTCTGTATCATCAGGTATTCTTTGATGAGGTCGATGCAGCGCTGCTTCTCAGGGTCTTCCACACGAACGTGCTCAAGGACCTCGTCGTCTACCTTAGGTGCACCCTTGTCGGTGAACTCTGTCGGTACCCATCCGGCTTCCTTTAGCTTGAGCGCAATGTGGTCTCGGCTACTTGGGTTGAACACAACGTGCTCTACTGGCGTATACGGAGCGCCCTCTACGTAATCCCGAGTGTCCAGCTCGCAGGGTTCACGACCCTCACGCTGAGCTTTGTTCTTGGGTTTCTTGTAGATGGCACCCTGCTTCGGGTACTTAACTCGTGGGTATTTACCCAGAGGCTTCCCGGTGCGCGGGTGCAGGAATAACTCAGTGCCGCCCTTGGGTTGATACCAAGTCCCGAAAGTGTCGGTGAGTGTCTGAAGGAGTTCAGAACGACGACCAGCGAGTTCAACGTAGAGTTCCTCGATGGCCTTGGTGTTGAACGGGAAGCCGTTGCGCTCCTGCTTAGCGAGTAACCAAGCGGCTCGGTGTTCCAACCAGACGGCCTCACAGGAATACTGCCAGAATGTCACAGCGTCGTGCATCCACCAGTTATCCCCACAGCCATCCTCAGGTGGGAAGTAGTGCTTGTCGCCCAGTAGCTTCTCAAGGAGAGCCTTGGTCACCACAACGTCCTGAACGTTATAGTCCATCATCGGCTCGTTGAAGCTAATCCACTCAGCACCGTCCACATAGTCCTCTCCCTGTTCCTCAAGGAGTTTCTTGAAGTCGTCCTTGTACTCACCTTTCATCTCGCCTAAGCGGTAACCCCACGCCTCCAGAGCGTGAGACCCGAAGCGCTTGCCGGGTAACTTACCAGAACGCAGCAGGGCCATGTCGGAGTCCTTAATGTTCGCAAACAGCAAACGACTGAGCACCAACGTGTCCACTACGTTCTCACGCGGCAGGTGGAACTCTCGGTTTAACTGGAGCTTGGCCAGCTTGGTTAGCGCTGGGGCATCGTACTTGTGACCGTTGTGGAATACGATGAGACCACCACGAGCCACCTCAGCTTCTAACGCATCGAGATACGCTGAGAAGTCCCAAGGTCGATACGATACGTACTCGTCCGTGCTGTAGTCATAGATGACCCCACAGTGGAACTGAGTGACTTTCTCTAAGAGGTTGTTGGCCTCGATATCGGTTACTAACATAGTGGTCTCCTGTTGCTTAGCGACGCCCGATGAAATACTCACGTGGACGCACGGTTAACTTACTTTTCTCAATGGCGAAGCTGCCAGTAAGGACGTCAACACCCAGACGACTAACGCCACGGACGTGAGAAACCTGAGCGAACTTGTTACCCACACTGCGGATATATACGGTCCCACCAATGGCACCATCCTCCCACGTTGCCAGCTCGCCAGCCTTCAGTGGGATGCTGCGCCAGTCTTTTGGTGCGGGTTTCTGCCAGCCCTTGTGGCCACTGTAGGTCCACCCTAAGTTCTCCAGAATGTGAATGGCAGCTTCACGCTTGGCTTCATAGGTCTTGACCTCAGCCAGCTCTTTGGTCAGCTTCTCGATGTCTGCACGGATTTCTTCAGGTTTACGCATGGTAATGTCCTCTCAATATGCTGTGTGTGATAATCATAAAGGCCACTACATATAGTAATGACCTTGAGTTTATCACTTAACTTCTGACGCCTCGGCAAGACGTACGGACGTTTCGCCTACCTCTTTACTCAAGATGGCCTCACGCACTCTGTCCTCACCAATAGCCACAGTTGCGGCCACGGCCACGGATGCCAGCAGGCGAGCTGCCTGAGTATCATCGAGGGTCACGCGTTGGGTGTGCGCACGGTTATCACTCTTTGCCTTCCAGCGGTAGACCAGAGTTACCTTGTCGTTGCGGACGTTGATGTGAACCTTGCGGCCCCACTGGTCAACAGTGTCGGACAGCTGAATGGTGTTGCCGGGGAATTTAACTTTGGTAGTCATTAGAAGAACTCCTTAAGTTTCTGAGCTTTAAGTGCAACTTTCGCTGCCTCTGCGGTTGCATCCAGAGATGCCTGACGTGCCTTGTCGGCTGCTTTGGCCAGCTTAGCAGCTGCTTCTGCTTCCACCTTGGACGCTTTGTCCAGTGCCTTGGCTTCACGTACGTACAGTGCGATGACCAGACGGCCTAATGCTTCGATAAGTTTAAACATGATGGTTCTCCTTTCGGTTATTGATACTCAGGGTCATGGGCGCACCAGCAGTACGCACCATTGCATTTACGTTTAGTAGTCGTCTTCTTCTTCGTGGCCTTCCCAGCCAGTATCTCCCTCTCCTTCTCCGCCAGTGTAGCTAGACGGTTCAAGGAGTCCGGTCTTTTCGTTGTACTCCATGTACCCCGCAATGCCAACGCCAATGCCATTAAAGCGACACTTGAGAATACGAAGGAGGACAAGATTAGGCATGTCCCCTTGCTGATTACGCTCAAGGGCAATGATAGTATCAGAGAGTTGGCGCAGAGACCCAGACCCACGCAGGTCAGTAATGGAAACAGCACGTCCTTCTTCATGAGCTTTACCTTTCTCCGGGTTCTTCAGGTGGCAAATAACAATAAGTACCACTCCGGTTGACTTAGCGAACCCTTTCAGCTTGGTCATGAGTCGGTCAATCATCTTGCGCTCATCGGATTCCTCCGAGGCTGACACAACGATTGAGATGTGGTCCAGAATGATTACGTCACAGTTCAGCCCTGTGCGCATGTAGTGCAGCTTGGCCAGCAGTCGGTCTACCTCAGCTTCCGCAAAGGAGTCGTAGAGGTGGAACTGGTCGGAGCCATACAGCTCATCGAACCACTCATCATACGTGCCGTCCTCAATGAGTTTCTGCTTGAACTCCCGAGGCTGCTGCCGTAAGCGGATGCCGTTGGCAATCCCTAGGACATCCTCCATGGTCTCCTCTACGGACTCCTCAAGCATCGCCATGCCGACCCGCAGTCCCTGCCCTCTGGCGAACCCTAGGGCCTGCTGGCGAACGAACGTAGACTTACCCATTCCTGACCCAGAAGTAACCATGATGACTTCGCCACCACGTGCACCCAAGGTTCGGTCATTCAGTCCCGGACATCCCGAGAAAAGGTATCCTACGCTTTGCTCGCTGGTCATGGCCTCTCGCACTCGGTCCTTCATGGACATCGCGCCGATGACACCATCAGGTACCCACGGTGCAGCGTTCCATATCTGGTCGAGAACCTCCTTGCCTTTGCCCTTGAGTAAACACTCGTTGGCGTCCTTCTCGGTTAACACGGCCACGTGGACCTTACCGGGAGGGAGAACCTGAGCGGCTTCCTCTACAGCTGCACGACCCGGCTCATCCATGTCGAACATCAGGATAATCTGGTCGAAGCTATCGAAATACTCGTAGTTTGCACTGCAAGTTTTCTTAGCGGCTGACGCACCGTGACCGAGAGAAACCACAGGCCACTTACAGTCCTGAAGTTGCATCACGGTTAACATGTCGATTTCACCCTCGGTGATGACAATCTTCTTACCACCATTCCATAGGTGCTTACCGAACAGTGCGTCCCCTTTGTGGGACCCTCGGGTAGAGAAGTTCTTCTCCTTGTCCCTCAGCTTCTGGGAGACAATGGAGCCATTCTGGTCACGATAGTCGGCCACCTGATAGGCAGTCCCTCGGACCTTGGCGACCCAATAGCCAGCCTTCTGGCATGTCGCCTTTGAGATACCACGAGCGGTAAGGTCAGTATACCGACCATCACTCTCGCCGAATACCAATAAGCCTGAACCTTGTGTATTCATCCCGTAATTCCCTCCTTTGGGTCTTCTCGATGATAACTTTTCGGTACGTTCCTCTGAGCCTCTCACTCGGTGTTGACACACGAAGCAATACTCATGCCCGTCAGAGTACACTGAGTTACCATCAGAAGAACCACAGTTTTCGCACGGAGCGTGGAACAGGAAGATACTCTCCTGACCGTCTTCTCGACTGTCTCCGTAACTCATAAAGCCATCCCATCAACACACGACATGAAGAACGCTATGAGGAAGGTCACGCCCCAAAGTCCGAGCACGCCATACGCCAACAGTGGGATTATGTCGAAGTCTTTCAAGTTGCTCATAAAGTAATCTCCGTTGGTGTGGTCAGTCCGGGAATCGAACCCGAATGAAGCGCAGCGCTACGCCAAGTGCACCTTAGCCTGACCATAATTTGTACAGAATGTGCGACAACAGGGAAACGTAATTGTCTCCCTGTAGTGTGCCCTAATGTTTACCCACGGTCAGAAGTGACCAGTTCGTTCTTCTTCCACCAGCGCTTCAGGTCGAAGCTCGGGCAGGCTTTAGGTGCTACGTCGTGGTGTGCCATCAGCACGGCCCCAGCGTATTGCACCTTCAGTTCTACCAGCAGTGAACGCAGCGACTGCATCTGGGCTGGCGTGAAGTTTGCCTCAGGGTTACCCTTGGCGTCTATACCACCAACCAGACACACACCGACAGAAGTCGAGTTGTATCCCTTGACGTGAGAACCTACAGCATCTTGGTCACGGCCCGCCTCAACGGTGCCATCACGGCGGATGATGAAGTGATACCCAACGTCCAGCCAGCCCTGCTCTTTGTGCCACTGGCGAATCTCACGGACACCTACGTCCATGGTTGCCTTGGTGGCCGAACAGTGAACGAAAATCTGAGAGGTCTCCTGTCGCTTAGTGAATTGAACCTTGGCCATACTTACTTTGCTCCTTTCTTCTGCTTGAACTTGCCGAACGGTACATCGCGCTTCGGCTCCTTCAGCCAGTCTACGGGAATCAATTTGTCGGCAAACAAGATGTTATGCTTCTCGCACCACTCAGCGTAACTGGTTGGTGACCCTTTGTAAATCTTAGTGCGACTCGAAGAGAACACTAACCGGATGTCTAACTCCGGGTGCTGCTCACGAATCAGTAGGTGCTTCTTGCGGTCCTCGGCTTCCCAGAGACCCTTAGTCTCCACGAAGATACCGTTGGGTAACAAGAAGTCTGGAGTGTAAAGGTGGTCACTCGCAGGAATAACGTAAGGGATGCGCCACAATTCGTAGTCGAACGTGACGCCCTTTGATTCTAACTGCTTGGACACCTTGTCCTCAAGGCCAGACCGGAAGGCACCCACCTTCCGAATCCCTTTGGCCCCATAGCCAGCCATTAGAAGTCATCGTCTTCTTCAGCTTCGCCCTCGTCAGCCTCTTCCTCACCGGACCAGTCTTCCGGGTCTTCCTGAGGTTTACGGCTGCGAGATTCGTCCGCTTCGTAACCGCCTTCTACGACTTCATCAGCCCAGTCATCTTCGCCACCACCAAAGGTAGCCAGTTCGACCAGCATCACGCCTTCCAGCTGCAACTTAACGGAAGCGCCAGCTACCGCAGACCAGCCGTACGGTACCAGCGAGAAGCGAATCTTCACTTTGGAACCGCCGCCGATAATCGGAACATCCTGAATGCGCTTGCCCTTCGCGTCTACTACGCCCAGAACAATCTTCTTGGTCTCGCCAGTCTTCTTGTCCTCGTACGAACCGTAGCACTTGAAGTTGAACGTGGTGGTACCGTCACCGTTGTCGAAGAACGGCATGTCGCCTTCATACGGCTTCAGAGGTTTCTTACCCTTCTGAACCTTCGGCGGGTTCGCTTCGTGTGCTTCCAGACGAGCAGCGTAGTTTTCCTCATGGGTCTTAACGATGAGGTCTACCAGCTCCTGACAGTCTTCGTTCTTGAACGTTACGGAACCCTTGTAGGTACCGCGTGGGTTCTCAAAACCCTCACCGCCATAGTCCGGCTTGTTGAAGTAAGCGTACGGCTCACAGGTACCAATCTTGGTGGTGTAAATTTTCTTCTTAGCGAATGCCATGATGAATCTCCTTTGGTTTATAACAGAAAGAGGGACAACCTGTGTCCCTATAGTGTGTCCTAATGATTACAGGTCGAACCCGAAATTAGTATCCGGTCGTACCCGAGTCACTTGGCCTAACTCTTCGTACTCCGCCTCGGCAACTTCTAAGGCCTCCTCAAGAGACCCAGCGTGTACCGGGAGTTCATACGATGCGTTAGCTGTCTCGACCGTTACGACGAATTTTTGCATCTTCCCACTCCTTCCACATGTTATACAGGGTGATGTACGCAGGGTCGAGCGTCTTCTCGTACATCGCTCGGCACCAATCACTCGGGTTCATCGCTAAGGATCTCCTCAATGAACTCAAGCTCCTCCTTGGTGAAGTCCTCAGTCTGGTAGATTCTGAGAAAGTCCTTCGCCCAAATCTTCAGGATTTCAATACGACTCGGTGTTAACTCAATCATGACACAACCCCTTGTGTTTCTCGTATAGTTCCAGATAGAAAGCGGCCTTCGCCATGTCTTTCTCTAAGGTAGCCAGCTCGGACTTCTTCCCGGCTCGCAGTCGGTACTTGAGGATGTTCCCGAGGCAATACCCCTTGAACATCTCTTGGGTCATGCTGCGAGCAATCACCTCGATGGCCTCGACACCTTCAAACAGCTGGTAGTGGCTCGGCTGCTTAACGCCGTCGTCTTCTACACTCGGAGCCTTGCTGTCCTTCATTGCACGGACTTCCCCAATGGTCGTACCTTTGGTGTCTAGCGGACACTCACTGCACGATACCTTGTAGCATATGACGCCATCAGCGCACGTTGTGGAGTCTGGGCGGTCAGTGTTTTGTTCAACCAGCAGATTCACCACTTGAATTTCACGTTCAGTCATTGACTACCTCCTTGATACGCTCCCAGAACAGGCGAAGGCGTGGCCACTTGGTCACCACTACGGGTACGAAAGGACGGCTCTTAGTCTGAGCCAATTCGTAGAGACCGCGAGTAACCAAGATGTGCACGCTGGGTGCCAGCTCGAAGGTGTCGCCGATACGTGGAATCTTACCGTGGCGCTCAGTGGCTGCCACAGTGCTGCGGTCATCCCGGCGAACCGAGAAGATACCGTTGGATTTATTGAAGTGTAAGCGCATGGTTTATGCTCCTTTAGGTGGCTCGTCGTTCATTGACCACACGATAGCCGCGAGGGTGAACACGATGATTAGAATCAGGTTGATAGACATTTGGTGTCTCCTATAGTGGGTCCTAATTACATCTTGGTGGTTGGGTCAGCCTCAGTGCCACGCCATTTGTCGAACGACGGGTGACGCAGAGAACCGTCTGGAGTTTCCTCCATGTACTTGATTTGACACGCCCAGCCGTAGTATGGGTTAACCTCTTCGTCTTCCTGACGTTTAACCTCAGCGGTGAACTCGTCCATAAGTGCCTGAGAGATGTTGTTTGCGGATACCACTCGACCGGACTCAAGGAGAACCTCGAAGCCAATCACCTTGCCCTCGTTGGCAAGACCGGGAGTTCCCCAGTTGAGGCCCACAACAATACCGTCAGCTTCATTCTCTGGCTTCATCTTCCACCAGCCGGATTTCTTACCGCGTTTATAGATGCCCTGAGGGTCCTTGACCACCAGACCTTCATGACCTTCTTCACGTTTCTGTCGGTACAGCGCTTCGAGTTCGTCCATGTCGTAAACTTCATGGGACTCCGAGAGGCACCACTCGACTTCCGGGAAGTGGTCTTGCAGGATTGGTAAGGCAACCTTGACGTGCTCAAGGCGGAGGAGGGTCATCACGCTGTAGTCGTCACCGGACTCGATAATGTCCAGCGGAATGATATCGTAGAGGACGACTTTGAGGTGGTTAGGGTGGAGCGCGAATGGTAGGCCCTTCATCTCAGACGCCCAGTGCTCGTACGGACCACCGACGTCAAACTGCATGTTGCCCTTCTTGAGCCACTTGGTGCGCAGCAGGCCAGACCCGGTGTTAAAGTCCACGCCTTTGACCATGAGTTCACCATCCAGCATAAAACCATCCGGGAAAATCCATCGGTCGTCTTTCAGTAACTTCTGCCAGCGCTGGTCGAAACCGTTGAGGTGCTCAAGTGCCGGAATGGTCTTGGAGACCCGGCTGAGCCACGCTGCGTTGGCCGTGTTGTCTACGCAAATGTTACCGCGTACGCCATCGTGCTTAGTATCTGCGATGAGGTAACCGGAAGTCTCCAGCGCCTTCTCGATAGCAGAGCGCAGCGAGTTTGCTGTTCAGGAGAATGGTGAGTGGTTCTATGATTACCGCCAGTTG
>OKRZ01003686.1_pt1 | contig 10189 bp, 6 predicted proteins | sample 1601141 | NCBI WGS metagenome assembly OKRZ01 (sample SAMEA3541524, study PRJEB24748) | human gut metagenome | biome: human gut; feature: human-associated habitat; material: faeces | place: China | collected 2012
AGCGTGTGCAGGAATTACGCAAACAGCGCAAGCGTCCGAACCGCTATGATGAAGTCGGTATGTTCTCCGGCTTGCTGTTCTGCGCCGATTGTGGGAGCGTCCTCTATCAGCAGAGATACGAGAACAAAACCCGAAAACAGGATTGCTACATCTGCGGCAACTACAAGAAGCGTACCCACGATTGCACCGCACATTTTATCCGCACCGACCTTTTGACTGCGGGTGTGACCGCCAATCTGCGGAAAGTGACAAGCTATGCAGCCAAGCATGAAAAGCAGTTTATGAAGCTGCTGATCGAGCAGAACGAGGACGGCGGCAAACGCCGCAACGCTGCCAAGCGAAAGGAACTGGACGCAGCCGAAAAGCGGATTGCGGAGCTGTCCGCTATCTTCAAGCGGCTTTATGAGGACAGTGTGACTGGGCGTATTTCTGATGAACGCTTTGCGGAACTTTCCGCAGACTATGAAGCCGAACAGAAACAGGTCAAGAGCCGTGCCGCTGAACTGCAAGCGGAACTGGCAAAGGCACAGGAAGCCACGGTTAATGCGGAAAAGTTTATGAAAGTTGTCCGCAAGTACACCAGCTTTGAGGAATTGACCCACACCCTGCTGCGGGAGTTTATTGAAAAAATCGTTGTCCATGAGTGCAGCTATGACGAGAACGGCACACGCAGACAGGACATTGATATTTATTACAGCTTTGTCGGCAAGGTAGAACTTCCCGACGAATAATGCCCGACCTATCCGACACCTTGCGCAAGTGCCGGATAGGAACGGCAAAAAATTTACACTTCTATTGCTTCTTTACCACACACAAGCAAAAGAAACAGGATTGTAAGAAATAAAAAAATAAAAGGTTAGATTAAATATAAAGCCACAATTATGAAAAATTGTATCGAAGACAAATAAAATATCATAATTGTGGCTTTTATGTATTTATGTATGAGCGTTAATCCACGCAGCTTTTATTTCAGGTGGCATATCATCAGGAGAAAGATTCTTAAGTCTGTCTTCATTTCCGTCGGCTATAGCTGTATCATAGTACCAGCATTTATAAGTAATCATATCAAGAACTTTCTTTAAATGTTCAATTTCGGCTTCGACAGTTTCCTTCTGCTTTATAAACATTTCTTTGCGCTTTCCATAGGTGGCAGGTCCCTGCTGACACCACATCATAAATTCCTTGATGTCTTTAATTTCCATTCCCGTTTTTTTCAAACATTCAATAAGGCGTAATGTTTCAACAGTCCCGTCATCAAATCTTCTTGCACCTGATTCTGAACGGTTAAGGTTAGGAAATAACCCTTCTCTATCATAATAATGCAAAGTAGAAATTGGAAGATTAAACATTTTAGAAACTTCGCCAATATTGTAATAATTTGTATCCATAAGCAATTACCATGAAATGATTTCCTGTTAAATTCAATTGAAGGAGAACATTTCATTTTCCTTTCTTCGTATTATAAATTTATATATTTAAGTTGTAATACAATAAAATCATTAATCTGACTTCATTATATAATATTTTTCGGAAATTGGTTCATATAAATTTATGAAAAAATAAATATTGACCTAAAGTTAGGTTTATGGTTTAGAATACACAATATACGGTTATAATTTTATAAATTACGTATTTGAAAAAATGATTAATGGAGGACTTTGAAATGTATTTAGAAAAGATTAACGGACCGGAAGATGTTAAGAAATTAACAGTTAAGGAGATGACCTCATTAGCAGAGGAAATGAGAACTGCATTATTAAAAAGAGCCAGCATTCATGGTGGTCATTTTGGACCTAATTTTGGAATGGTAGAAGCAACAATTGCGCTTCATTATGTATTTGACTCACCAAAAGATAAAATAGTTTATGATGTTTCACATCAGACATACCCACATAAAATGCTTACAGGAAGAAAGGATGCATATATTTATGAAGAACATTATGATGATGTTTCAGGATACAGCAATCCTCATGAAAGTGAGCATGATCATTTCATCATAGGACATACATCAACATCAGTGAGTCTTGCCTGTGGTTTGGCAAAAGCAAGAGATTTAAATGGTGAAAAAGGAAATGTTATTGCTGTAATAGGAGATGGCTCATTAAGTGGTGGTGAAGCATTAGAAGGATTTGATTATGCTGTAGAATTAGAAGGAAATCTTATAATTGTTGTAAATGACAATGATATGTCAATTGCAGAAAACCATGGTGGTTTGTATGGCAATTTAAAACTTCTTCGTGAAACAAATGGACAGGCAGAATGCAATTTATTTAAGGCAATGGGACTTGATTATATATATGTAAATGAAGGAAATGATGCAGCAAGTCTTATTGAGGCATTTAGTAAAGTAAAAGATAGCAAAAAGCCTGTAGTTGTTCATATTAATACATTAAAAGGAAAAGGCTATGCACCTGCTGAACAGCATAAAGAACAGTGGCATTACAGTGGACCATTTGACATAAAGACAGGAAAATCATTGTATGCTGAAGGTGGAGAAGATTATTCAAGCGTAACTTGTGATTATTTATTGAATAAAATGAAAGAAGACAAATCAGTAGTTGCAATTACTTCAGCAACACCAACAGTTATGGGATTTACAGAAGATAAGCGAAAAGAAGCAGGAAAACAATTTGTTGATGTAGGAATTGCAGAAGAGACAGCAGTTGCAATGGCAGCAGGAATTGCAACAAATGGTGGAAAACCAGTATATGGAGTATATAGTTCATTTGTACAAAGAACATATGACCAGTTATCACAGGATTTATGTATAAATAATGCACCTGCAACAATAGTTACATTCTGGGGAAGTGTATTTGGAATGAATGACGTAACACATTTAGGATTATATGATATTCCAATGATGGCAAATATTCCTAACCTTGTTTACATGGCACCTACGACAAAAGAAGAATATATTGCAATGCTTGATTGGAGTATAGAGCAGAATGAACATCCTGTAGCAATAAGATTGCCGGGTGGAGAAATGGTATCTGACGGTAAAGAAGTAACAAAAGATTTCTCTAAATTAAATAAATATGAAGTAACTGAAAAAGGAAGCAGGGTTGCAGTTATTGCCTTAGGAACATTTTATCAGTTAGGAAAAGAAGTTGTAGATGATTTATCAGATAAATTAGGAACAAAGGCAACATTAATTAATCCATATTATATAACAGGAATCGATAGTGAATTACTTGAAGAATTAAAGGGAAATCATGATGTTGTAATTACAATAGAAGATGGAATTTTAGACGGAGGATTTGGTGAAAAAATTTCAAGATTCTATGGCCCGACTGATATGAAAGTAATTAACTATGGTTTGAAAAAAGAATTCTTAGACAGATATGATGTAAATGAAGTCCTAAGAGAAAATCATTTGACAAAAGAAGAGATTGTTGAAGATGTAATGGCGTTAATGAAATAAAATAAATGCCGGAAAAATAAAAATATTTTTATAAATCAGCTTAGAAAAAAATCCTATTTTACGGCTTGAAAATGTAAAAAAGAGTTTTATTTGGGTTGACATATAAAATAAAAATTTATAAAATAAAGACATATATTACAAATGATGAGGGTAAACTATTTGAAAAAATAGGGCACAAAGCTATGAGCCTAAAGCAACATTTGCAATGGTCGTCTGGCTGCAATTCTTTTTAAGGAGTTGCAGTTTTTTTTATACGTAAATACGTGTATAAAAGGCTGCGATAAAATTGGAAGGAGGATGCAATGAAAAGAGTAAAGAAAATGGTAGCTATGGCTACAGTCATGACGATGGTATTTAATGTGGCAATGCCAATAGGGGTTTTGGCAAAAGAAAACACAAATGAATATGGGGTACTTGCAAAAAACGGAGCAACTTTTTCAGGAAGCGGACAGATAATTGGAGATATTGTAATTAACAATGGTACTTTAAAGTATTCAAACAGTGCAACAAAGCATGTTACAGGAACTGCACATGTATCGCCGGAGGTTAAAGTAGATGAACCCGCACAGGGATATATTCCAATTGAAGTTAGTGAAATGGACAAGGAATTATATTCAGGATTATTCAATACAAATAATTATCCTGATGAGAATTCAGAATATTTTAAAAAATCTACTTCAGAATACAAAGACGGTACACAGAGTGTTTATATTGGATGGCAGACAAACAGATTTGATTTAACTGATAATGCATATTTAGATACTGTATCATTTTACAATGGACAGACATTTGAAATTCATGCAGATAAAAATCAGACAACAGTTGTCAGAGTTAAACATTTAAACGTTGGTGGTGAAGTTAAAGTAAGCGGTGACGGATACGTAGTTTTATATGTAGATGAATTATCAGGTGGAAATCCGGGTTCATTTAATGCAGGCGGAGACAGTAGCAGGCTTACAGTTGTATTTACAGGAAAAAATGCAGGATACAATAATTTTAAAGAAGTAAATGCCAACACAATTGCAATGAATGCTACAAAGTATACACAGGTAAATGGAATATTTGCAGGAAATGTATATACAAGTGGAAATCTTGAATTTAGTGGTGACAGTTCTATAACAGGTAAGATTTATGCACCTGATTCAAAAACAGTATTAACAGGAAGTACAAAGATTTACGGACAGTTAATAACAGATACATTAGAGATTTCAGGTGGAGCAGTTGTTTCATATAAAGCTACTAATGGATTACCTTCAGAGGTTGAAAAAGTAGTAGGAAATCTTGATACAGAAAATGGAAAGACAGAAGACGGAAAAGAAGAAACAACTAAAAAAGAAGAAGTGACTAAACCGGAAGAAACAACAAAACCGGAAGAAACAACAAAACCTTCAGAAACAACGAAGCCTGATTCAGGAAATGATAATAAAAATGATGATTCAGATAAAGAATCAATAGAAGTATCTGTAATAGTACCTTTAAAAATGTCAATCAGATTACAGGATGGAACTGTATTGAACAACAAGAGCAGTTTCAAAATGGAACTTGATAAAGAAGTTAAATTCCAGATGTGTTCAAATAACTGGGACAACGATACATATGATGACAATGGAAATGGTATTGCAGGAACAGTTGTGTATACAGCAGTTGTAAGTTCTACAGCAAAGAAGAACACTTATGATGCAGCAAGCCGTACATTTACAATTGCGAAAGGTGATAAAGTATTAAGAACAGATACAAACAACTGCTTTATGGCATACAGATTTTACTTTAAGAAGGGTAATTATAATAAACAGACAGGAATTAATAGTGTAGTAAACACACCATTAGAAAGTTTATCAGTTAACCTTCCATTAGGTTCAACAATTACATGTGATGCTTATAAGGAATATAGCCGGATTGATAGTGCTGATGTATTTATTGAAACAGCAGATGATAAAACAATCTGTTATAAGGATTATTATTGGGAATATTAATAATTAGTACCAATAAGTATAGAGACAAGTTAATAAATAGTGAAATTTTACATGAAAATGTTAATAAATTCATTGCCACAGATTAAAAATGATTATATTTTTAATTTGTGTGAAAAATACAGTAATAACGCCGCAGAAATTTGATTTTTGCGGCGTTAAAGGGATATAGAAGTGAAAAAAAAGAAAGAATTAATATTAGGAGCTTCTTTAATAGTTATCATAATTGCAATGGCAATAGTGCTGGTGATAATAAATAAAGATGATAAAAAAGAATTTGAAGATGTGCAGGTTACAACTACGGTAGAGGAGTCTACTAAGGCAAATGATAGCAGCAATACTTTTATGGAAGAAACAATAATAAAATGCTGTTATGAATTAAGATATATATTTGCTATAAATGAATTTGATGACATAAGTACGGTATCCGTAAACAAATTAGCACAATATGGTTTGTGTCATTTGTACTATAATAGCTTATTAGATGTACCTGCAAGTGATGAACTTGAGTATAGAGATGCATCAAAAAAAGATATTGAAGCGGTGCTTAAAAGCCAGTTTAATGTTGAGGGCCTTAATTTGGAAGAAAGCGACATTTATAATAAGGCGGAACAGAAATTTGAAATGTGGGTTCCTAATTATTCGCAGCAGATAACATATGATTATACAGTAACTGATAATGGAGACAATCTTACAATAAATGTGGTATACTATGAAGATGAGGTACGCTCAAAGGTTAAGAGTGAAGCAACTATTAATGTAGCTAAAGAAGGGGATTTATATTATATAAAAAGTTTGCATTAGTTAGTGAGAAGTTAAAATGAATAAAGATATTGATTTATTGATTAAAAAGATTGAAGAAGAATCTAAACTGATAAAAGGCGATGCTTCAAAAAATGAAATGCAGGAAATCCTTAAAGAAAAATTGGTTATAGAGCGTGAAAGAGATAATTTACTGTTAGAAAATAAACAATTAAAGGATAAGATTGAATCTTATGAACGAGACATTGTGGCTTTACAACAAAGTCTTAAAGGAATCCTTGATATTCTTCAGGGAGAGGATAAAATTGTGCATGAAGCGGTAAAACATATAGATTCTACGGTAATAGAAACTAATAGCGAAGCACAAAAGGCACGTAGAAACGGATTAAGAGAAATACTAAAAGAAAATACTCAGGGATTTTAATACAGAAAGGACGTCTCTATGAAGATTTTTAAGAAGTCTAAAGAACAGGTTGAAGAAAATAAGTCAGAAGATTTAAAAATAGAGAATCAGGAAAATAAAAGAGAAACAACCTCTGAAAAAAAGGGGGTTGTTTCTTTGCAGTTTTCAGAAGAAATGTCAGAGAAAAGAATACATTCGATAATAACAGTTGCAGGAGTATCAATAGCGTTATTTTTAATAACTTTAATGATGCATACAATAGTAAGCAAAGTAGTGTATCCTAACTTTAGTATGGCAAATGAAATAAATGAAGTTCAGTTTCTATGGGGTACATCGGATAATGATTTGAAAAGAGAAGATGCGGTATGGAAACAGGCGACAGATGAAAATAAAATACAAAAGATAGGAAAAGGGCAGGATTATGTATGCATTAAAGTAGACATACCTGCACAGAGCAATCAGCAATACTATACGTATTATACAAATTATGCACCGTCTAAAGTTCTTGTTGATGGCAAGAAGATTTATGACAATGGATATGATAAAGAAAATGTAGTTGGAAACCGTTGTAACAAAGTGGAATTAGCATCTTCTGCAGTTTCAAGAACAATGGAAATTTATATTTATTCTCCAATAGGTTTTCAATTTAGATTAGTAAAAAGTGCAAATGGAACAGGCTTACTTTCAAATGCAAGTGGACTTGGAATAGCATTCACATTTGGAATATTAATATTGGCAATTATATTTGTAATTATGACAATTGCCATTTCAATAAAAGATAAAAATATAATAAAAGTATTACTGTTAAGTCTGACATTATTTATGGGAGCACTATATCTTATGCTCTATCAGTTAAGTTTAGGTGGCACTCTTATATCTGACAGTGTGTTCTTTAGTTTGCAATTAATATTAACAATATATTTTGCAACATCTATGTTAGTATGCAGTCTTTGTAGCATTAATTATAAATTTAAACTATGGCAGAACATGTTTATCATAGGAGTATTTGTAATCAGCTTAGGGCTTTTGCTTATAGAAAACAGAACAGTACTCCTTATTGCGGCAGTTATTTTTTCGATGGCAATATGTGTACTAATAGGTCTGTTTATAATTGAGGTAGCAAATTTAATCGAAAATAAAACTCCATATATGAGTCTGGTAGGAATTGCATTTGTTTATATTTCTTTAGTAAATATCTATAATTTAATTTCACTTACTGCAGGTTCAAATGGGTTAAGCCGAACTGTAGTAGTAACAGGTATTGCCATATATGAAATAGCAATGTACATTGTTTTATTTAAACAATCAGTAAATCACACAATACTTATTAAAGAGCGAGCCAATCAACAACTTGAAAGTGCTGTAAGTATACAGAGAATGGCAACAATTTTATCAGATGTTGCTGATGCCCTTACAGATAAACAGTTTGCAAGCTATACATGTCAGATTTTTACGGATGTGATAAAGAGAAATGAATTAGCAGCATCAAATGTTGTTACAGATGATGAAACAAATGAAAAAATAGTTATTCCTTCCTGTGCAGCAGTCCGTCGTGAAGATGGAACTTTTGAAGAAGTATTTAATCAGGGTGGAATAGAGGGGTGCGATTATGAAAAAATAATGTCAATGTATGATGGAACAGAAAAATCGAAAGTAAAGTTTGCACAGACATACATGGACTTAATATTTGTAAGAATTGATCAGGTTCAGATTATTTTTCATATAGAAAATTATAAAGATGGATTATCAGAAACATTCCAAAGTACGGCAATGATGATACATCACATAATGGAAATTGCTTTTTCAAATTACAATTTAAAAAGCAGAATAAAAACTGTACAGGAAGATGCCATTATATCATTAGCTGAAATGGTAGAATTCAGAGGAAAGCAAAATAAAGTACATTTATATTCTGTAAGTGCAGTAACAAAAGTTATTTGTAAAGCATTAGGATTGTCAGAAGAAGAAACACGTATTATTTCTATGGCGGCTATCGCTCACGATATTGGAAAGATAGCAATTCCAAATGATATATTAAATGGAGATAAACCATTGACTGATAAAGAGTATGAAATAATGAAAAAACATGTTGTATATGGATATAACATTTTGTCAAAAAACAGTGGTGACTTTATGGAAGCCGCAGCAGTAATAGCATATCAACATCATGAAAATTATGATGGAACAGGATATTTAGGGCTTTCAGGCGAAAATATTCATTTGTATGCAAGAATTGTAAAAGTGGCAGATGTATTTGATGCGTTAATGGAAAAAAGAACTTATAAAAAAGCATGGCCACCGCAAAAGGTTAGAGAATATATATTAGAAAAATCGGGAATTGAATTTGACCCGGCAATAGTTAAAGTATTCGATAAAGTATTTGATGAAGCAGTTGAGGCATCAAAGACTGCAAGAGAAAAGTATAAATAGCAATTAAAGTGTATGAAAAAACATACGAAAACCGTATAAAATTTATATGGGAATTAGAATGCAAATTAGAATTACCAAAGATAATGATAACATAGCTTTAAATTTACAGGTATAAGCAGTATGGTTTTGAATTGAAAGGGATAAAATGAAAAAGACAAAAGGTAAGAAAAAATTATTACTTATAATACCATTAATAATTTTGTTGGTTTTGGCTATTTCTTTTATAGGATGGACTGTAAAGCCGGCTAAGAAAATGAACATAGCTGTTTTGGATACTACTGTTCCTGCGACAGATGGACAGGGAGTAAATCAGACTGACAGGTATTATAGAAAACATAGTGGATTTTTCTGGCTTTTAAATCAACAAAAATATGTTAAATCAAATGGAAAAAAATATAACTATAAAAAGGATTATTTTGGACCACAGATAAATAAAAATGGGGAATACACAGGAGAAAATCAGCTAGCTGACTTTGATAAAGTGCCGGATTTTCTATATTTGGCTGATGTTTATGGTTCTGAATTATATGACAATAAATATTCAGGGCTTTCATCGAAGGATATGAACATAGTTTCCCTTACTTATAGTACAGGCGGAACGGTTGTAGCTGAAACCGAACTTTTAGGCTCAACAACAGACGAAACCGTATGCAATGAAATCAAATCAATGTTTGGATTTACAACAACATCATGGAGCGGAAGATATGTTGTTGATTTAAATGATTTTTCAGATGTGCCTAAATGGGCACCGTCTACATATGAAAATCAGTATGGTGTGAAATGGCAGTTCTCAGGTCCGGGGCTTATACTTGCATCATCAGAAGGCGGAATAATTGTTTTAGAAGAAAAGACAGATTTTAAAAGCAAAAATTTAGTAAGCATAAGTATAAGTGATGAATTTAAAAAAGAATTTTCAGGCTCTAAAAAAAGCAATTTTTACAATTGGTTTGAGTTAGTTGAAGCAGAAAATGGAACGGATACTATTGCAAATTTTAAAATTAATGTAAATGTAACAGGAATGGAAAAGATAAAGGAAATTTCATCTACAAATAAATTTGCGGCAATAATAAGAAAAAGAAGTAATAACAGCGGTGACACTTACTATTTTGCAGGAGATTTTAATGACTGTACAAGTGATAGCAGAATATATAGATTTCTAGCAGCAGACAAATTTTTCAAAGCTTTATCATTTGATAAAGAAGG
>OKRZ01003704.1_pt1 | contig 10160 bp, 10 predicted proteins | sample 1601141 | NCBI WGS metagenome assembly OKRZ01 (sample SAMEA3541524, study PRJEB24748) | human gut metagenome | biome: human gut; feature: human-associated habitat; material: faeces | place: China | collected 2012
AAGATTAGCAGGTGACGGTACAAGTTCAACTTCACTATTAATCAAAGAAATGTGTACCGAAAAGTGCATTTGCGGACTCAAAGAGGAAATCAGAAAAGCCCGCCAAAAAACAAAAGGAATCATCGGAGTGAATATCATGGTGGCCCTTTCCAATTATGCAGAGATGGTACGCACTGCCATAAGCGAAAAAATCGACGTAGTCTTTGCCGGTGCAGGACTTCCGCTCGACTTACCCCTATACCTGACACCGGAAAGCAAAACGAAGTTGGTGCCCATTGTATCTTCTTCAAGAGCGGCCAAGATTATATGCGACAAATGGCAGAAGAACTTTGATTATTTACCCGATGCCATAGTAGTAGAAGGCCCTAAAGCCGGAGGACATTTGGGCTTTAAGAAAGAACAAATACAAGATGAGAAATACGCTTTGGAATCCTTGATACCCGAAGTTGTAGCAATTGCAATGAGCTATAAGGAAAGAAAAGATATTCCTGTAATTGCCGCAGGTGGAATCTCTACAGGCGAAGATATTGCACGATTCATGCAATTGGGAGCTTCGGCCGTACAAATGGGAAGCATTTTTGTAACAACCCAAGAGTGCGATGCTTCACAAACCTTCAAAGAGGTTTATATCCACTCTAAGCCCGAAGACGTTCTCATTATCGAAAGTCCCGTAGGAATGCCCGGACGAGCCATTGATGGGGAATTTATCCGTAATGTAGAGAAAGGACAGGAAAAGCCCAAATGTTGCTCATTCCATTGCATCAAGACGTGTGACTATCAGAAGAGTCCTTACTGCATCATCAAAGCACTGTATAATGCGGCCAAAGGAAATATGAAAAGAGGATATGCATTTGCAGGAAGTAATGCTTTTCTCTCTGAAAAAATACGCAGCGTAAAAGAAGTGATAACTACATTGAACAATGAGTTTCTTTTAGCAACCTGCCAATTAGCTCCAGCAAAAATGAAAACTTAAAAACAATTCAATATGATGAAAAAGAGTATTGTCCGACCAGAGACCAGTCAGTTAGCAGAAAACGCTCTTAAAGAGCATAAGAAAAAAGTTGGAGAAGTTATTCTTGTAGCAATTACTCCACGAACAACAATTGAACTTCCGGCCAATCTATCTCAAGCTGAAATAGCCGAACGTGTAGAACTCTATAAAAAACTGCACAGTTCCAAAATATAATTCAGTTGATTTTTCATCGATTGACAAAAGACAAAAGCCTTGAAGTTTCGCACTTCAGGGCTTTTTAAATCATTCTCCTATCAACAGTCTACTTACCGCAGCACTATTCATTGCCCATTCATAGGTGTAAACCTCATCGGCTTCAGGAGTATCCATCAATTCCAGTCTTTGCGCCTCTGCCTTCACTGCCAACAGTTCTCCGATGGTTGTTTTCGCCTCCAGCTTATCCAGATATTTTTCTATCGTCTGGGCATTCATAGACAAAATAGTCTGTCCACCGAAAGGAATTTCCAACCAAACAATTTCCCGTTCCTTCACTTTCAGGACACCGAACACAAGACCTTTCATCAAATTCTCTGCGACCCTCACCTGATGTTGTACGCAAGATGGATTATACGCTACTCCATTCTTTTCCGATATCTTCATCGGATAAGCCGAGTTCATCCACCCCACCACCAAATTGGGAGATATAGAGCCATTACTATATGCATTGCAAGTGAAAGCTACATACTTCGCACCTATACGATCCAGTTCTTTCAGATCAAGTTCGATATACTCTGCCGTTCCTTTCTTATTCGGAATACTTCGGATATCCCCGCTGTGCCTAGCACCGACAGCCTGCAAGTGGAAGTAAGAGCAAACTTCCGTTGAATGAGACATAGCAATATGACAACTCAAATCCATATCCAAATGTTGTGCCGGAAGTCCTTTTCCCCATTGCATGAAGAGGCGGACTTGATCACCCTCTACCGGGAATCGTGTTCCCTGCAAGGCACAGGACATATCCTGAATTGTCTCACTACGGTCACCGATAGACAAAGGTATGCAGTATAACATGGGATCTATATACATACTTTTGCTTTCGGTAGCAACCTTCGCAAAACGGGCGGAAACGACCTCTTTACACAATCCCCTCACTTGCTCCACCATATCCATCAATTGTTCAGGCTGATAAAGTCCAACTAAATAGTATGGTTCTATCACCTTCGCATTTCCACCCAGAGGCTTCACCATTCTTTTACGTGTCGGATCGAAATAATTTTCAGCATACATACCTAATGTAAGAATCAAGCGTGCAGGCAGCAGATGAACTACTTCCCTGAAAGCAGCCAGAGTATCTTCCGGACCGAACCACAACATATTGGCAAACAACGAACGGGCAAACAGTCCCGGACGTTCTTTCAATAATGAAAGTGTACGTATCGCATCTGCTTTCAAGCGATAGTGCTCTACCTCTCCCTGCCATACGGTGTATGCTTGGTTATAGAATATATCCATCAACTCCTTCAGTTTCCCGAATTCTTCTTTACGGGCATACTCTGCCAAACGCAAGGCACGTATCATCCGTACCCACATTTCCCTTTTAGGATGCATTATCTCGCATGATTTCTCGGGATCCATATTCATATTGTTCAACCAAGAAGCCACCATACGACATTCACGACGAGTATACTTCAACTTCAGTTCCTCTCGTTTTTGCTCTTTCGCAGATTTACTTTTATCCAGTCCCGCACACATATGCGCATGGTTTCTACCTGCCTTGCGCAGGATTGTTTTGGGTTCTATGATTTGCAGGAATCCGGTTTTCTTGTACCACAAATAACGTAATACATCATTCGGACTCGAGAAACAAGCCTGTGCTTCCTGTTCTCTGCCTTGTTCAACCAGCGTATCTATCACCAGCATCACGGTTTCCTTCATTTTCACCTTAACATCCGGTAGCGGAAGCTCACAAAGCAAAATCTTCAGGCTATCCGCTTGTGTAGCATCCAGAGCCGTACGCGATTCTAATAAATCTTTGAAGAAGCCTTCTATAGGGGGATATATATAGTAGCATGATTAGGCAATAAGTAATAGCCAACTATATAGTATTGATATTCAAAACATTAAGAGTAGTTTTGTTACGTGAGGCAAATGTAACACGATGTAACATCATCAAACATTTATATAACGCGAACAACTGTTTTTCAGTCAGTTATACGATGAAAATGTAACATCACATTAGAAAAAGAAACTCTTTGTTGTGCATCACAGACAAAAAAACTGTTAAAAACGTAACAAGTATGCATCTAACGATTTGCCACCTTTCAATAAGTAATTTCTCTATTGTTATATTTTAGTTATATTTGTACCCAATAAACTATAAATTCTAAAAAATAAACAACATGGGAAAAATTACAATTAAACACTATCTAAACGTAAATTTAAAACCGTACATAATACGAGGTAAATCTTATTATAGCATGTATATAATGGTTATTGCTAACAGAAAAAGCACAAAAGTGAAATCTATTACATTCGGTGAATTGTACACAGAAGAAGATTTTGAGGATATTTTTGAGCATGATAATTTTCAAATAAGACAGGAAATCAGTGCTATAGAGAATATTTGTTCTTTAATTCTTGATACTTTTTCTGATTTTGATGCAACTATCTTCTCTTTGTATTATTCTGTTTTAAAAGACATATTCATGGATGATATTGATTGGGAAGGCGAATCATATAATAAATTTAGCAATGATTTCAATATATTCACAGCCTCAAAAAACAAATTAGGCATAGATATGGAATCTTTTATTTATGGAGATTACTCATTATCAATCAATAATACTCATGGAATGGATTTATTTTATTGGTATTCGGAAGAAGCGCAAAATAAATTAAATTCTTTTTTGAAACAATATTCATTTCCAAATGAAGAATTACAGGCTATTATTAATAAATTCGTTTTTTTAGGTAGTTTCAGAAAATTTATCACTTTAATTAAAAGCAGCCAAAAAGGGCGAGATTTATATAATAAGTATTCTCGAACATTTGATGATAAGTTTGATCTGTATTATGACGAAATTTATCAAAGGGTTCGATAGTTGTTGAAAATCAAGAAGTTATATATTCTTGGTTTTTTTTGCTTTAAATGTTTGCATAATTTAAGAAAACAAAAAGCCAAAATGTTTTCTTATTTTATGCAAACATTTTATCTTTGCGTTCGTAACAGATAAATAACAATAGATATGTTAACAGTAGATGAACGCAAGTACATTAAGATGTATCTCCCATACGGGACACAAGTCAAGATTGCCAAAGAGGTAGGGACTACTCGTTGTCATATCAATGACTACTTTTCAGGAAAGATTAAAAATAGTCCCAAAATTGAAAAAGCTGTCATTGCAGAATTTGATAGATTTCAGAGTGAACGTAAAGCTTTGAAAGAGAAAATTATCAATAGTGTGGAATGACAGAAATGTACCTCACATATCAAGAACTGAGACATTTGGGAGTTTCCCAAAATTTGATCAGCATGTGGAAATCAAGAAAATGCGTTGATTTCCACATGCTTGGTGGTACTTTATATGTGAGATACATGTCTATTCCCGAACAAACACGCTCAAAATTAGATTTACAAAATGTAGAACGTGTTTATAATAGCCGTGAATTTTACGACTTGTATAACACCATCTTTATCAAAATGAAATATGCCTATGAGCGTGATTTTATCAAATATCTCAATTTATACATAGAACTTGGGGTATCTAATTATAAATCAACCGAATATGCAAGAAAGCATGCTGTTTGGGCTTATTTTATTGAAACCTACTATTCATTACCGGGTATAAAGCATCCTGTAAAAGAAGGATGTAAAGCCTACAATGAAATATACCCATCCCGTAAGATCAGCGAATCACGTTTCAGACATCTTATTTCAGAAGCGCAAAAAGAAGGTATTTCATCGATTGTAATAGAGAAGAAAAAAAGCGGTCGCCCCAAAATATATGACGACACATATAAACTTATGGTTTGTCATTTTATGCGTTCTGGAGTTGCTTATAGCAAAGCAGTAATTCATAGAATGGTATGCGAAGTTTGTGAAGAACGGGATATGCTAAAACCTTCCTTACGAACAGTTAAGAGCTTGTGTAAAGAGTTGATTATCAATACAAAAGTGTGCGGTGACCGTTATGGAGAAGATAAGATGAAAAACGAACTTTTAGGCTATGTTAGTTTGGAACAGGCTGAAAATGTCGGAGACCAATTTCAGATTGACGGATGGACAATGCCGTTTTGGTATTATGACCGTGATAAAAAGAAAATCAAGCGATTGTGTTTCTTTTCTGTACTGGATGCTCACAGTAAAAAGATAGTAGGTTGGTGGATTGCTAAAAGTGAAAATACGGAAACAATCATGAACGGGTTGGAATGTGCGATTAGAGGTGTAGGATATTATCTACCCTACGAAATCGTATCCGACAATCATAGCTTTAACCAAACCGCAGTCTCAAAGAACTTTAAAGATACGATTGCTCAATTAGGTTGTACTTGGTCTGTTTCTTCATTACCCGGTCGCAAATTATGTCTGGAAAGGGGCTTTCGTACTTTAGGTGAGAATTATGCCAAAACTGAATACGGCTACCTCGGACAAGGTATCAAAAGCAGAAATAAGGATGCACGAGTTTCACCGGAATTGGCTGAGAAATACTTGAAATCCGGTTATATCCTGACGGAAGATCAAATAAAAATAATCGCTGTATATATGGTTAAAGAATGGAATAACGGATCAAAAATAGATGGAAAATCGCCTAACCAGTTATATGAAGATTCTGCACGTCCCAGTATTATAAAATTGGGTGAACACCATCCTGCCGTTTATGACATGTTTAACCGTAATATGGACGGAAAGGATATTAGGGTACGAAGAGGACAGGTTAATATAAGCCGTGCGGGCACTTTATACGAGTATATGCTTAATTCAAAGCTGGTTAGAGAGTGGGACGGCAAGAAAGTTGCCGTAAAATATACAGACCTTTCAGAGGGCGTATATCTGTTTAACCCTGATGATAAATCGCCTATAGGATATGTCCGATTGAAAGAAAAAGCACACAGCGCTTTAGCCAATCAGACGGAAAAAGATGCTGCAATATTCGGAAAAGTCAGCAGCATAAACAAAGCCCGCAAAAGCAATGACATTAAAGAGGTTGCTGAATTGTATCAAATTGGTGATCCTGAATTGTTAGCCTCTTTAAATGCAAAAACCACACCGAAAGACCGTGTTCAGGAAGCACGGGAAGACCATGACACTTGGGTTGTTCTTAATCAATTGGGGGTTGATCCCGATAAAGTTCCGAATATCCGTGTAATGAATACTGTTCCAGAACTGAATTATAGAGACAAGGAAGAACAGAAAAAGAGAGAACAGCCTTTCTCCATAGATTTAAAACCTATTGATCTAAACTCGTTATTAGAAGAATAGCAATATATAAAATATTAATAACTAAATGTTTAACTTATAAAAATGATGATTATGGAAAAAGATTTCATTAAACAAGCAATCAATGATTTTTGTTCTGAAAAAAGCCTCAGTAAATCTGCATTCAGTAAAATGTGTGGGGTAAGTGATGCAACTTTATCATTCATAGAGAACGAACAATGGGAAAAGGTATCTGATGAAATGATACGTAAGATTAGGGCATTTATCGATCATCAAAAAAACTGTTCGTTATTTCAAAGTACTGATTTCCTTTCAATATTCAAAGCATGTGATTTCGCTCAAAAGCATCATATGATGGTTGGCATTCTGGCAGACACGGGATTGGGTAAAACTACCACTGTCCGCGCTTATGCCCTTAAAAAGAATGTGTATTACATATCCGCATACAAGTCTATGAAAGCGACACAATTCTTTGAGGAGCTTCTTCAGGTACTTGCCATTCCTTTCAAAGGTTCATTATACGAGATGATAAAGCGTGCTGTAGAGGAACTAAACAAAAAGGAAAACCCGTTGCTGATAATAGATGAAGCCGGGATAATTAACCGCGATATGATGTTATACCTTCGTGAACTTCGTGATAAGACTTCCGTTAATTGCGGAATAGTATTGGCTGGAATGCCATACTTTAAGGACAAGCTTGTTAAATATGCGAATGGGAATAAAGAAGGATGTGCGGAATTTTTAAGACGTGTAAATTTATGGCATACCTGTCCGGGGCTGAACGCCAAAGAAGTGAAAGAAATATGTCGTATTCATGGCGTGAATGATCCGAATAAAATCAAAGAGCTAAAACGTGAAAAGGCATTCGGGAATCTGATGAATAAAATCTATTTATATAAGATGATAAGCGGAGGGTTTTAATATGGAAAAAGCATTTATTGAAAGACGTCATAGAATGAGCAATCTCATTTCTGATAATAATTTCATTCGCCTTTGATTGTTATTGAGTGTTTAACCGCTTTTTAATCCTAATTTAAAATACATTTTATGGAAGGTAAAGTAACATATAATTGGCGGGAACTACAGAATTATTTCGACTGTTTCGGTTCCCCAAAGGAAGTGATGGCGAAACTTGACCGTGTATCGGTTGTTATGACTCAGTTCTTTACTACAACGACACAGGATATCAATTATGCCGCAATGGATTTGAAAGATAGTATTGATTTCCTGTCCCAGCTACGTTTTGCAATCGGTGAAACCATCAATACATCCGATAAAGTATGAATCAGAAGCGTATCACTCCGGCACAACTGAAAAAATTGCAGACCATGTTTTCAAGGCTGGGCATGGATGCGGAAGAACGCCATGCAATAGTTGCCCGTCTGACGGATAATAGGACTTCCAGCACGAAAGAACTGAGCTTTGGTGAAGCGAAGTATATGATAGCCTATTTAAGTGGCTGTGCGAGCCTTAAAACGAGTGATTCGGCAAAATATCAGGAAGATTGTAGAAAAGTGGTAGGGCAAATCTACAACCTTTCCTTTTTCATTGGCATGTGTTACGGAGATTCACCGGAAGATATAGCAATGAATTATGCGGTTATAAACAAGTTTTGCAGGGAAAGAGGCACGGTAAAGAAGGATATAACCCTGATGAACCTGCAAGAACTCAACAGGACTAAAAGACAATTTGAAGCAATGTTGAGTAAGAACCTCGATTCGGCAGTAAAGAAGCTGGTTAACAAATCATTAAAAATAAAAAAAGTAACAAAATGAAAAAGGATTTTAAAAATGTTATAGTAGGGGAAAAGAGAGAAGTTTCCCTGCTGTTATACGGAGAGATTGGCATGGGAGTGAATGCCGAAGAGTTTGTAACCCGGTTGATAGAACTTTCCAAACAATATCCTTCCGTGACTATACATATCAATTCTTTGGGCGGTTCTGTGCTTTCCGGGATTGCAATATTTAATGCTGTCAGGGGATGCAGCAACGTTTCCCTTAATGTGGATGGCGTGGCGGCAAGCATGGCGGCTGTTATCGCATTATGCGGAAAACCGTTGTACATGTGCAAGAATACCCGGTTGATGCTTCATAGCGTTTCCGGTGGTGCGGATGGCAATATTGAGGATATGAAAAAGGCTATTGAGAGTATGCAAAGCCTTGAACAGACCTTGGCTGATATGATTGCCAACCGTTGTAAGATAACCCCGGAAGAAGTGAAAAACCGTTTCTTTGATGGTAAGGATCATTGGTTTACGGCTGATGAAGCCCTTTCTTTGGGGCTGATAGACGGCATTTGTGATCCTTGGAGTGAATTAGGGGATGCAGCTTTGGAAATACAAAATAAAAAGCCTGATGAAATTTACGCACTTTGTTGTAACCATTTCACAGATAACGGTAAAAGTACAACGGATTTTCTTGGACGGGTAAAAAAAATCCCCTTCTTTTCTTCCATGGGTGAGGATGAAATCATAAATCTGCTTTCTGTTGGGGCTGAAAGTGACCTTATAAAGAGTATTACACCAAAATACAGTTTGTCTCTGGCTTGTAATCAGGGAGTTATCACGGAGGAGGAAAAGCATGAGATTGAAATGGTTATCGGTGATGATCCGGTCAGGCTTGAACGCTATTTAGCCAACAAAAGAAAGAACTATGAGCAGCGTTTTACTGCTAAATATAACGAATTTATCGCTTTGAATGCCAACAAATTTAGTGGAATATATATAGGCGATTTCGTAAAATACAAAGAGCTTGCAAAAACTAACTGGAAGTTGTTTCAAGATTTGGTATCACATATTCCAGAAAAGCGGATGATTACGAATGAAATCAATGACAATGCACCGGACGAGCGTGAACACTGGACTTTAGACGATTACCGGAAAAAAGCCCCGAAAGCCCTGAAAGACAACCCAAAATTGTACTGGGATTTATTGGAGAAGGAAAAAGAGAACGAATAAGATTATAAACAATTAAAAATCAAGATTATGGCAAGAGACATTAACGCCACATTGGCAAAGGAAGTATGGGTGAATCAACTGATGGAAAATTTCTATCCTGACAGCTCATTTTTAAAGTATGCCCGTGATTTTACCGGGTTAGTTGAGAATAACGCTATTAACATGGCGGAGGTTGGGGCTGATCCCAAAGTGTTGATAAACAACACCACTTATCCTATAAAGGTGGTACAGCGAATTGACAACCCGCTGAGAATCGAGCTTGACACCTTTGAAACGGAAAACACATTGGTACGTCGCCCGATTGCAATTGAATACAGCTACGACCAGTTGGAATCCGTTCTAATGGGACACCGTAACACATTGCGAGCGAGAACCGCACAGAAGGCGGCGCACGCTTATGCACCGAAAGAAGATACTTTATATACTCCGGTTATATCCACTACAGGCGATACGGTAAACGGTCGTAAACGGCTTACAGTGGCTGATATTCTTGCTTTGAAGGAACGTTTTGATAATTCAGGTTTGCCACTGGAGGGACGCTTCCTTGTGCTGAATCCAAGCCATTTGACGGACCTGATTCTTTTCGATGTGAAGGCATTCAAGGATATTACCGATATAGCAAACGGAATGCCCCGGCGTTTTGCTGGTTTTAGCATTCTACAGACTACCGCCACACCGGAATATGATCTTTCCACCATGAAAAAGATACCGTTTGATAACAACGCGCTGAATGGCGATACGGATACGGAAGAAACGGAGAATGCAGATGTTACAGGCGAAGACCATCGGTAAAGGCAAGCTCGCATTTCTCGATA
>OKRZ01003705.1_pt1 | contig 10160 bp, 9 predicted proteins | sample 1601141 | NCBI WGS metagenome assembly OKRZ01 (sample SAMEA3541524, study PRJEB24748) | human gut metagenome | biome: human gut; feature: human-associated habitat; material: faeces | place: China | collected 2012
CTAAAAATAATAAAAAGAATAACAATAAACCAACTAACAATAAAAATGAAATGAATGAAAAATTAAAACAAGTATTATTAGAAAAATTAATAGAAAAGCTTAAATAATAAAAATCAAAGCCCAAGTTAAAATCTGGGCTTTGATTTTTATTATTTAATAGAATTTAAATTATAACTAAGAATATATAAATTAAAAATTAATAAAAAATGAGGAAAATTTCTTTTATTTTTAACTTAATATAAACATTTATTAAAGTAAGTTTAAAACTCTAAATTTAAAGATAGCAATCTATTTTTTAAGTCATTCATTATATTAATTTCATCTTCAATTGTATCAGCATTATAAGTTACAGAAAATCTTAAGAAAGATCCGCAATCATCCCAAGGAACTGTAGATATTAATGCATTTGATAAAAGATATAAGGTAGCATCTTCTGCTGTTTTAAATTTAATTCCATCCTTTATACCTTTAGGAATAGGTACATAAATATAAAATCCAGCTTTAGGTTTTTTTGCTTCAAAGCCAATTTCTTTTAATGTTTCAGTTAAAAGATTAAGTCTTCTAGAATATCTTTCTCTGTTAATATCAACTAAATGATAATTATCAAGTGCAAATACACCTGCTTTTTGTATAGCTCTAAATTGTCCAGAATCTGTATTGGATTTTACTGAAGAGAATAGTTTTATAAATTTCTCAGAACCAACTACAAAAGCAAGTCTCCAACCAGTCATATTGAATGATTTAGACATAGAGTGTATTTCTACACAAACATCTAAAGCACCGTCAACAGATAATATGCTAAGAGGTTTATATCCATCATAAGTTAGATGACCATATGCTAAATCTGATACAACTAAGATATTATTTTTCTTAGCGAAATCTACAATATCTTTATAAAATTCATAAGTTGCAACTTGGCCTGTAGGGTTATTAGGGTAGTTTACATAAATCATTTTAGCTCTTTTTAAAATATCATTAGGAATGCTATTTAAATCCATATAGAAGTTATTTTCTTTGCAAAGAGGAATGTTATAGATTTCTCCTCCTAAAAGCTTCGTATAAGTTCCTAAAGTTGGATAGGCAGGTGATGGCATTATACATATATCACCGGGATTAATAAAACATATTGGTATCATAGCAAGTATAGATTTAGATCCTATTCCGTGCATTACATTAGATATAGTAAGATTTTCTATACCATATACATTATTTAAATATCTACAAACTGCTTCTTGAAATTCTTCGATTCCATTATCAGCATAATACCTATTTTCTGGCTTTCTACATTCATTATTTAACACATCACATATAAGTTCATCAGCCATTTTATCAGGTTCTCCTACACCCATATCAATAAGCTTAATATTTGGATTTTTCTTTATAGTTTCATGAGTTAATTGTTTAATCTTTTCAAATTTGTAAAGTTTTTTAGGGGCATTAAAGAAAGAAGAGCCTCCTAATGAATTAGCAATTAAATTGTCCAAAAAACCCATTGTCATACCTCCAAAATAAATAGTATAGTATATACTATTTATTGGTTATATGTTTGGGGACTGTATATATAAAATTAATATAAAACGTATATAAGTGTAAAATTTTAAAATATGCTATAAAGTAATTATTTACAAGTTTAAAAAAATATATAAAGGAAAAACTATGTTTATACATAAGAAAGGGTGATAATTTTGGATAAATCAAAAGCAAGAAGAGATAATAAAAATCAATCAATACAAAATATAGTAAATCATTCTCAAGGAGATAAAGATCTTGTATCAAATCTTGAGCAAGTTCAAGTTGTAAACAGCAAAGGAAATAGTAAAAAAGATAATAGTCTTCCTAAAAATAACATGATTTAAATATATAAAGAGTGTCCTTTAATCAGACACTCTTTATATTTATAAACTAAAGCAAGAACTTTCTACAAAAAAAATCATATAATTATACAAGAAGGGTATTGTCTACTTTTCTTCTAAAAAGGAGGTTTTTGTATTGTCAAGTTCAAGTAATAAAAAGCGTACAATAGGTGAAAAGAACTTAGACTATAGAAAAATATTTCTAGGAGTAGATGTTAAATTTAAACTAGAAAATGGTAAAAAACTTATACCTATTGGATTTGATAATGGAGCAACAACACCAGCTCTAAAATGCGTATTTGACGAGGTATATAATAATTTATTAATATATGGCTCGATAGGTAGAGGTCAAGGTCCAAAAGGCGAACTATCAACAAGAAAATATGAAGAGTCTAGAGATAAAGTGTTAAAATTTTTTAATTTACAAGACACAAATACTCATACAGTTATATATACAAAGACTACAACTGAATCTTTAAATATCTTAGCTAATATACTAATAAAAAATAAAAATGATAAAGTACTAACAACTAGAATGGAACATCATGCGAATGACCTTCCTTGGAGGAAAAATGCTACGGTTGAATATGTAGATGTAGATGAATTAGGAAAGATAAAAATAGAAGATATAGAAAATAAACTAAAAAAAGAAAATGGGAATATAAAAATAGTTAGTGTAACTGGTGCATCTAATGTAACAGGGTATATAAATCCAATACACGAAATAGCAAGACTTGCACATAAATATGGAGCAATAATTGTAGTAGATGGAGCACAATTAGTTGCACATAAAGAAGTTGATATGAAAGGTAAAGATCCTTCAGAGCAAATAGACTTTTTAGTATTTTCAGCGCATAAAATATATGCACCATTTGGAAGTGGTGTAATAGTTGGTCCTATAAAATATTTAGATGTTAAAGAACCTTTTGTAAAAGGTGGAGGATGTGTAGATTACGTATTTGATGACAACGTAATTTGGAGTGAGCCACCAAGTTTACATGAAGCTGGAAGTCCAAATTTTATAGGAGCAATGGCTATGGTTAGAGCATTAGAAGAATTAAAAAAAATAGGATTTGAAAATATATATAATCATGAAAGAAAAATTAAGGACTACTTGATTGAAGAAATGAAAAAAATTGATAATGTAATAATATATGGAGATACTGAAAATACTGAAGATAGATTAGGTGTTATATCTTTTAATATAAAGAACAAAGATTGTTATAAAGTAGCTGATATATTTGCAAAAGAAAGTGCAGTATCGCTAAGAGCAGGTAAGTTTTGTGCACACCCATATGTAGCAAGATTATTAAAAGTAAGTAACAGTTACGAAGAATATGAGAAAAATCTCGATGATGCTGATTTTGGTATGGTTAGGCTAAGTATAGGATTGTATAATACAATGGAGGAAGCAAAGATATTTATAGACGAGTTAAAGAGAATTGCATTGGATATATATTGAAAAAAGTAGCCAAAATTATGGCTACTTTTTTTATAAAATAAAAATAAAAAAATTTACAGGAAAGTGTTTACAGAATAATAGTAAACGATTACTATATAGATATAAGGTTATAGTAATCGTTTACTATAATGGTTATAAAAAGTATATAGATTAAAAAAGGGTTTATTTACTCTTATAAATTTAATAAAAAATATATTTAATCAAAGGAGTATTGAGATGATAAATAAGTTAAAAGCAGATTTTAAAAGAATATTTGAAAGAGAAAGTGAAGAAGTATTTTTCTCACCAGGTAGAGTTAATTTAATAGGAGAGCATACAGACTATAATGGAGGTCATGTATTCCCTTGTGCTCTATCATTTGGTACTTATGGAGTAGTAGCGAAAAGAAATGATAAAAATGTTAGAATGTATTCTTTAAACTTTGAAGATATAGGAATAGTAGAATTTAACCTAGATTCTATGGAATATAATGAAACACATGATTGGGTTAATTATCCAAAAGGTGTAGCAAAAGTTATACAAGATAAAGGCAATAACATAGAACATGGTCTTGATATATTAGTATATGGAAATATACCAAATGGAGCAGGTCTTTCATCTTCGGCATCACTTGAATTATTAATGGCAGTTATATTAAATGATACATTTAACTTTGGAATAGATACAGTAGATATGGTTAAATACTCTCAAGAAGCTGAAAATAAATTTATAGGTGTCAACTGTGGTATAATGGATCAATTTGCAATAGGTATGGGAAAAGATAGATGTGCAATATTACTTGACTGTAATACATTAAACTATAGATATAGTGAAATAAATATGGAAGGATACTCTATAGTTATAGGAAACACTAATAAAAGAAGAGGTCTAGCAGACTCTAAATATAATGAGAGAAGAAGTGAATGTGAAAGAGCATTATCTAATCTTCAATCTAAACTAAATATAAAGTCATTAGGTGAATTAAGTGAAGAAGAATTTGAAGCTAATAAAGAATTAATAGAAAATGAAATAGATAGAAAAAGAGCAAAACATGCTGTATATGAAAATCAAAGAACATTAAAGGCTGTTAAAGCATTAGAAGATAACAACTTAGAATTATTTGGACAATTAATGGTTGGTTCTCACGTTTCTTTAAGAGATGATTATGAAGTTACGGGAATAGAATTAGATACATTAGTTAGTTTAGCACTTAAGCAAGATGGTGTAATAGGTTCTCGTATGACAGGTGCAGGATTTGGGGGATGTACAGTAAGTATAGTTAGAAATGAAAGTGTAGGAAACTTCATAGAAAATGTAACTAAAGGATATGAAGAAGTAATTGGATATGAACCAACATTCTATGTTGCTAGCATATCAAACGGAACTAGAAAAATAGGATAAATATAACTTATTAGGAGGAGATATAAATGTCAGTATTAGTTTGTGGTGGAGCAGGATATATAGGAAGTCATACAGTACACCAACTTATAAAAAATGGTGAAGATGTCATAATAGTAGATAATTTACAAACAGGTCATATGGATGCAGTTCATAAAGATGCAAAGTTTTGTAAGGGTGATATAAGAGATAAAGATTTTTTAAGAAGTGTATTTAAAGAAAATGATATAGAAGCAGTTATACATTTTGCTGCAAACTCTTTAGTTGGGGTAAGTATGACTGACCCTTTAAGTTACTTTGATAATAACGTATATGGAACACAGGTACTACTTGAAGTTATGGTTGAATTTGATGTTAAAAAAATAGTATTTTCATCAACAGCAGCAGTATATGGTGAGCCAAAGCAAATACCAATACTTGAAACAGATGTAACTAATCCAACTAACACTTACGGTGAAACTAAGTTAGCTATGGAAAAAATGATGAAATGGACTGATTTTGCTCATGGCATGAAGTATGTATCTCTTAGATACTTTAATGTTGCTGGAGCATTAGAAGATGGATTTATAGGAGAGGACCATACTCCAGAAACTCATCTTATACCGCTTATACTTCAAGTTCCACTTAAGAAAAGAGAGTACATAACTGTATTTGGGGATGATTATGATACTCATGATGGTACTTGTATAAGAGACTATATACATGTTATAGACCTAGCTAATGCTCATATAAAAGCACTTAACTATTTAAGAGAAGGAAATGAAAGTAACATATTTAATTTAGGTAGTGGAAATGGATTCACTGTAAAAGAAATGATAGAAGCTGCTAAAGAAGCTACAGGTGAAGAAATAAAGGTTGCTATAGGAGAAAGACGTTTAGGAGATCCAGCAAAACTTGTTGCATCAAGTCAAAAGGCAAAAGAAATACTTGGATGGACTCCAGAATTTGATGATGTTAAGAAAATGATAGGGGATGCTTGGAATTGGCACAAAAACCATCCAAATGGATTTAACAACTAGGGGGATATTATGAATATAAATTATGAAGTTAATAGATTAATAAATTTTGCAGTTCAAAATAATTTAATAGATGAGTTAGATGCAGTGTATGCATCTAACTTACTACTAGAAGTATTAAACTTAGATGAATTTGAAGAAGTTGAAGTTGATGAAAAACTTCAAACAGCGACACCTATACTTGAAAATATGTTAGACTATGCAGTTGAAAAAGGTATGATAGAAGATACAACAACTGAAAGAGATTTATTTGATACAAAAATAATGAATGCTTTAATGCCTAGACCATCAGAAGTAATAAAAACTTTTAATGAAAAGTATAAAAACAATAAAGAAGAAGCAACGGATTACTACTATAAAATGAGTATAGCTTCAAATTATATAAGAAAAGATAGAACTGATAAAAATATAGTTTGGAAAACTCCAACAGAATATGGTGATTTAGATATAACTATAAACTTATCTAAGCCTGAAAAAGATCCAAGAGATATAGCAAAAGCGAAACTTATGAAATCTACTTCATATCCTAAATGTTTATTATGTAAACAGAATGAAGGATTTAAAGGAAATATAAATCATCCAGCTAGACAAAATCATAGAATAATACCTATGGAATTTGCAGGAGAAAATTGGTTTTTACAATACTCTCCATATGTATATTACAATGAACATTGCATAATACTTAATGCAAAACATACTCCTATGAAAATATATAGAAAGACATTTGAAAACTTATTAGGATTTATAGAAAAATTACCACACTATTTTGCAGGTTCTAATGCAGATTTACCAATAGTTGGTGGATCAATACTTTCTCATGATCATTACCAAGGTGGACACTACACATTTGCAATGGAAGTTGCTCCAATTGAAGAAACTTTTGAAGTTAAAGGATATGAAAATACTAAAGTTTATCGTGTTAAATGGCCAATGTCTGTTATAAGACTTAATGGAGAAAATAAAGAAGAAATCATAGATTTAGCAGAGCATATATTAGATAAATGGAAAAATTACTCTGATGAAAGTGTTGAAATACTACATGAAACAGATGGGGAGCCACATAATACTATAACTCCTATAGCAAGAATGAAAAATGGTAAATATGAACTTGATTTAGTACTTAGAAATAATCGTACAAATGAAGCTCATCCTATGGGAATATTCCATCCACATAGTGAAGTTCATCATATAAAGAAAGAAAATATAGGTTTAATAGAAGTTATGGGACTTGCTGTACTTCCTGCTAGACTTAAGGCAGAATTAAATACTTTAAGTGAACTTTTAGTTGCAGGAGTTAAAGATATAGATGAAAACAAAGAGTTAAATCACCACAGCGATTGGTATAAACATATAGTAGAAAATTATGACAACATAAACAAAGAAAATGCTTACCAAATACTTAAAGATGAAGTTGGTAAAAAATTCTCTATAGTACTTGAGCATGCTGGAGTATTTAAGCGTGATGAAGAAGGTATAAAAGCATTTAATAAATTTATAAATTCATTATAAGGAAAATTTAATTATGAAAACAACTATAGTAGATGTAGCAAAAGCTTGTAATGTTTCTGTAGCCACAGTGTCGAGGGTTATAAATGGAAATTATCCTGTAAAAGAAGAAACCAAAGAAAAAGTATTAAAAGTAATCGAAGAACTACAATATCAACCTAACACACAAGCTAGAGATTTAATAAAAAAGCAATCTAGTACTATAGGTGTAGTAGTTCCAAGTATTAGTAATATGTTCTTTACTAATGTTATAAATGGAATAGAGAGTTATTTTGAAAAATCAGACTACTCAATATTTTTATGTATAACTGAACATGATAAAGATAAAGAAATATCAAGAATAAATGAGCTTATATCAAGAAATGTAGCGGGTATAATAGTTGTTGACCCAGGTATAGATAATGTAGAATCGAAATATTTTGATAAAATAGCAAGATTCATACCAATGGTATTTGTAAATAGATATTCAGAAAGTTCACATATATCATCAGTATATAATGATCAGGAAAATGGATCAAGGCTTGCTATTGATTACCTTCTATCTAAAAGTCATAAAAATATTGCATTTATTCGTGGAGATAACAGTTATTCTTATGATATAAAAGAAAAAGTATATAAAGAAATGATGAAAGATATAAACAATTTCAAAGAAGAGTTTATAGTAAATATAGGTCATGGAAATAGTATACAAACAGTTAATAAAACTATGGAAAAGGGTTTAAAGTTATTAAGTTTAAATAAAGATGTAACGGGAGTATTTGCTTGTAATGATCTTATGGCTATAGGTATTATGAATGCATGTAAAAAGCTTAATATAAATATTCCAAAAGATCTGTCTATAGTTGGATATGATAATATTGAACTTAGTGAAATGATAGAGCCAAAATTAACAACAATAGATCAAAATATGTTTTTACTAGGTAAAAACTCAGCTATATTATTAAATGAAAAAATAGAAAATAATAATAAATATAGCAAGAGTATAGTACTGAATAATCATTTAATTAAAAGAGATACTTAAAACCTATGGGGAAAATTTACCCCATAGGTTTTTTATATACAAGGCAATTATATTATAAAAATACATATGGAAAGACTCTGTATAATAGATATATCAATAGTTTTATAAGTGTAAAAAATTATATTTTAAGCAATGGATTTATCTGAAATTATTTGCTAATACATCGCTTAATCTAAGCGTATTTTGTATTTATAAAAAAATTATAAAAGTTAAGGTTAAGTTAAGGTTAAAGCTAATACTAATATAAACAAAATAATTTAAGGAGGACAATATGAAACTAAATAAGAAAAACATAATATTAGCATCAATATTAGGATTAACATTAATAAGCTCTAATTTTAATTTATCCAATGCACAAGAGTTAAGCACAGAACCAAAAAATTCATGTGAGCAACAACATCCAAATGGTAAGATGATGCATAGAAGGAGCATATTTAAGGAAAGTGTAGAAAAATTAGAAGTAGAAGGTGTTCTTACTCAAGATGATATAAAAAGTATAAAAGAGTATTGTAAAGAACAGATGATTAAGAAAGAAAAAGAAAAATCTATTGAACAAGTTGAACAAATGGTTAAAGATAATGTAATAACTAAAGAAAAAGGTGAAAAACTTAAACAAGCTATAACAAATAGTAAAGGAGAATAATAAGAAAAGGAACTCTTGATAATAATTCAGAGTTCCTTTCTATATATTAATGTATCATTAGATTTTTAACATTACTTCTTATTTGATTTTTTAGTTTTATTAGATTTATTTTTTATATCTTTCTTAACAGATTTACTTTCTTTAGAATCTTTAGGTTTTCTAGTTTGTTTAAATGCAGCATCAACAAGTTTACCTTCTCTTAAATCTTTTTTCTTTATATCTATATTAAAGTTTCTCTTGTAATCTCTTATAGTAGATAGATTTTGATTAGTAACGATTGATATAGCATCACCTTTTCTATTTCCTCTAGCAGTTCTACCACATCTGTGAACATATTCATTTTTTCCTAGTGGGAAATCTAAGTTAAATACATGAGTAACATCAACTATATCAAGACCACGAGCAGATAAATCTGAAGAAACTAATATTTTAGATTTTCCTATTTTAAAGCTATTTAAAGCATTTTTTCTATCTTCTTTAGTCATTCTACCATATATACCAACAGCTTTGTAGCTATGATAGTTTAATTTTGCAGTTATAACCTCTATACTATCTTCGTCATTAACAAAAACTATTGCACGTTTTGGATTAGTAGCGGCGATAGCTTTTCTAAGTAATGTAAACTTATCACGTCTATCTCCATGTAAATACATATGATTTATATTTGGATTTATAGGCTCTTCATCTATTTTTATAACTTCAGGCTCTTTCATTACATTGTTTAATATATCTAAAGCGGTTTCATTTAAACTAGCTGAAAATCCTAGAAGCTGTCTATCTCTTAATGTAGTTTTAATTATGTCCTTTACAACTGATACATTATTTCCGCTAAGTAAGCTATCAACTTCATCAAGTATTATAGTTTTTATAGTGTGTGCTTTTAATTTTTTTTGCTTTATTAAATCTAAAACTCTACCAGAAGTACCAATTACTATATGAGGCTTTATAGCTTTTATATTTTTTATTTGCTTTTGAATATTTACTTCTCCTATTAAGGAAAATGCAGTAATGTCCAATTTAGAATTAGATGATAAAAGTTTTGCTTGCTCTGTTATTTGCATAACTAATTCATGAGTTGGAGCAAGTATTAAAACTTGAGTTTCTCTTTTTGTAGAATCTATTTTTTCAAACATTGGAAGTAAATATGATAGAGTTTTACCACTTCCAGTTTGTGCATTTACTATTAAATCTTTATTATCAAGTATTTTGTTTATAGTAAGGCTTTGATCAAAGAAAACGGATATAACGGTGAGAGAAACAGCTTGTATAATTTACTCGGTTC
>OKRZ01003706.1_pt1 | contig 10156 bp, 10 predicted proteins | sample 1601141 | NCBI WGS metagenome assembly OKRZ01 (sample SAMEA3541524, study PRJEB24748) | human gut metagenome | biome: human gut; feature: human-associated habitat; material: faeces | place: China | collected 2012
ACCTGAAAATGAATACCAAGAAACGATAAATAAAGCCCAATCAATGATATTCTCAAATTTAACTTTCACCAGCATCGCCTGCCCGTCATAACCCATAATCTGCCGGGTAACACCATCGCCTGCCGGCTCCCACACTTTTTCTTTCTCATAAACAAAAGTCGCACTTCTTGTTTTCTTAACCGGTTGTCCTGTCATTGATTGCATAGCACACAAAATTGGAATTACAGATAAAATTGCAAACACTAAAAGAATCTTCGTTTTCATTATTCTATTATTTTTTTGCAAAAAAAGCGTTTAGCAGACAACTAAAGGAGACAATATTATCCGAACAGCAGCACATTTCATCCTTTCAGACAAAGAGTGCCACAAATCAGACAATAAATCACCAATCAGACAATAAATCACCAATCAGACTTTTCACCACTAAAACTACTGCATACAAAAAAAACATAATCCGGACATGACCTTAAGATAAAAGCCAAAAGTAGAATCTACATTCTAAAATTCAGAACCTTTTCTATAAGTCAAAGGAGGTACTCCATAAAACGCTTTGAAACAACGACTGAAATAACGTGGAGAAGTAAAGCCCAAACTATAAGAAATCTCCGAAATATTATACTGAGGTTCTTCCTGTAACATCCGTAATGCTTCTTCCAATTTTAATTTTAATGCAAATTCATTAGGCGTCTTCATCACCCGCAAGGTATTCTTTTACGGGCTGCTGACCATCCTGCCGGTATTCGTTTTCCAGCCTTTTTCGATCACTTCAGAGGTGTTGGCCCGCCCCGCCGTGTGGGGCAACCTGCTGTTCCTGGGGATCGTAGCCTCGATGCTCTGCTATGTCCTGTGGAACGCCGCGATGCACAGACTGGGAGCCGTGCGCACGACCAACTACATCTATTTCAACCCGTTGGTGACGATCATCACGGCGGCGGCCTGCATCGGCGAGCGCATCACCCCCGCGGCACTGGCAGGCGCGGCACTGATCCTCTACGGCATGTGGCGGGCGGAACGGGGATAGGCAAAAAAAGGTGCGACCCGGAAAACCGGATCGCACCCCTGGGAATTTATAGGAAAGCCTTGCGGCTGAAGTGCCCCGAACACTTCGCGTATTACTTCACCTCTTCGAACTCAACGTCCTCGGGCTGAGAGCTGTCGCCGCCATTCGATGCGCCGCCGGCATTGGCCTGCGACTGCGACTGGCCGGCATCGGCCCCGGGCTGTGCGCCCTGCGCCTGCTGCTGTGCGTAGATGTCCTGCGATGCAGCCTGCCATGCGGCGTTCAGCTCGGCGATGGCCGTGTCGATGGCCGCCACGTCGGCGTTCTTGTGCGCCTCCTTCAGCTTGGCCAGCGCACCCTCGATCGCGGACTTCTTGTCGGCGGGGAGTTTGTCGCCATACTCCTTGAGCTGCTTCTCCGTGGCAAAGATGTTCGAGTCGGCGGCGTTGATCTTGTCGATACGCTCCTTCTCCTCCTTGTCCTTGGCCTCGTTGGCCTTGGCCTCGTCGCGCATACGCTGGATCTCCTGCTCGGTAAGGCCCGAAGAAGCCTCGATACGGATCTTCTGCTCCTTGCCCGTACCCTTGTCCTTGGCCGAGACGTTCAGAATACCGTTGGCGTCGATATCGAACGTCACCTCGATCTGCGGCACACCGCGCGGAGCAGCAGGAATGCCGTCCAGGTGGAAGCGGCCGATCGACTTGTTGTCGCGGGCCAGCGGACGTTCGCCCTGGCAGACGTTGATCTCGACCGAAGGCTGGTTATCGGCAGCCGTGGAGAAGGTCTCCGACTTGCGGGTCGGGATCGTGGTGTTGGCGTCGATGAGCTTGGTCATCACACCGCCCAAGGTCTCGATACCCAGCGACAGCGGCGTAACGTCGAGCAGCAGCACGTCCTTCACCTCGCCCGTGAGCACACCGCCCTGGATCGCGGCGCCTACGGCCACCACTTCGTCGGGGTTCACGCTCTTGTTGGGCGTGCGGCCGAAGAACTCCTCGACGATCTTCTGGATCGCGGGGATACGGGTCGAACCGCCGACGAGGATCACCTCGTTGATCTGCGAAGCGTCGAGGCCCGCGTCGCGCAAAGCAAGTTTGCAGGGCTCGATGGTCTTGCGGATCAGGTGGTCGCACAGCTGCTCGAACTTGGCACGCGTGAGCGACATAACGAGGTGCTGCGGAATGCCGTTGACGGGCATGATGTACGGCAGGTTGATCTCCGTGGAGGTCGAGGACGAAAGTTCGATCTTCGCCTTCTCGGCAGCTTCCTTCAGACGCTGCAAGGCCATCGGATCCTGGCGCAGGTCGATCTGGTGCTCGGCCTTGAACGCCTCGGCCATGTAGTCGATCAGCACGTGGTCGAAGTCGTCGCCGCCCAGGTGGGTATCGCCGTTGGTCGACTTCACTTCGAAGACGCCGTCGCCCAGCTCGAGGATCGAAATATCGAACGTACCGCCGCCGAGGTCATACACGGCGATCTTCATATCGCTGCTCTTCTTGTCCATACCGTAGGCCAGTGCGGCTGCGGTAGGCTCGTTGATGATACGGCGCACCTTCAGCCCGGCGATCTCGCCAGCCTCCTTCGTAGCCTGGCGCTGCGAGTCGGAGAAATAGGCGGGAACCGTGATGACGGCTTCCGTAACCTCCTGTCCGAGGTAGTCTTCGGCCGTTTTCTTCATCTTCTGCAGGATGATGGCCGAAATCTCCTGCGGCGTATACTGGCGGCCGTCGATGTCGACGCGCGGGGTGTTGTTGTCACCCTTGACGATCGAATAGGGGGCACGCTCTATATCGGCCGTAACCTGATCGTAGCGCTCGCCCATGAAACGCTTGATCGAAAAGACCGTACGCTTGGGGTTGGTGATGGCCTGACGCTTAGCCGGGTCACCCACCTTACGCTCGCCGTCCGCCGTGAAAGCCACCACAGACGGGGTCGTGCGGTGTCCCTCGGAGTTGGGAATAACCACGGGCTCGTTGCCCTCCATCACTGCTACGCAGGAGTTCGTAGTACCTAAGTCAATACCAATAATTTTTGCCATAATCGTATATAAGTTTAATGATATTTTTTACGTTGCCCTGTGCCCCGCCCCTTCGCCCTGCGGTTCCGGTGGCCGGTCACGCCAGTAGATCGAACAAAGGTTGTACCAAACGGCAATCCCTGCCAAATTGTCAGCATAATGACAGAATTTCCCCGTACGACCGTCCCGGCAACTGCGCCCAGGGTGTTATTTTGGCAGAAAGGCCGGGGAGGAACGGGAGGTGCAAAGCAGGAAGGCAAGCAACCGGGCAGCGGACGAAGGCATACGGCAGCGACACGGGCAATCAGCAGGGGCGTCGGACAAGGACGGGGAAAGGAACAGCCGGGAAAAGAAGGGCAGTCGGGGAAAGAAAGGGTTGCCGGAAAAACAAGGGGCGCCGGAAAAACAAGGGGCGCCGGAAAATAGAGCGAAAAAAACAGGCCTGCGTTTTCGCAGGCCCTACGACCCGGCCCGAAGGCCGGACTAACTCTTAACAACTATTTGTTCTGGTCGCCAAGGATACGCATTGCAACATCGAGGATCGTCGTGTCGTCCAGTGTAACGACTCCACCGTCCGGGCCCGGTTCGAAATGAACCCCCACGCACTCCTTAGCCTCGTGCTTGCCCCCGAAATAATTGCGGACGGTTTCTACGTCGAGTCCCAGTTCATCTGCAATGCGTTGCGAGCTGCCGCTGGGCAACCTGTCCTTGATACGGCGCAACTCGTTAAATGTGATAATCATATCCGTTGAATTTTAAGTTGAAGTTCTGCATCACTAAGTTAATACAATTTTGCGGAACTGCAAAATTTCTGCCTTAAAAAGTGAAATAAAAACGTAACAAGAACGGAACATAAATAAAACCGCCCCTTCTATTGCGAAAGGACGGTTTTTCCACACCGGCAGCGAAGCCGGATCAATCTTCCGGTTCGATGTAAAGCTGGAAAATAAGGGGCGTGAACGACGGGATCTCGGTGGTGATGGTCGTCACGGTGGTACCCGTGCTGGAACTGTCGTAGCCGGAGCCGTACATGCTGTCGTAGTAACCGCCGTAGTAGCTGCCGTAATAGCCGCCGTAGTAACCGCCGTAGTATCCGCCGCTGCCGTAGTAGCTATTGGCGTAATTGAGGTAGTTGAGATAATCGAGGTAGCTCGACGAATAACCGCTCGACCCCGAAGTGGACGAACTCGACGAGCCGCTCTTGCCCGACGAACCGTAGGCGTTGGTCGACGTGGTGATGAGCTCCGCCCACTGGCCGAACTTGAGGTTGGGGATGGCGTAGTAGAACGCCTGGATCATCCCGCCGCTCGACGGGGTGTATTCGAGCGCCGTACCCGTTTGCGCGACCTCGCCGTAGATGATCTTCTTCACCTCGTCGATGTTCGTGTCGAAGATGAACCCGTCGAGGAAACGGCCGATATACCAGATTTTGGCCGTGCCTTCGAGCGTCACGGAGTCGGCTTCGAGCGTCTTGACCCCCTCATACTTCTCGTAATCGTCACCCTCGCCGTGGAAACGTTTTTTGAGTGCCTCGGCGATCTGCATGTCGATATCCCTGACCGAAGCTTCGCTGACATAGGGCTCGTAGCCCACGTGGTAAGGCGCAGGGAAGGAGAGCTGATCCCCGGGCTCGGCCGGGTTGTAGCGCACGTTGACATAGACCTGGGGGATCGAGTCGCAGGCGCTGACCCAGCGCTTGGAAGTCTCGCTGTAGGGGTGTTCGGGATCCTCGGGGTCTTCCGGCACCTCCGTGGCGGGCGTGTCGTCGTCGCCCTTACTGTAAATCTGCAGGCCGCCGTTCAGTTCGCAGAAATCATCCACATCGGTACCCTCGCGTTCGAGCGGGTTGCTGACCGTGTCGCGAATCTCCATGGTCACGATGAACGGGCGTTTGGAACTGAGCGAATAACCTTCCTGCCCCTCATATCCGCCCGTACCCTCGACGCCGTTGCCGACCACCGACGAAGGCATGTAGAGTCGGATTTTCGAGCCGTAGCGCAGCGTCACCTCGGGGGAGGTGATGCCCAGCCGGTCTTTGTTATTCCGGAAATAGGTATCGCCGAGCGTCAGCGTACGGCGCATGGCCAGCCACGTCCCTTCCATCAGTCCTGAGTTTTCCGAGCCGCAGTAGCGGTAGAAAGGCACATAGTGGGTATACTTGGAGAAAGACCCGGCCAGCACGGCATCGTCGGCATTGCGCGTGAGGATGATGTTGCCGCTCAAATCGCGCCCCGAAAAATCGAAAGACACCCAGATGTCCTCGGTGTTGATCGGATCGGACGCAAGGTCGCCCGCATCGAGCAGGTCGATATAGTACAGCCCTTCGGACTGGAGGTTCTCCACCAGGTCGCTGCGGTGCTGGGTCATCCATGCCTCGAGCGCCTGGTTCTCGAATTTGTCGTAAGATTCCGTTTCTTCTTTCGCGCAGGACGTCAGCACCAGTAGGCCGGCGAGCGGCACGTACAGAAAACGAGCGATAAATTTCATATGTTCGGTTTGTATTTTACTCAACATTTAATTCGCCGGTTCCACGGGGCCGCCCGGATTCTCCGGGTCGACCGGGTCGACCGGATCCACTGCATCCACCGTAAAAAACCAGGCTATGGGACTCTCCTTCGGGATAATGCCGAAATAGTCGTCGCCATAGGCCATATTGTATGTCATATACACCTCGACGGCATCGCCCTCGCGGCAACCAAGTAACGCATCGGCCATCCCTTTTATTATACCGGGGTGTCGCATATCCACCGTCAGCGGCTCGAACGTCCACCATTCGGTATTGAGCCCCCGCCCTTCCAGAAAACTTTTCAGGGCGGCATCGTTCGTATAATAAGGTACGGTCCAGTTATTTTCCGAACCCGTCGTCACGATATTCGCATAGGTGAAGACATAGGCGCGGAAGGTAATCTTCACGGTCGAGGTCGGGGTTACCTCCGGCCAGTTGACCCGGTCGGGATTGTAGATATCGGTAATGTAGCGGTATACGGCATCGCCTGAAACCGTGTAGTAGGGCTGGTTGCTGCCCTCCTCCAGGTTCTCCTCGGCGACGAGCCGGGGGGCGTGCGTCCCGGTCAGGAAAGAGACTATCTTCTCCTTCTGCGCGGGCTGGATGTCTTCGTCGTCGGAACAGCCGGCCAGCGACACGAGCGCAGCGGATAGGCATATGATCAATAGTCTTTTCATCGTCGTATTATCGTGCAAATTTACAAAAACAATCCGATTTCAAAGCATGAAACGTAAAAAAAGCCCCGGTTAGCGTGCCGGGGACAAAAAAAAGACGGCTTCAGCCGTCATAAATCTCTTTCTGCAATCAGCGGTAATAGTCTTTCCGCGGGTTTTTAAGCCGCTGGAGCCGCCGTTGCTTCAGTACATAGATCCCTATTGCGACGGCGACGGCACCACAAACGATGCAGAGCAAGAGGATAATAAATCCAAGTGGGAGCGCCTCTTCCATTTAGCAAGCAAGTTTAACAAATATTACGGCGTATAAAAATACGATGCCGCAAATGTATAGCAAATAATCTGCCCTGCCAAATTGTGGGGGGGGGATTTTTTACACTTTTATTGATAAAAAAAGCTTTTTCATAGGATTTTTAAGGCCATTCGCACCAAATCCTCGACCGAAACGGCCGGATTATCACGCATGATGCCGCGCAACGCCTTCTCGGCCGGAGCCTTAGCGAATCCCAGCATGACCAGCGCCGAAAGCGCCTCGTCAAGCGCCTCCCCGCCTGCGGACGGGATCGCCTGAGTATCGCCCTCGGCCAGTCCGGTGAGCTTGCCGCTCAGTTCGACGATGATTTTCTGGGCGGTTTTCAGCCCCAGACCCTTGACGTTTTTGAGCAGTACGGCATTGCCCGAGGTGATGATCCCCTGCAACTCGCGCGGCGAATAGGTCGAAAGAATCATACGCGCCGTATTGCCCCCCACGCCCGAAACGCTGATCAGATGGCGGAAGAATTCGCGTTCGACTTTCGTCGCGAAACCATACAGGATCTGGGCGTCTTCACGCACGATGTAGTGCACGTACAGACGGGCGTTTTGCGCATGTTCGACGGCCGAAAATGTTTCGAGCGAGATATGGAGGTAGTAACCGACACCTCCGGCGTCGATGACCGCATATGCCGGGGTCGCCTCGGCGACCGTTCCGCTGATGTATTCGTACATGAAATTCAAAATTTACAAGGCGTGGGGCAAAAATAAAGATTTTTTTTTACCTTTGTGATTCAAAAGCCGAATATTTAACTAAAACAGATAAAAAACGACATGAAAAAAATGCTTTTTACGGCGCTCGTTGCGGCTTGCGCCATGACAGCCTGCGGTACGAAAACCACCGAGACGGCCGCCGAGGAGGAGGTTGCTCGCGAAGTCGGATCAAGCGATATCGCTTATGTGCAGGTCGAAGCCGTACTGGCACAATGCGACCTTTTCCTGAATGAAGGCGCAGCCCTGCAGGAAAAGACCCAGAAAGCTCAGAAGAGCTGGGCTCAGAAAGAGCAAAACCTGCAGGCCGAAGCCGCCCAGTTGCAGGAAAAATACCAGAAAGGGCTGATTACCACCAACGATGCACAGGCCCAGCAGCAGAGCATCGAAAAGCGTGTGGCTTCATACCAGAGTTCCGCACAGAAAGAGGCCCAGGCGCTCGACGAAGAGAACTACGTGTTCACCAACCGTGCGCAGGATCTGTTGCACCGCGCCGTGCAGGAGATCAACGGCGACAAGAAATACAAGCTCATCATCAACGCCACGGCACTGATCGACGCCGATTCGACGCTCAACATCACGCCCGCCGTGCTTGCGAAGGTCAACGAGCTCTACGCAGCGGACAAGAAAGCCGTCAAGAAATAAGGGAGTGTGCGTTGCCCTCCCCGCCGAGCCGTCCCGATCCGATCCGGGGCGGCTTTTTTTTTCGGGCGGCAGAGCAGGCAACATGCTGCGACGGGCGACGGCAGGCACACCAAGTAACGGGCGGTGGTACGCAGGCGGCGGGCAGCCGGGAGACATAATCGGAGCGCAAAAGCGGAATGTCCGTAATTTTTTATACATTTGCAGGCAAACTAACAGCAACACACAAGCAATGGGTTTCGTTCCGTTCACATTCGTCGATTTCATAGACATCATCCTGGTCGCCGTGATCATGTACTGGATCTATCGCATGACCAAAGGTACCAACGCGCCCTATATCCTCTCGGGGATCATCGCCATCTACCTGCTGTGGGTGGTGGTGCGGACGCTCAACATGGAACTATTGTCGACGATACTCGGACAGCTGATCTCGGTCGGGGCCATTGCGCTGATCATCGTATTCCAGCCCGAACTGCGGCGGTTTCTGCAGGTGATCGGGATGCGCCAGAAGCACTTCAACTTCATCACCCGCATCTTCTCGACGGGCGACGATACGGTGCAGACCAACGTAGTGCCGATCGTCACGGCCTGCCGCGAAATGTCGGAAACGAAAACCGGTGCGCTGATCGTCATCGGCCAGCAGAGCGACCTGCGGCTGATCGCCGAGGGCGGCATCGCCCTCGACGCCAAGGTTTCGACGTCGTTGTTAAAAAACATATTTTTCAAGAACGCCCCCCTGCACGACGGCGCCGTACTGATCGAAGGCGACCGCATCGTGGCCGCAAAGTGCATCCTGCCGGTGACGCAGAGCGACGTCCCGAAATCCTACGGCACCCGCCACCGCGCCGCGATCGGCATGAGCGAAATCTCGGACGCCATCATCATCGTCGTTTCGGAGGAGACGGGCGGCATCTCGATCGCGCAGGGCGGGGAGCTCCGCCGCAACATCGACCCCGTGCGCCTGCAACAGACCCTGCAACGCTACCTGACGATCAACACCCGCAAGCGCTCGAAAAAAGAGGTGGCCGAGTAAGGCCGGAGCCGGGGAGAAGCAGCAGGGCCTCAAAAACAGCGGCAAAGCCGGCGGAAGATATACAAACCCGGTCGGATTACCCGGCCAATATCCGGCAAGCGACGACAAAGCCCGGCTGCGGCGACCAAATAACGGTAGGTAACCGGATAACGGTAGGTAACCGGATAACGGCAGGCAGATGACGCTAACGGGAAACAGCGACCGGACGGCACGGCAAAATCCCGGCAGGCTCAAAACGACGGTACAGGGTCTGCGCTCGGTTCCGCCTCTATTCGAGACGCAACATTCACATGATAAAGATTAAAAACCATGATTTTTCCGGCACAGACATCCCGCCTCGTACTGCGTGCATGGAGGGAGGATGATTTCGACGCGTTTGCGGCCATGAACGCAGACCCGCGCGTGATGGAGTATTTCCCCGCCCCGCTGACCCGGGAAGAGTCGGCAGCATTCTTCGGGCATATCCGCGAAGAGTTCCAAACGGAAGGGTTCGGGCTTTACGCCGTGGAAAGGATTTCGGACGGATCGCAGCTCGGCTACACGGGGCTGCACCGCGTGACGTTCGACGGACTGTGCGGCCAGATCGAGGTTATCTGGCGGCTGCGTGCCGACGCCTGGGGCAACGGCTACGCCCCGGAAGCCGCACAGGCGTGCCTTACGCTCGCGGCAAAACTCGGCATCGAGGAGATAATAGCTTTCACCGCCGTCGCCAACCTGCGCTCGCAGCGGGTCATGCAAAAAATCGGCATGGAGTGCGTGGCCCAGTTCAACCACCCTACCCTGCCGGAAGGACATCCCCTGCGGCGGCATGTGCTCTACTGGATCGGAATCAAGGGATAGATTCCGTTAACGGGCAGGCCCGCAGTCGCATTGCGGCGGAATACCCCGGGGCTGCTGATGCCAGCAACAACAACCCCCGCAAACCATATGGAGGTTCCGGGGATTTACAAAACAATGCTGTAACCTAATAAGTTACGGCGTTGTTTTTTTATGAGGTAATGATTTAGAAACGCAAGTCTTGAATAAACTTACATCGAGGTTCATCCTGTCAAACAACTCTATACAAATATACGAAATATCTGATAAAAAAAGCAAATATGATTTTTATTACTCCATTTGCCGATTTATGGCGGACATCAGCGTCACCGTCTGTCCCGTCCTGAAAAAGGTTTACAGTGATTGATAATTAAAGATAAGCATTTTGGCTCAAAAAATATTGTCCTGATATAAGTTTACATATGCCTTCCGAACAACCGTCTTT
>OKRZ01003712.1_pt1 | contig 10144 bp, 9 predicted proteins | sample 1601141 | NCBI WGS metagenome assembly OKRZ01 (sample SAMEA3541524, study PRJEB24748) | human gut metagenome | biome: human gut; feature: human-associated habitat; material: faeces | place: China | collected 2012
CCTTGCAGTCGCGGCCCCACTGCTTTTCGGTGTAGCCCTTGATGAGCTTCTCATAAATGTCGCGGCCCACAAGGGAGATGGCCTGCTCCTCGAGGTTCTGCGGCTCGTGGGTGATCTCGCGGCGCTGCTCCTCGATCTTGGCGGCTGCCTCCTCCGGTGTGACGACGCCCCACATTTTATTAAAGGTATACATGTTGAAGGGCAGCGAATACAGCTCACCCTTATAGTTGGCAACAGGAGAGTTCGTAAAGCGGTTGAACTCGGCAAACCGGGTGATATAGTTCCAGACCTTTTTGTTGTTGGTGTGGAAGATGTGCGCACCATACTTATGGACGTTGATACCCTCGATGTTCTCGGTATAAATGTTGCCCGCAATGTTGGGGCGCTTATCCACGACCAGCACGGATTTGCCGTGCGCCTTGGCCTCATGGGCGAAGATGGCACCGTACAGACCGGAGCCGACTACCAGATAATCATATTTCATATAACAGGTGTTCCCCTCTTTAAAAGTCACAGGGATATTGTGCGGTAATGGCATGGAGAGCCTTACTCCACCGTCAAAAAGCGGCAGAAAGGCGTTTCAGTCTCTGCCGAATAGATCTCTTGTGTAGACCTTGTCCTGCACATCGTTGAGACAGGCATCGTAGCGGTTGGCCAGAATGGCCTGACTCTGCCGCTTGAATTTGTCCAGATCGTTGACCACTGCCGAACCGAAGAAGGTCTTGCCGTCCTCCAGCGTAGGCTCATAGATGATGACCTGTGCGCCCTTGGCCTTGATGCGCTTCATGACACCCTGAATCGAGCTTTGGCGGAAATTGTCGCTGTTGCTCTTCATCGTCAGGCGGTAGACGCCGATCGTGACGGGCCTTTCGCGGCTTTCGTCAAACTCATTTTCCTGATCGTAGCCGTAGTACCCGGCCAGCTTCGGCATGCGGTCAGCGATGAAGTCCTTGCGGGTGCGGTTGGACTCCACAATGGCCTCGATGAGATTTTCCGGCACATCGGCGTAGGCTGCCTTTGCGTCCAGCGTAGCGGTCAGATCCAGCTCTTTCTCAGCCAGATATTTCTCGATGTAGTCATCCCGGATCGGCGATTTGCGCGCGTTGATCAATGTGACCTTTTCCGGCAGGATATCCACCGCCGTCACATGATGGTGCTGGGAAAGCAGCGTGGCAATCGAAAGCCCCACATAGCCGGTCCGGCCACCGCGATCTTATATTTTTTCATAGCAGTTTATACTCCGCAGCTGCGAATTTTCCGTAAGGCAGCGGTCAAAATTGCGCCGTGCCGGCTTACCGTATGTGGGTTTGTTATAGCACGTCACCGGCCACAATTCAATATTGCCGCTTCCCTCAGAATTGTTTGAACAATAATCCAGTATTGAAAACAATCGTCTCTACTCAGTCTTTGCTGTATCTGCTAAGATAGAATCACGGTACTGGCGTGGTGTCAGACCGGTTTGTTTACGGAAAACACGATAAAAGTAATTGTCATCCAGGAATCCGATCTGCTGGCAGATCTGTGCATTGGACAGATTCGTATCGCAAAGAAGCTTCATCGCTTTTTGGATGCGCAGGTGCGTGATCTGCTCGTTGATGCCGCAGCCATAGAGCTGCCGGGAAAGATAGTACAGCCCGGTACGGCTTAACGAAAGATCACGGCAGATCGTTTCGTTTGTCAATGTCTCATCCAGATGTTCCGCCAGGTAGCGGCTCAGCTTTTCCTGCGCACTGCCCGCTGCCAGCCGCGTCAGCCCCTTTTGGTACAATGCAGCCGCCGCCAAAGCCAGCAGATCCGCTGCTGATTTCAGCACCGGATAGGGCGTGCGCGGCAAGGCATTATAGGCTTTTTGCAGTGCCGTTTTATCAATTGCGTAAGCCGAGCAGCATTTTTGCGCATAGCTCCACTCGCTCTGCTCATCGGCCCCCTGTACAATGTGGCTCAACAGCAAAAAGCCCACAACAGCACCATCGATCTGGACCGGCGTGATCACTTCGATCAACCCCGCATGGCAGGGGTAGATGATCGTCTGCTTTTGCCGCGTTGCCTTGCGGCAAGCCGCCTGGTCACACAGGTAACAGCCGGTCTTGCCATCAGGCACACTGCGGATCAAGCGGCAATAAGCTGGCAGTTCCGGCGGATAAGCAAGCACTTCGATTCCATACGAATCAAAAACGGCGGAGCGCAGCCCCGTAAGGCAGTGAAAATCCTGCAAGAGGACCAAAAGCTCCTTTTTATTGAAAACGGTTCCCATGGGTGCGCTCCTTTCCGAACATTAAGATAGTTTTATGATAAAGACCATCCTTTATTTTGTCAAGGAGGATTCCTATGATTGACTTAAAGCAGTGTTCTCTCGGCATTGAGTTGGGTTCCACCCGCATCAAAGCTGTGCTTGTGGGCGATACCTGCAAGCCTGTGGCCCAGGGCGATTTCACCTGGGAGAACCGGCTGGAAAACGGCATCTGGACCTACCCGCTGGAGGAAATCTGGCAGGGTGTGCAGGCTGCCTACGCGGCATTGGCTGCGGATGTGCTGGCCAAGTGTGGCCAGCCGCTGACCACAGTGGGGTGCATTGGCGTTTCGGCTATGATGCATGGGTATCTGGCGTTTGATGCTGCGGGCAAACTGCTGGTACCGTTCCGCACATGGCGCAACACGATGACCGGCGCGGCAGCAGAAGAGTTGACCTCGGCGTTCGGGTTCAACATCCCGCAGCGGTGGAGCGCAGCACACCTGTACCAAGCCATGCTGAACCGCGAGCCACACCTGCCGCAGCTGGACTTTTTCACCACGCTGGCAGGCTATGTACACTGGCAGCTGACCGGGCGCAAGGTGCTGGGCGAAGGCGATGCCAGCGGCATGTTCCCGATCGACAGCACCACCGGCGGGTATGATGCCGCAATGCTCGCAAAATTTAACGCGCTGGCAGACAAGCAAGGCTGCCCCGTGGATCTTGTCAAACTGCTGCCTACCGTTTTGCCCGCAGGCGAGGACGCCGGTATGCTGACCGTCGAGGGGGCGAAGCGGCTCGACCCAACCGGCACGCTGCAGCCCGGCATACCGTTCTGCCCACCGGAGGGCGACGCCGGCACCGGCATGGTGGCAACAAACAGTGTCGCCCCGCGCACCGGCAATGTCAGCGCAGGCACCAGCATTTTTGCCATGGTCGTCCTGGAAAAGCCGCTGTCCAAGGTCTACCCGGAAATCGACATGGTCACGACCCCCGACGGCGCGGCGGTCGCCATGGTCCACTGCAACAACTGCACCAGCGATTTGAACGCCTGGGTCGATCTGCTGGCCGAGAGCGCGGCACTGTGCGGAGCAGGCATCGACAAAGGTGCGTTGTTTACCCTCCTGTTTAACGAATCGCTGCACGGTGCGCCTGACTGCGGCGGCATCACGCCCGTCAACTATATTTCCGGTGAGAGCGTCACCCACCTGGACGCAGGCGTCCCCCTGCTGCTGCGCCGCCCGGACAGTGCGTTTACGCTGGCCAACTTTATGCGCGCCAACATCTATTCTGCCTTTGCCACGTTGGCGATGGGGCTGGAAATCCTGCGCAAAGAAAATGTGGCTGTAAATACCCTGCTCGGCCACGGCGGCATCTTCAAAACGCCGGGCGTGGCCCAGCGGTATCTGGCTGCGGCGGCGGGTGCGCCTGTGACCTGCATGGAAACAGCCGGTGAGGGCGGTTCCTACGGCATGGCCCTGCTGGCTGCGTATCGTCTGCACCGCGCCGACGGCGAAACGCTGGCCGCGTATTTGAACCGCTGCGTTTTTGCCGACGCCCAAAGCACGACCCTGTTTCCCGACCCCGCCGAGCAGTCCGGGTTTGCCGCCTTTTTGACCCAATACCAAACCGCGCTGAAAGCCGAACGCGCCGTTGTAAAATAAGGGCAATACCGCATAATTCTAAGTGCCGATACGGCGAGCGAGGTGCGGCAGCTGCCGGAGTGGTGCTTAAGCCGTAAGGCGGGAATTATGCGGTATTGCCTAAGGGCTTGTATGCGTCGGCTGCCGGGCAACGCCAGCCAGCGGCGGAAAGCCCGGAACAGCAGCTGTTCTTGAACGATTTAGCGTATAAACGGAAAGGATAACCTATGCTGGAAGCATTAAAGCAGCAAGTTTATGAAGCCAACATGGAATTGCCCCGCCGAGGGCTTGTAACCTACACCTGGGGCAATGTCTCGGGCATTGACCGCGAGAAGGGCCTGTTTGTCATCAAGCCGTCCGGCGTGGAATATGACGAACTTACACCGGAAATGCTCGTTGTCATGGATTTGAACGGCAACAAGATCGAGGGCGAGCTGAAGCCCAGCAGCGACACGAAAACGCATCTGGAACTGTACAAGGCGTTCTCGGCGCTGGGCGGCATCGTACACACCCACTCGACCCACGCAGTGGCCTTTGCCCAGGCGCGGCGCGACCTGCCCGCCTTTGGCACGACCCACGCCGACTATTTTTACGGCCCTGTCCCCTGCACGCGGGAGCTGACGCCTGGAGAGAGCGACGAGGACTACGAGAAGAACACCGGCAAGGTCATCATCGAGACGTTCCAAAACCGCGGCATTGACCCGGTGCATGTACCCGGTGTTCTCTGTGCCAGCCACGGTCCCTTTACCTGGGGCAAAGACGCGGCACAGGCTGTCTACCACGCTGTTGTGCTGGAAGAAGTCGCAAAGATGGCAATTTTGACTCTGACCATTGGCCCCGATGCGCAGCCTGCCCCACAGCATGTTTTGGACAAGCATTTTATGAGAAAACACGGCCCCAACGCCTATTACGGCCAGAAATGAGGAGGTTTTACCGTATGAAATTTTACATTGATACCGCCAACGTCGACGAGATCCGCCGTGCCAACGACATGGGCATTATCGCCGGTGTCACCACAAACCCCAGCCTGATTGCCAAAGAGGGCCGCGACTACGCCGAAACGTTGAAAGAGATTGCCACCATCGTGGACGGCCCCATCTCCGGCGAAGTCAAGGCGACCACAACCGATGCCGAGGACATGATCGCCGAGGGCCGCGCCATCTACGCGCTGGACCCGAAGCACATGGTGGTCAAAATCCCCATGACCGCCGAGGGGTTAAAGGCCATCAAGGTGCTGTCCGGCGAGGGCATCCCTACGAACTGCACACTGATTTTCAGCGCCAACCAGGCGCTGCTGGCAGCCCGCGCGGGCGCCACGTATGTCAGCCCGTTTTTGGGGCGTCTCGATGACATCGGCCAGCCGGGCATTGATCTGATCGAGACTATCCACGATATATTCCTGAACTATCCGGACATCGAGACTCAAATCATCGCCGCCAGCGTGCGCAATCCCATCCATGTGACCGACTGTGCCCTGGCTGGTGCCGACATTGCCACGGTGCCGTACAAGGTCATCGAGCAGATGCTTCACCATCCGCTGACCGATGCCGGCATTGAGAAGTTCAAGGCCGACTATACAAAAGTTTTTGGCGTCAACGGATAAATCTTCCGTAAGGGGGAGACAAAGATATGTACTATATTGGGATCGACCTCGGCACCTCTGCGGTGAAGCTGCTGCTGATGGACGAAACGGGCAGCATTGCCAACATCGTCAGCCGGGAATACCCGATCGCCTTCCCGCATCCCGGTTGGAGCGAGCAGGACCCCGCCGATTGGTGGGCGGCGGTCTGCGACGGCATCCCCGCGCTGCTGGACGGGTTTGATGCGTCTCAGGTCAAGGGCATCGGCGCGGGCGGCCAGATGCACGGGCTGGTGGTGCTGGACAAAAATGACGCGGTTATCCGCCCCTGCATCCTTTGGAACGATGGCCGCACCCAAAGGCAGGTCGACTACTTAAACGGCGTTATCGGCAAAGACAAGCTGAGCCGTTACACCGCAAACATCGCCTTTGCAGGCTTCACCGCACCCAAACTGCTTTGGATGCGGGAGAACGAGCCGGACAACTTCGCCCGCATCGAAAAAATCATGCTGCCGAAGGATTACATCAACTATAAGCTGACCGGCGTCCACTGCACCGACTATTCCGACGCATCGGGCATGCTGCTTCTGGACGTGGAGCACAAATGCTGGAGCAAGGAAATGCTGGACATCTGCAGCGTGCAGGAATCCCAGCTGCCGAAGCTGTTTGAGAGCTGGCAGCCCGTCGGCACGCTGACTGCCGAAGCCGCCCAAACGCTGGGCCTGCCTGCGGATGTCGTCGTTTGCGCGGGCGCGGGCGATAACGCCGCTGCGGCTGTCGGCTGCGGCGCGGTGGGCGGCGGTAAGTGCAATATTTCCTTGGGCACATCGGGCACGGGGTTCATCACCAGCGATACGTTCGGCGTCGACAAGCAGAACGCCCTGCACAGCTTCGCCCACGCGGACGGAGGGTATCATTTGATGGGCTGCATCCTCTCGGCTGCGTCCTGCAACAAGTGGTGGAGCGAAGAAGTGCTGCACACCACTGACTACGCTGCCGAGCAGACACCCATTACGGCGGACAAGCTGGGCGCGAACGACGTCTACTTCCTGCCCTACCTGATGGGCGAACGCAGCCCCCACAACGATCCTGCCTCGCGCGGTGCGTTCGTCGGGCTGCGGATGGACACCCCGCGTGCCGCGCTGACCCAGGCGGTGCTGGAAGGTGTGGCGTTTGCGATTCGCGATTGTGTGGAGATTGCGCGGGCACAAGGCGTGAAGATTAAAGCCAGCACGCTCTGCGGCGGCGGTGCCAAAAGCCCGCTGTGGCGGGAGATTTTGGCGAACGTGCTGGGCATTCCGCTGACGCTGCCCCAGACCGAGCAAGGCCCCGGCTACGGCGGCGCGATGCTGGCGGCGGTGGCCTGCGGGGCATACCCCAGCGTGCAGGCCTGCGCCGAGGCGCTCGTCCACGCCAAGAGCACAACCCAGCCGGACGCCGCGCTCGTCGAAAAATACAACGCGCGCTACGCCGTGTGGCACAAGCTGTACCCGGCACTGAAAGTATCCTTTGCGGAAATGGAGGCACTGCAATGAAGATTTTTTCTGTAACCGACCCGGAATTCAAGCCCTATGGCCGCGTTGTGACCGGGCTGGATACCGCCAAAGCGGAAATTTTGGCCGCCTTGGCAAACACCCCGCTGCCCGCAGCTACGGATTATGTGGCCGAGGACGCAGCCCTGCAGGAACTGCCCGCCGCCGTCGAAGTGTCGGAGCATCTTTTCGGCGGCATGCCCTGCCAACTGGGCTGGTGCAACGGTCACAACACCTATTTGAACTGCCTGGAATACCACCGCGACAGCGAGTTCAATCTGGGTACCGAAGATTTTGTGCTGTTGCTTGCCAGGCAGGAGGAAATCGCGGGCGGCAAGCTGGACACCGCCAAGGTCAAGGCGTTCCGTGTCCCGGCAGGCACACTGGTGGAAGTCTACGCCACGACGCTGCACTACGCGCCCTGCCATGTGGACGCAGCCAAGGGCTTCCGCGTGCTGGTCGCCCTGCCCAAAGGCACCAATACCGCAAAGCCCGCCATCAAGAATGACGGCGGCGATGACCCGCAGCTGTGGGCCTGCAACAAGTGGCTGTTCGCCCATCCCGACAGCGCCGAGGCCAAGGCCGGGGCGTATATCGGATTGGTGGGGCAAAACGTACATATTTAGGAGCATATAGAATGCTCCCCCTACGATACAGGAAAGTTCCACGGCATCCCCGTAGGGGCGGATTCCATATCCGCCCGCCATTGCAAAATGTGTAAATATATAGGAGGCAAAACCATGAAATCATCCAACATCCCCGAGGTCAAGCTCGGCATCATCGCCGTCAGCCGTGACTGTTTTCCCATCGCCCTGAGCGAGAAGCGCCGCGCTGCCATCTCTGCCGCCTGCGCCGCCAAGGGCACTGACCTGTATGAGTGCAAGACCACTGTCGAGAACGAGCACGACATGCAAAAAGCCGTGGCCGAAGTCACCGCCGCAGGCTGCAACGCGCTGACCGTATTCCTCGGCAACTTCGGCCCCGAAACGCCCGAAACGCTGATTGCCAAGCACTTTGACGGCCCCTGCATGTTCGTAGCGGCAGCCGAGGGCGACGGCGATATGATCAATGGCCGCGGAGATGCGTACTGCGGTATGCTGAACTGCTCCTACAATCTTGGCATGCGCCATCTGAAGGGCTATATTCCCGAGTATCCCGTCGGCACGGCGGAGGAAATTGCCGACAAGATCGCCGAGTTTGTGCCGATTGCCCGCACCATTCTGGGCGTGCGTGATTTGAAAATCATCACCTTCGGCCCGCGCCCGCAGGACTTCTTCGCCTGCAATGCCCCCATCAAGGGCCTGTATGAGCTGGGTGTTGAGATTGAGGAAAACTCCGAGCTTGACCTGCTCGTTTCCTACAAAGAGCATGCGGGCGACCCGCGCATCGCGGACGTCTGCAAGGACATGGCCGCCGAGATGGGCGAGGGGCACTATTACCCCGACCTGCTGACCCGCATGGCGCAGTTTGAGCTGACCCTGCTCGACTGGGCCGAGAACCACAAGGGCAGCAAAAAGTACGTTGCCTTTGCTGATAAGTGCTGGCCCGCTTTCCCGTCGCAGTTCGGGTTTGAGCCTTGCTACGTCAACTCCCGCCTTGCCAGCCGCGGCATCCCCGTGGCCTGCGAGGTCGATATTTACGGTGCCCTGTCCGAGTACATCGGTATGTGCGCCTCCGGCGACACCGTCACCCTGCTGGACATCAACAACAGTGTGCCCAAGTACATTTATGATGAGGACATCACCGGCAAGTTCAATTACAAGCTGACCGATACCTTCATGGGCTTCCACTGCGGCAACACGCCGTCCTGCAAGATGTGCAGTGACCGCGCCGTCAAGTACCAGCTCATCCAGCACCGCCTGCTGGAACCCGCCGGCAGTGACCCCGATTTCACCCGCGGCACGTTGGAAGGCGACATTGCGCCGTCCGACATCACGTTCTACCGTTTGCAGTGCGACAGCGAAGGCCAGCTGCGTGCCTACATCGCTCAGGGTGAAATTTTACCCGTTGCAACGCGGTCTTTCGGCGGCATCGCCATCTTCGCCATTCCCGAGATGGGCCGTTTCTACCGCCATGTCCTGATTCAGAAGCGCTACCCGCACCACGGTGCCGTTGCCTTTGGTCACTATGGCAAGACGCTGTTTGAAGTGTTCAAGTTCCTCGGCATTGCGGACATTGCCTACAACCAGCCCAAGAGCCTGCCGTATCCCACAGAAAATCCGTTTGCATAATAATAAGGAAAGGTAAAGAAGATCTGCGTATGAATCAGCAAGGATCGCAGAAGATCGACGCTTACCGGCGTGCCAGCAACTATCCGGCAGCCGGTCAGCTCTATCTGCCGGATCCCCCCCTGCTGCGCCGCCCGCTGAAGCGTGCGGACGTCAAGCGCAAGCTCATCGCCCACAAGAACTGCATCCACGAGATTGGTCAGGATATGCCCGAAATTTTGGATCGGAAGCGGCATCTGCCGGAGAAGATCTACACTTTCTTCTGCTGGGGCTGGTCATCACCTTTTTGCTGACGCTGCGCATCGGCAAGGAGAAAAACACGCCGATCCTGCGGTTTGCCTGCATCTTTTCCAATGCGGCATATATGGGCTTTCTGCTGATTCAGGCGCTGTTCGGGGCCGAGGGGCTTTTGTACGCCAGTGCTTATGTGACAGTGTTCAATATTTTACTGTGGACCGTTGGCTATGCGATGGTCAGCGGGAAGGTCCGCCCCGGAGAGGTGCTGCACAGCATCCTGACAACGCCGGTGCTCTGGTCCGTTCTGCTGGGCCTGACCCTGTACCTGTTCCGGGTCAATGTGCCGGAGCTTATCCGCCAGCCGCTGCAGCTGGTCGGCAACATGAACACACCGCTCTCGATGATTATCACCGGTATGCTGATTGCCGGCAGCAAGCCGGAAAAGCTGCTGGGCAACCGTGAGATATACCGCATCATTCTGATACGTATGTTGTTCATCCCGCTGGTGAGCTTTCTGCTGTTCCGGCTACTAAGTGTGCAGGGCATGGTGGCCGAGGTCGTGCTGCTGCTTGAGGCCTGCCCCTGCGCCGCCATCACCACGATGTTTGCCATCCAGTTCCACCACGATGAAGAACTTGCCGCCGGTGCAGTGGTATTTTCCCCCCTCTCCAGTATTCTGACCCTGCCGCTGTATG
>OKRZ01003714.1_pt1 | contig 10142 bp, 7 predicted proteins | sample 1601141 | NCBI WGS metagenome assembly OKRZ01 (sample SAMEA3541524, study PRJEB24748) | human gut metagenome | biome: human gut; feature: human-associated habitat; material: faeces | place: China | collected 2012
CGAACCTGATATCTTGTACCAGATTCACCGATGATATCCACAAGATTACCTGCATTAAGTTTAGGATATGTACTTAGCTTAGAAGCTCCTGTAGCGTCTGAGAATACATCTGTTCCATTAGCTGTACAAGAACCTACCCATGCAGTATAAGATGGCTGTACAGGTGCAGTAGATGTTAAAATAGATGTGACAATAGAATAGTCTGGACGACAGAATTTAGTGCCTGGAAGATTAGAATTGTAATAAGATTTAGCAAAAACTCCTCCACCATTTGGAACAACAGTAGAGCCAGCTGAAGTATTCCCTTCAATAGTATAAAACTTATCACCTTCAACTTTTGTGACAATTCCTGTATGTGCAAAAGTACCGTTACGATAGAAGATTACAATGTCTCCTCGCTGTGGATTTGCATACTTTGTAAAGAGATTTCCAAGAGTAGGACAGTATACATAAGGCCAATGTTTAAGGAGTTTTTTAGCTACATCAAGACCGAATGTTTTCATCATACACCAGCTCACAAATGCAGCGCACCAAGCCTGTGCCTGATACTGAGGATATACGTCTCTCCAGTATTTAGTGTAGTTATTGTAACCTGCATTTGCAGTTTTATCATCAAGCTGAGAATTAGATTTCTTCTCTAAATATCCAACCTCATTTTCAGCGCAAGCAATAAGAGCATCAATAGCCTTTTCTTTATTCATAGTATCACTTCCTTGTGTAGTTGTTGGTTTGGGAGAGTTTGTAGAAGTAGTAGAAGATTTAGAATAGTCTTTATAGAATACACTTCGATCAGTTTTTGTTGGAATACCAGGAATGGTTGCTTTACTAGAGTATTGCCATCCAATAACACCAGTAGAAGCAGGAACTCTTAATCTTTCCTGTAATTCACCGGTATCATTATTAGGATATCGAGCAACCCAGCAATCGTACTTTTTCGCACCTTCTGGTAACTGATTCTGATACCAAGAATAACCACAATAAATACCAAATTTATATCCAGCTTTGACAATAATAGCTCTAAAAGCTTCGATCATTTTCATCATTAAACTGTCAGATAAATTCTCCTGACATTTATCCTCTATATCAAGAAACACATGATAATTCAGTTTTCTTTTATTCAATGTTTTAATAACTACATTTGCTTCATCTTCAATCTGAGCAATAGTAGTAGCATAGCTGTATTTATAGACTCCAACAGGAATCTTATTCTCAATACAGCCTTTATAATTAGGTTCGAATGTGCTATCAACAATATTTCCTTTTTCTGTGATTCTTAGGATAGCGAAGCCCATTCCGTAATTAGCAACAGTTTTCCAGTCGATTTCTCCGTTCCATCTGGAAACATCAATACCTTTGATTTCTGCCATAATATCAAGCCTCCTTTTAGTCAATAAAAAAGAGAGGCTTTTAATCCTCTCTTTCAAGTTCTTTCAACATATTAAGTTCTGATTCAGAAATAATCTCAAGTGCCCATTCATCTGGTACATAGTTTTTCATTCGTTTATTCATATTATTTTTTCTATAATATTTATTCCAGAAATACAGGTTTCCAAGAGCACGAGCTTTATGCATAACACATATATAAGTAGCTTTTGAGTCAGGAGTACCATTCACTTGATAATCATAACCAGAACAATTAGAACATCCTGCAGCTATAGGACAATAGAAACATTCATCTGTACTCTGTGTCCTTCTATCTATTTTTGCCATACAATTAATTCTGCATTTATAACATTCTGTGCATCCTATACCATTATCTACATCACCAATAGAGTACGGTTCTTGCTCTCCATTAAGAGAAGATTCCATATATCTGATACATGGAAATATGCGACCTTGAGGATCGCAAGCAATCATTGAATTACCAACGCCTCCACACCAACTTTGTAAATCATCAGGATCTTTAGGCTGAAAGAAGTCTTCATTATAAAGGGAACAGAAGAAATCACGTTCAAAATCAAAATTCTGTTCCAAGAAATAATCAGATATGCGTTTCATTTGATCGTAAAGAACAGTTGCATGTACAGGTGTCCAACCCTTTTCATATACACAATTGGCATTGATTTCATCATATCCAAGATCGACCATATGCTTAATAGCATCGTATAGAAAGCTGATATTACCTGGAGCAATTGTAATCTTGCTTCCCATATGATTTCCACGTTTCATCCAATCTGACGCAGCATCGACAGCTATGTCATAACTTGGACCACCATCTGGAAAAACTCGACAGGAATCATGTAATTCTTTATTCCCATCAATAGTAACTGAGAAAGATAATCTATTGGCCCATTTACGAAGAAATGCTTGTACTTTTTCGTCCCTGTATAAAACACCATTTGAACAAATAGAGAACATAGTTTTCATGGCCCAAGGATGATCCAACTCTATGAGTTTATCCATAATATAAGTACAGATTTGATCTATAAGCTCTATCTCAAGAAAAGGTTCTCCTCCAATGAAATCTACAACCAATCCAGGAGATTTCTCTGGATTGATATAAGATTTAAAACCTTTTTCACCTGATACAACTAAATCAAAGAATTTCTTAGCTGTTTCAAACGACATTCGATTTTTTCCTTTGTGCCCTTGGTAACAATAACTACAGTTGTGTACTGCAAAATTGTTAGCAATATATGTATGCGTTTCAGTCTCTAAATTATAAACAGTTTCATATGCATATGTTTCGGTGATGTTAGTGACATCTTCTCGTTTGAACGCAGCGTTACCATAATAAGTCTGGAAACTCTTTCTTGTAACCGCACACTGTATAATGAGCTGGAATCTTAACACTTCAGTTGTATTACGAGGATTTAATAATCGTAAAGTTTTTAAAGAAAGATTGACCCCTTGTCGTTCTTTATCCATAACATATTCGAAACCTAAAGAATCTAATGCAGTTTGACATTGCTTCATTATCCCATCATGGGCATTAAAAATACGAATATATCCACATTTTTCTTCTATATGACCTTCAGTATCAATAATTCCTGCAAGAAAACCACAATAATAATTATATGTGCTATTAATATTCCAATTAGATTCAATTAACTTTTTGAGTTTAAGAGAATTTTCTTTATTCAGGTAAACTGCATCTACATATTTATCTTCGATTGTTGAAATTTTAAATGGATGCGTTGTGAATTCAATACCAAGAATTGGTAGATATGTTTTAATACGATCGAGAATTTCAGTATCTTTTACTGCAAGACGTGACTGACTACCAGTAGCATGTGGAATAGGATTACAATGTTTATAAAAATACATATGTCCATCACCTAAAAAAGCTGATATCGTATAACCTTTTATATAATCCAGGTCGTTGATATCAGCTTTTTGATAGGGTTCCAATCCTAAGAATTTTGTAAGTTTTTTGGATGTGTTAATATCTTCAGCACGAACCCATTGCCTTCGTCCATCTAAAAATGGATGTTCGTTCGTGCAAATTATTTCTTCTCCGTCAGCAGTTTGAATTTTTCTTATATTATCATGCCTAATAAAAGTATGAGTAACAGTAGTAGGAATCAGTTTTAATTGTTTTCCTTTAGGAGTATTTTCTTCAAACGCCAAAATACGATCTCCAATTTGGACTTCTTCAATATTCTTATATGAGAAATCATCCATTAATATTTTAGTTCCTGCTACGAAACACGCAAGATTGCAATCGTCAGTTACTTGAAAAGTGATGCTTTGCGTTAGAATTCTCTGTCCATCATCAGTTTTAGTTTTCTCAGGCGGATAAAGTCTAGCTATCTGGTCCGAATATTGTTCTGTCCTTTTCATGCTATTCCCTCTAATTCTGGAATTTTACAATTACATTTAATAGTAATAGTCATTTCATCAGAATTATTTGGAATAATCCAACTATACTGATGACCTTCGAGGTATTCTGGGATGTATTCCTTTTCCATCTCATTTGCAAGAGCAGCATACTTTCTCTGTAATTCTGCACCACGTTTATTGTAAGACATAAGAGTATCTCCATTGATGAGTTCTAAATCGCTTGGATGTGATTCAATAACTCTCTGTACAATGTCTTTTACGAAGTTTAATTCAAAATTAACTCTTTCAAGCTCTGTAGCTTTTTCTTTATCAACCTTTACGATTATTTTTCTCATATCCTTATATTCCTTTCATTCTTAATTATTTATCAGAAGCTGTTTCCGTTTTTTCTTTAGTTTCTTCTTTAGTTTTTTCTGTTGTTGTTCCAGTGGTCTCAGTAGGAGCTATGGTTTTATCTGTAGCTAATGAGATATTAATAACACTTCTTTCATTGGAGATTTCTTCTGAAATACTTTCAATTTTCATTCCAGTATAATCTTTCTGGGTATTCCCATAAATAATTTTAAAACCTGTTCTATTTTCATCAGTAATCATATCCTTAATAGTGTTTAAAGATTTATCAGAATTGAAGATAGAAATAGTAGCTACAATATTTTTATTCATATCATTTCCCAACCCATCTTTATATCCTTCATATGAATATGTATCGTTAGCACGAGTAATAACTAATTCTTGTCCGTCTTTAAAAATAAGTTTCATAACAATTCCTCCTCGTAATTTAAATATGGACCAAAGTGTTATACTTTGATCCATGAACCGTTTTGTTTTACAAATATTTTTCCTGATTTACGGGTGATTCGACAGAAACCATTTCCGGTATGCCCTGTTTCATTTGTTCCATCAGGTGATTTAAATGATTGATTTCCTGCTATAGTTTGCGCATTGGTAAGGTAGTAAGAAGAATTTACATAATTACCACTTGGATAATTAGCAGCAGTAGCTGAAGTGTAAACATAGCCTGAACCTCCGCCATTATAGCCTTGGTAGTTAGTGCTGTCACTATAATTAGAACATGCACCTCCGCCATACCAGCCACCTCCGCCACCGCCGGAACCATAATTATAATTAGTTCCAGAAGTTGTTGCAGAGCCACCCTGACCAAACGAACCATTTGTACCTGCAGCAGTTTGTGTAGCTCCATATCCAGAAGCAGAAGAACCACCAGTAGTTCCACCGCCATATTTTGTTGTAAGCGAATTTTCTGATGATGAACCTCCACCGCCACCAGCGACAATAACTCTAGCATAAAGATCATTTTTTCCTATACGAACATCGGTTGCACCGCCGCCACCTTGTCCATAACTACTATAATTATAAGTTCTTGAACAACCTTTTCCTCCTCCGTTAAATCCACCAGGTGTTTCACCTGTTGAAGTTGTAGCTTCTGGTTGTCCACCAACATAAATATATAAATCCGTAGAATTTTTAGTTAGAGTTATGGTTCCGACAGAATACCCTCCAGCGCCACCATAATAACTACTATATGAACCGCCTTGAGCACCCCAACACTCTATAATATATTGTCCTCTTGGAAGTGATATAGCTTGAGCTGTTCCTGTATAAGCAAAATCCATTACAGCATTAGCGCCAGCATCATAAATTTTATTGTTCATCCTTACAAATACTGGAGCTGCTTTTTTTATTTCATTGTTCATTTTACAATGTAGAGTTTTCTTTTTAACATAACAGGTGATCCTACAATAGCCATTATCAGAATGACCTATTTCTGTAGAGCCAGAAGGAGATTTAAAAGATTCATTGCCAGATAAATTAGAAGCATCAGAAAGATAGTAAGATGAATTTAGAAGACAACCTTGAGGATAGTTAGAAGCAGAAGAGGAAGTATAAACATAGCCTGAACCACCTCCGCCACCGCCATCATCATCTCCAGAACCATCAGGATAAGTACCTTGTCCACCGTACCATCCTCCGCCACCGGCTCCACCATAACCTGAAGCGTAATAACATCCAAAACCACCGAAACCAAAACCAGCAGCACAATTAGAAGAAGAGTTTGTGGTGCCTTGTGAATTAATAGCACTTAAAGATGAATATGAAGCAGTTTGAGATCCACCATATCCATATGAACCACATCCAAAATTTCCCCTAGTACCAGATACACCACCTGCATACCCACCACTATAACTAGGACTACCATCAGAACCACCGCCACCTGCAACGATAACACGGGCGTATAAAGAAGCACTTCCAATACGAATATCAGTAGCGCCACCACCACCTTTATAATTGTATCTATATCCACCACCATTGAAACCTCCGGGATAGATTGAATTTGATGCTGATGTAACAGAATTTCCAGATCCACCGACATATATGTATATAGTAGTTTTTTGAGTCAATGTTAAAGTTCCTGTAGAATAGCCACCTTTCCCACCATAACTAGAATTAGAACGATAACCTCCCTGTGCTCCCCAGCATTCAAGAACATATTTTCCAGGCTCAAGGGTTACAGATTGAGCTTTACCTGTATAAGCAAAATTCAATACACTCTTTTCTGAGTTTCCACCGTACACAGAAGATACAGAACAAACAGCAGTACAATTATTATCACATGAAGCTTCACAAGAAAAGCCGCATGAATTATCACAAGAACCACCACATCCACCTGTACAGGTTCCTTTGCATCCGCCAGTGCAGTCATTGGCACAAGTGGTAGTGCAAGTAGTATTACAAGTACCAGTGCAGGATCCAGAACAGGTAGAATCACAACCGGAACAGCCAGTATAACAGCCTGAATTGCAGTCACCAGAACAACTGCCCGAACAAGTTCCGGAACATCCAGAACAACTACCAGAACAACCGGAACAATCATTAGCACAAGCGGCACTACAATTTCCGGTACATGTGCTATCACAGTTCCAGTCACAACTACTAGAACATCCATCATTACAGCTACTGGCACAAATAGCATCACAAGTGCCTGAGCAGGTTCCACTACAGTTATTCCCACAGCCAGTGCATCCGGTTACACAAGCATTTGTACAAGCTCCAGTACAGTCATTAGCACATTTGGCAGTACAGTCAGAACAAGTGCTTTCTGAACCTCCCTTGCAAGTTCCATCACAATATCCAGAACATCCACCAGTACAGTTAGTAGAGCAAGAACCACCACAAGAACCACCACATCCACCAGATGATGAATGAGTGCAGTCAGTAGAACAAGAAGTTCCACATCCATTACTACAAGCCATAAGACTCACCTTCCTTTCAGTCTTTTATTCATAAGTAATCCAAATATCTCCATTTTTTCCGTCACTAGCTGCAGGTTCCGTTGTTGAAAGATGAATACCTATTTCAGCTAATGACCAGCTTACGTTTCCAGATCCATTTACAGATTTACTTGTATTTCCTACAGTAACGGTTCTTGTTGTTCCCCAATTAGCAGTAGTAATATTAGCTGTACCATCAAAATTCGTACCATTAATAGTTCGTGCGGTTTTTAGTTTTTTAGCAGAGCCGCCACTACCTGTTCCGTGAAATATAATCGGCATAGTTAAGCCCTCCTTTTATAAATCTATGTGTTCCCAACCAGAGTTCGTTTTTACGTATAATCCATATTGTGTTGGGTTCAAATTTGTAATTCTGCAGAATCCACTGCCTGTGTGACCAGTTTCTGCTGATCCTGTAGGAGAAGTAAAAGAAGTGTTTCCTGCGATAGTCTGAGCATTTGTGAGATAATGAGTAGAATTTAGTAGACATCCGTTAGGGTAATTTTTAGCTGTAGAAGAGGTATAAACATATCCTGAGCCTCCTCCACCCCAACGTCCATCAGAGTCAGAATCACTGTCATAGGCTCCACCACCGCCATACCAGCCGCCTCCGCCACCACCACAAGAGTAGCCTGAAGCATTTCCGCCTTGACCAAAAGTAGCCTGAGTGCTCGTGCTCCATGTTTTGCCACCTGCAGTTTGAGAGGCACTACCACCGCATCTGTTTGTTCCAGTAGTATAGGAACCAGTAGTATCATTGTAATATCCATCTCCACCATATTCTCCACCGCCACAACCACAAGGATTAGCATTGGCACTTGTTACACCAGCGCCTCCACCTCCTCCAGCCACAATAACTCTTGAATATAGAGAATTTTGACCTATACGAACATCTGTAGCTCCTCCACCACCTCTACCAGAAGAAATACCAGTTCCTCCACCATTGAATCCTGCAGCAGTAGAAGAGGAAGATCCAGCCCCACCAACAGATATATAAACAGTAGTTGCTTCAGTAAGAGTAATAGTACCCTTGGAATAACCACCGTATCCGCCTATGTAACTACTGTAAGTTCCTCCTTGGCCACCCCAGCATTCTATTGTATACGTACCTGGTTTTAGAGTTTTAGATTGTACTGAACCTGTATAATTAAAATCCATTATGTTGTTCTTAGCATGAGTAAGATATATTACATCTGATAATTTAGTGATTTTTACATGTCCATTACCAGAATGACCAGTTTCTGTAGAACCAGAAGGAGCAGGGAACGATTGATCTCCGGCAATAGTTTGAGCATTAGAAAGATAATAAGAAGAGTTAAGTAAACAACCATTTGGATAATTTGAAGCAGTGACAGAAGTGTAGACATAACCTGATCCACCACTAGAACCGCCCGTATATCCGGCTCCGCCACCTCCATACCAGCCGCCTCCACCGCCAGAACCGCCTTCTGAAGAACCGGAACCATTGCCACCTATACCAAAAGTGCCAGCTGTGGGCATTATATTGTAAGCTGAAGTATAAGCTATTCCTCCTGCTGTTTGAGTACTATTGTAAGATGAATTATAGTTTGATAAGCCTAATATTCCACCGCCAGCGGCACCTTTAATTGTCCATCCTGTTCCAGAACCGCCGCCTGCAACAATTACTCTTGCATATAATGAATCAGTTCCGATCCTTATATCCGATCCACCGCCACCAGAACCTCCGGAACCACAAGTATAATTTGACCCACCGCCGTTAAATCCACCATTAACAGTAGAATAGCTACCGGTATTTGATTTAGTTTGTCCTTTTCCACCAGAATATATATATACTTTTTGTGTTTTACTTAATGTAATGGTGCCAACACTATATCCACCAAGACCACCAACTGCATTTATATTAGAATTACCATTAGATGATCCATTCCCACCTTGAGCGCCCCAGCATTCAAGTTTATATGTACCAGGAGCCAATGTAGCAGTTTGAACCGAACCAGTATAATCAAAATTCATAACAGAACCATTATAATTAGCAGATCCAACGCCGTATATTTTGTTATTATTTAATTTGAAATAAAATGCAGTAGCCTTTTTCATTGAATTGTTTATTCTGGTATATAGTGCCGTATTCTTGCATTCAATAACAGTAATTCGACAATACCCGTTACCAGAGTGCCCTGTCTCAGATGAACCTGTGGGAGATGTAAAAGAAGTGTTACCTGCTATGGTTTTAGCAGCAGATAAGTAATAAGAAGAGTTTAATAAACAACCTGACGGGTAATTAGAGGCTGTAGCAGAAGTATAAACGTAACCAGATCCTCCAGGAGAGCCAGATGTGTCACTTCCACTGCTACCGGTAGCTGGAGTTGTTTGACCACCGGCTGGATAAGCACCATACCATCCACCGCCATACCATCCACCATCATAGGAAGTATGACCGCCGATTCCAAAATATCCACTTGGAGCAGTTTGACTACCAGGTGTTCCAGAACCTGAAGTTCCGCCAATTTCACCGCCACCATATCCGCCAGTTTCGTTGTCTTCACCGCCACCTCCGCCACCTCCAGCTACGATAACACGAGCATACAATGAATCGGTACCAATACGGATATCGGATGATCCACCGCCACCACCAGCACCTTCGCTTGTGCTGGAAGCCCAAGATGAACCACCATTAGGAAATCCACCATCTGCTTTACCGTTGCCACTTATGCTACCAACTCCACCAGTATAAATATATATAAGTGTTTTTTGGTTTAGTGTAATAGTTCCAGCGGAGTATCCACCTTTTCCGCCCATACCAACCTCTATTCCTGAATTAGAAGAACTGTATCCTCCTTGAGCACCCCAACACTCCAACTTATATGTACCTTTAGGAAGTGTTACAGTTTGGACAGTACCAGTATAATCAAAGTTTAAAATATCACCAGTTTTAATATTACTCATCGCCATACACCACCCACATATCACCAGGTTTACCATCAGTTGTCTTAGGTTCTTCAGTAGAGAATGTCACATTTCTCAACTGAGATTTCATAATATCTGACTGATAAGCAGTTACAGCTCCATTAACGACCGGTTTATTCT
>OKRZ01003718.1_pt1 | contig 10138 bp, 9 predicted proteins | sample 1601141 | NCBI WGS metagenome assembly OKRZ01 (sample SAMEA3541524, study PRJEB24748) | human gut metagenome | biome: human gut; feature: human-associated habitat; material: faeces | place: China | collected 2012
AGAAATATTTGTTTGCCATCATGGCTATAGCAGCACTTTTCTCGTTTGCTGCATGCACAGAAAAAATTGGATGCCGTAGAAGAAAAATTAAGTGAACAGGAGGAACAGAAAAATACGGCGGCTGCCTATGAAAGCCAGGGAGAAGCCTGCCGGCAGTCCGGGGATTTGTGGGGAGCAAAATCACAGTATCTGTCTGCAAAATCGGTTTATCAGGAACTTGGGAGTGATGAAGATGTGCAGAGGATAGAGGGAATTTTGAGCGATATTGATATGCAGATCACAGAGGGGTAAATATTGTGGAAAGTATGACAGATTTACAGCAGCACATACGAAAAAGGCTGACAGAAATAGAGGATCTGGACGAGCGGAAGGACGCAAGGGAAATATTGTTGGAAGGTCTTGTGCCCATTTTTGAACGGATGGAAAAACGGTATCTGGATTTGGAAAATCAAATCAAACGGGAAATAGAGATTCCAAATGAGAAATATGCAGTCTCTATGACGGTTATCACCCAGAAAGATTATGACCCTATCAACGGAACACTGTACCCGGTTGTTCCGGCATTACTGCAGGAGGATAAGGAGCAGGAGAAGCAGGAAGCAATGCCCTGCATTATCTATTTTGCGGGCAGTTATCAAAAGAAAGCAGAATTTGAAAAAGCAGCAGATTTTCAAGGGGTCGATGACAGCGGCAAATCCTATACCGTCCGGGTGCGCAAAGCAAAATGTTATCAGCAGGCGTTGTCGGAGCTGTATCAGGTATTCGTCTATAACAAGATATGCTGGACAACAGTCAATACGGGATATCTGGATAGATTTTATGAAATAGATACGGACGGGGAAACGGACATAAACAGTCTGAAAATAGAGTTTGGCAGCTATGGGGAAGATATTAAAAATGACATGCTGCTGTTATGGAATATTGAAAAATTCACATTCCAATGCCGTAAATTTATGGTCCCGTGTATGGATGAGAAATATTATGAGCATGAGTTGGATTTGAAAAATTATGATTTGGACAGCGGATATATGCTTGGGATCAATGAGGATGTTCTTAAGGTCAGGCATGAAAAAGACAAAATTATTATGACGTCGCTGAAAGAATCTTTTCGGGATTGGGAAGTATACCGTTTCATTGAAAAGACAGATACAAGTTCCCATGGGTATACCTGCGAAATGTTAAGCAACAGCAGAAAAAGCAGTTTTTTTCAAAATTACAGAGAACGGCAGGAAAGTTCCCTTGGCAGCCGGACAGAGTTGTTTTGGATGGTACAGAGCTTTGAACATAATGTTTATGTAGAGTTAGAAAAGTGTGAGGTGCTTGAAACACCACCGGAGTCCTGTCTGGAAGGGGATATGAATCCATTTTTGGGAAATACCGTTTTCCCGATGGAGACAAGAAAAACGTTGGCATTGTATTTCACACGAAAGGGACAGAAAAAGAACTTTTGCGAAGATATGGTACGTTTTTTCGTGTCACAGATACAGCTATCTGTCTGTGAATATAAGTGTGTTGGTATTCTGATGGATTCGCACCTTTAACCATTTTATGTTAGGCGGTACAGCCTTGTAAAACGACAGGGAGACAGGACATAGGACAAAGGAGTTTAAGTGTATGCAGTATATCTGGGAGGTTGTGCTTGCAGCGGAAAAAAACGGAATAAGGGAAGCCGATTTGCGGTATGAGGTGGCAGAGGTACGAAGTCCGTATCTGGAGGTATCCTTTTACGATTTAAATACGCAGACAGTGGAGCAGACTGCCGTAGAGGTGAATCCATTTTACCGCTTTTTTGATATTTTCAGCGGGGTGTTGGATATTAATCAGAAAGAATATGGAAAAACAAAGGAAATCTTTGTGGATGCGGTATTTCATTATCTGGCGCTGACGGACTTAAGGATGGGCATGAGCAGGAAGGATTATTATTTTAAGTTCCTGGTGGAGGAATTGGAAAGCGGGCAGTTTGGGAGGAAGGCAAAGGCGGCTATACAGTTATTTTCATCCTATGAAAAAAAATATATTGTATTGGCGCTCATGGATGTCATATCTTCTCGTAACTATCGTGAGATTTTCAAGTGGCTGTTTCAAGAGATATATCAAGACTCTATTATATATAAAAGCATGGATTGTGCCAATGAACTTTATATTTACGTTGGAAGTGCAGAAACGCAGGAAGAAAGGAAAAGGGTTCAATTTTTATTAGACACTTTTTTACCGATAGGAGTGAGGACAGAAGTTTTTTATCAGGAACATTTCGGAATTTTGGAAATAGAAGAAACTATGATATTAGATAAGGTACTTTTAATATAGAGGCGGAGGTGATAGGTATGAAGGCGACCAGAACAGATACGATGAAAAACGAAATAAAATATGAAAAATCAGAACTGGAGTTGATGACGACCTATCAGCTAAGAGAAATCTGCCGTCGTGAAAAAATCATGAACGGTGTCATACACCCTCTCGATAAAGAAGAACTGATCCAGACGATTATGCGTTACATGGGAAAAAGACAGGACTTCCTTATCTGTGACAGGAAAAAAGGGGGAGAAGAGCGGGTAGAGGAATTTTTAAAAAATACCAGGATTGTAATAAAGCCCAGTGAAGAATTATACTGCCAGTCCCAGATTTTAGCTTATGAGGGACTGTCTATCGAGTATTATGACGACTATACCATTCCTTATAAGAAAGAGTTGGCAGGAACAAATGCCTTTTTAATAGGAAGCGATATGACACTCTGTGCGATTTTAAATCTCAAAGAGCATGGGGGAAAACAGGAAAAATTGTATCTTACCAAGGCGGCGGAGCTAGAGACACGGGAGACGCAGAGAAAAGATTACAGGATTTTCTGCATGGGACGTCAGACATCGGAGAGCTTGTATCATTTGTATTATGGTGAGCACACAATATTGCCGGAGCATATCGAGGTTTACAGTATACCACTGATTGATTTTGTGGTGAGAAAACCTGTCACACTGATGCTGCCTATGGCGATTGATTTTGGTTCTGTAAATACCACTGCCGGAGTGTATCTGGATTCTGCTTATTTCGAGCATGTGGGACAGCAGGCAGCAATAAAAAATTGCAGGGAAAATGAAATCAATTATACGGTTTTTGAGGACGGCGCAGGGGAAAGTATGCTATTACCCAGCGTGATAGGAGTATTGGCAGTGGAGGAAGAAGACGATAAGCTGCTGTTCGGTTATGATGCCATAAGGCTGGCAAACGCGAGTTATGTAGACGAGGGTTTTTGTGTCTTTTATGATGTGAAACGCTGGATTGGGGAATATGACAAAGAGGAAGAAATTGTTGACAGACAGGGACGGAGGAGGCTGGTAAAGCGGGCGGAGATTTTACGTCGATTTTTCCTGTATATCATAAGAAAAACGGAGAACCGTTTTAAATGCCGCATTTCTCAGGTACATATCTCAAGTCCGGTGAAGCAGAAGCATTATTTCCGCAGAATGTTCCGGGAGATACTGCCGGAATATATGACGGGTCAGGAAACGATGCTCGATGAGGGAATGGCTGTATTATATAACACCATTTCGAATATGTTAGAGCAGGATACTTTGGAAGAAAATGAAGAATATGAAGCGCTTATCATAGACTGTGGAGGAGGAACAACGGATTTGTGTTCGTACCGTTTCCGTATTCAGGATCGCAGAGCTGCTTACAAAATTTATATGGAAACTGCCTATGAGAATGGCGATACGGACTTTGGTGGAAATAACCTGACATACCGCATCATGCAGATATTGAAAATCGCACTGGTGCGTGCCAAAGGAAATCAGAATGTAAGCAGTGTGAAAGAAATCTTAGAATATATGGATACGGATATTTACCGTTTTATTGATTCTCATGGAGTAAAGGCGTTTTATCAGTATTTAGAGCAGGAATATCAGAAAGCGGAAGAGACACTTCCCACGCGTTTTGCCGATTTTGAAAGATATAACCGCAGCGAGTATTACAAGGTGAAAAATAATTTTTATACCTTGTTCAATACAGCAGAGCAGATAAAAAAATTATTTTACGGAAAAATCGGAGCATTGGAGGTCACAGTTACTTCGGAACAAAAAGGACAGAGGGAAAATATCGTTTTATTGGATAAATGGAAACTGTCTTTCTGGAAAGGGAACAGCCTTACGGTGGAAAAGATGATACCGGAAGTGATGATGAACTATTTTGAGATAGAGCTGCTGTTATCCGGCGAGATATACGGCATTGTACAGAAATTTATGGAGGAATTATACCACAGCGGAAGAATACAGGATTTTTCCTTTATTAAGCTGACGGGGCAGTCCTGCAAGATTGATTTGTTCAAGGATGCGTTAAAAGAGTTCGTTCCGGGGAGAATGATACAGTTTCGGAAAAGGGCGAATATTGATGCGGCAGATTTTGAATTAAAGATGACTTGTGTGGACGGGGCGCTGAAATATCTGCGTGACCGGAAATATGGGCTGGCAGATATTCACCTGAACAATGGAAAAGCTGTGCTCCCCTATCGGATTACCGCTTATACCCACAATGGAAAAGAAGTGGTACTGGTGGATGGTTTTAAAGACTGGGATACGGCGGGAACTATTTCGAGGAATATGGAGGATTTGATTCTTCCGCTGTATTTGAAAAATACGGACGGGGAGGAACATTGCCGTTTTCAGTATGTATGCAGGCAAGAAGATTTTTCACAGAAAAGCTATGAGGAGATTGAGGCGGTTTATGGTTCCCATATTCTACAGAAAGAGACGGACAGTATTGAGAATGGAGATGTGAAGTTCTTCGTATGGGCAGAACAGGAGGAATGGGGATTTCAGGTTGTTCCGGTTTACTGTGAAATGGATGAGCTTTATCTGGGGAAAGCAGAATTTTTCAGTTTCGAGAGTGATAACTGGGTGAACAGTTTTTTTGACGGGAAGAAATAGGAGTGTGAAGTTTCATGGAAATCAGGGTTCCGGTGTTTGCGGGCAGGCGTATTTTGAAAAAAGAAAGTTTGTGGGATATCAGGGATTACACCTATGCAGGATGGCAGTTGTATTATTCGGAGTATACAGACGGTCTGTTAAAAGGCTGTGATATACGGGCGGAAGATGGTCAGCTTGTCATTGGGAAGGGAATGTTGAAATTTCACGATTTTATTTATCTGATGATGGAAGAGGAGAGAGTGGATTATCAGCCGAAGAACAGGTGGCAGGTGTTGAAAGCAGAATTTTCAGAGGATGAGACAAATCTGGACTATAAGGCATACCGGGTTAGATTCTTTTTGGACGAAGAGATGGAACTGGGGGAGAACCAGATAGAAATGTGTCGGTTTTATCTGCGGGAGGGTTCGGTGCTGCGGGATAGTTATAAGAATTTTGCGGATATGTCAACGGAGTACGATACGATAAATCTGATTTATGCTACGGTGGCAGGTGTTGGGGAGAAAACACTGCACCCGGCACTGCTCCTACAGTTTGTGGAGGAACTCTGGAACATGAAGGAAAAGGATGCGGCAGATGTTGGGATATGCAGTCTGATCTGGAATGCGCAGGGGCGAGTGGAGCGAAAGGTGATTGTGGCATATCTGTGTGGAAAATTAGCGGATCATACAGCAGAAAAAAATGACAATAATAGAATTTATGGGGATATGGAAAGGATTATAGGCAATAAGAACTCTAGAATGGAAAGAAAAACACCCAAGAGAATCGTTGTCGAGTAAACCGAAAATAGGAGAAGCTGATGGAAGAATTTTTTGATGAAAAGATATTGGAGTACAGAAGACATGCCCGTAATGAGAAATACAGCACCTTAGAAACCGGAATGTACATAAAAAATGAGTTGGTGCGGTTTGAGAGGAAGAAAATGTTTCAGGGGAAACTAGGGGTCATGCTTCCAGAATCATTTGTCACACTGCCTGCAAAACTGGCAAGGATAAAGTATTCTTCCCAGCAGCGTCCACAGGTCATCAGGACTAGCAGGGATACAACTGTGAACTTTGGTATGAGTCTGACAGACATAGGAATAGAGGAAGAACACATCAAGGAGTTGAGAGATCAGTCACGGGAAGCGCTAAAAAGGCTGAACCCTGCATTTGTATTTTATGAGAGCGGAGTGGATAAGAGACATGTGCCTGTTGGATGGTTTGAGTTTAAGAGCTACGGGCTTGATACAGATGTATATAATTTAATGTTTGTCTCAAGAATTGGGGGGAAGATGCTGCATGGTATTTTTAACTGTGACTATGAAGATATACTTGAATGGAGAGAAGCGGCGAGACAGATGATGTATTCAATTCTTGATCTTTCGGAGGAGGAAAAACAGTTATGAGGGAACAGCGGGTCGTATTAGAGCCATTTGGATTATCAGAAATTCTACAGTGCAGTGGAGTGGTGTGTGCAAACCAGCATGGTTTTATGATGGTCAAGGGATATATGAAAAAAGAAAAGGAGCGGGAATACCTGAAGCTGCTTGGCTCCTCTGTGTGGGCATCCGTAATGGTATACGATGAGTGGGGAAAGGCTGGAGTTTTATTTACCGGAGTTGTGACAGATGGGGAGATCAGTGTTGAAAACGGACTGAAAACTCTGAAAGTTAAAATTAAGACAGGCAGCTTTCTGATGGATTTAGAGACACATATCCGGACGTTCCAAAGTCCTGGCTGTACCTATGATGAGATATTTGCCTCCTTTGGAGCTTCGTATCAGGAATATGGATATATTATGGAGACGGGGAACAGAAAAAGCATCAACCGATTTTTGTGTCAGTATCAGGAAACAGACTGGCAGTTTGCAAAGCGTCTTGCAAATTTATGTCACACCGTTGTTTATCCAAACTATATTGGTTCTGGTGAAAAACTGTATTTTGGCAGACCCATGGGTACAAACAGAGGCAGCGTGACTTTGACGGAATACATGATCCGGCAGACAAAAACGGGCGTTGCCTATGCGGGAACACTGCGAGAGATTTATGATATTGGAGACAGTGTAAATTTTAATGGAAAAAATCTATATGTAATCCAAAGGGAAACGTTTTATAATAAGGGTGTGCTGTATCACACTTATACGTTTGGTACAGAGAAAACGGAGGAGGAAGTGGAGAACCGGCATCTAAGCGGTGTATCGCTTGAGGGAACGGTAACTGGAGTGAAGGGAACATCGGTCACACTGACCATCCACAAGGACGAATGTTCCAGTGCAGGCAGATGGTTTCCATATGCGACTGTTTATTCATCTCCGGATGGGAGCGGATGGTACTGTATGCCGGAAAAAGGAGACCGTGTGCGGCTGTATTTTCCATCTGAGGATGCCGATGAGGCTTATGTGCTAAATGCTATGCATTTCGAGAATGGAGCCGGTGGGCAAAGGACAAATCCGGAAAACAAGTCGATCAGAAATAAACAGGGAAAAGAGATTTTACTTAAACCGGATTCAATCCTGATCACAAATAATCGTGGAATGTCACTGGAACTGTCGGATGATGACGGGATTTCTATTATCAGTGACAAAAAGATTGTGTTTGAATCAGAAGAGGCAATCGAGATTACGAGTGTAAGTGCCAATATAGATCTGGTATCTCCGCAGAAAATCTCCTTAAAGCAGGGAAATACCAGTATGGTGCTGTCAGATAGCATGATCATGCAGGGAACGAAGGTCAGGCTGAATTAAAAGTCAGAGGGAATTGGATGGACAGAACAGAGAAAATCGATCAGGTCATAAACGACTATCGGGCAGAAAGATTCGCAGAGCGGAAAGAGGAGATAAAAGAGTATTACAAGGCAAACAGAAATGAGATCTGCCGGGAGTTTACAAGGAAAGTACGGCGTGGGATCCAAAGCTGTCAGAAAGAACAAAAGGCAGTGAAGAATATCATCTTGTCTGTCTTGTACAGTAGCAGTCTGACAAAAAGCTATGAGCTGCAGATCGCATTTTGCGATGAAAGAATGTTTTTTGATGATACCCCGGTATATGAATACTGGACTCCGGCGTTCATTTTTGAACATGTGGAGAATGATATCACAGATTTTAAGAGGAAGGCGGCTGAAAAGATACCACGCATAAAGGAGTATGAACTTGATGATGTGCGGAGTACTTATCTATGGAATCATTATTTTATGGTGATGCTTCTTTTACGGGAGTTGGTTCCTATGGCTGTGGAAGAAGTGTATGGGGAGTGTAATATGCCGGATGCTGATGTTGTAGTTTCATTTGGACGGTATATGGAAAAGAGTATACCTTTGTATCAGAGAGGGAAGACAGATGAAATATTTTCTTCTGGAAACAGATAAAAAAATATCCCAGTTGCCACAGATTGTCCAGCTGCACGATAAGATTGACGTTAGGGATATTCACCGGGAAAGTGCATATAAGATCGCGCACAGACAGCTGTTGACGGTAAAGGGAGATACGGATACCTTTTATCCGGATATAATTTCAACCCCTGTTTTTCTGCTGTCGCAGGGAGCAAAAAGGGTTGTGGAGATGTATGAGCCACGGACTGTGTGGAGGGAAACGGTACTGTTGGACAGAAAGAACGAGAAGGTATCCCAGTATTTTCTGCCGATTTTTGAGGAGGTGGACTGCCTTGCGGAGAATGCGGTATTTAATCTGAACCACAGCCTTTTAAAAGAGATTGTGCTGGATGGAAAGAAATTGCGGGGACATGCGATTTTCCGGATCGCAGGCGTGGAAAAGGCATATATTGTGGGAAATCTTGATGTTGTGGAGAGTATGCTAAAGAGGGGGCTGCGGGGAATCGGATTGACGGAGCTGCAAGTGATATGGAGGGAGAAGGATGAGTGAAACAGATAAGACCACTCAGGCGGGAGAAGGAAAGGATTATACGGCACAGATCAAAAGCCAGCAGGAGGAATGGGATGCGCTGGGGGAAGACGGCCAGAAGAATCTCATGGAGCAGAAGGAAGCCCTTGAAGCGGAGGATGCAGACGAGGAGGAGTCGGCTGCCATCATTAAGGAACACCTGATCCAGCATAACGAAAACAAGAAGAATCCTGCCTATCTGGTACGGGGAGCAGAACTGATGTGCAGCCAGGGAAGCAATAAAAGGATGATGAACTTAAGCCCCTGTCATGGGGTTTATATCAAGGCTCATGCAGTGGTACATGAGTTAGACTGTATACAGGGGGATGAGGAAAACATCACATGGTTCGGTATCTGCACGCCCGGGGAAGAATTGGAGACAGAGCAGATCCAGCTTATAGGAGATGACGGAAAAAAGTGCCATGGCAAAAAGTGTAAGCCCCATATCATAGGAACATGGCTGGAATCGTATGACCAGACGAAGATCGTGGATAATGGAAACAAGCTGCCAAAAGAGGACGGGGAAATAGAGGGGTGCAATACACTGACGATGGATTCATTTCTTGTCTGTAAACACGGTGGCATTATTATGCCCATCAATTCCGGGCAGGACAGAGAGGTGGGCGCAGAGGAGTTTGATTATGCCACGGAAGAAGAGAGGGTGGAAGCGCTGAACCGTGTGCAGAAAGGCTGTACGGGGGAAGAGAATATGGATTGTGATGATTTGCTTTATAAGAAGATGGAGAAACAGGCAGATCAGAATGTTCATGGAAGTGCGAATGAGAAAGAAGATGCGAAGGAGGAGAATGATTCCTCAGATTACAACACGGGTGCTCCATATATGTCAAAAGAGGGAATGATGGCGTTGATGGAACTTGAGGTGTTGAGTGAATATTCTCTAAATAAAGGATATTTGGTTGTCGAGAACGGTAGGCTGATTGGAATAAAACCACATTTAGTGGGTGATGGCGGTATCACAGTTGGATTTGGAGATTATCTGTCAAAGGATGATTTGACGTTTTATGAGGAAAAAGGATATCATTTGAGTACACAGGAAAGTGATTTTAATCAAATAAAGGATGTTGTAATACCCGTGGAGGTGTGCTTTGAAAAGTTTTTAGCTGATGTAGATTCTTGTTACAAATCCTTAAAAAAGCAGATAGACGATGGGGAATTAAGGGAACTTTCACAACAAGAAATGGATGCATTGATGATAGGAAAGTACCAAACTGGCAGCCTCGGAGCGGATGTGCAGACGAAGGTTAATGCAAATGCAGGAAAAGATGAACTGAAAGATGAGTATATGGAAAATCGTGGCAAATATAAAGATAGGATAGATACAGAGTTGG
>OKRZ01003724.1_pt1 | contig 10130 bp, 9 predicted proteins | sample 1601141 | NCBI WGS metagenome assembly OKRZ01 (sample SAMEA3541524, study PRJEB24748) | human gut metagenome | biome: human gut; feature: human-associated habitat; material: faeces | place: China | collected 2012
AGTACACTCTGGAAACCAAAACGCTTGCCTGCTTCGGCATTCTCTGAGCCGAGCATGGACAAGCCGGACGAAAAATCGGTGAAGAAGGAATTGTACTGTTACAGAATAAGGATAATGTATTGCCTATTGACTTGAAGAAAGCCAGGAAGATTGCTGTTATCGGTGAAAACGCCATTAAGATGATGACTGTAGGGGGTGGTAGTTCTTCTCTGAAAGTGAAATATGAGATATCTCCTTTGGACGGCTTGAAGAACCGCGTAGGTTCACAGGCGGAAGTTTTGTATGCCCGTGGATACGTTGGTGACCCGACAGGGGAATATAATGGAGTACAGACCGGACAAGATTTGAAAGACGACCGTTCGGAGGATGAACTTCTTGCTGAGGCCGTAGAAGTGTCTAAAGATGCGGATTACGTAATTTTCTTCGGTGGACTGAACAAGAGCAATCATCAGGATTGCGAAGATTCGGACCGTGCATCCCTTGGGTTGCCGTATGCGCAGGACAGAGTGATTGGCGAGTTGGCAAAAGTAAATAAGAACTTGATTGTCGTAAACATCTCCGGTAATGCGGTTGCCATGCCTTGGGTAAATGAAGTACCCGCTATTGTTCAGGGTTGGTTCTTAGGTTCGGAAGCCGGAACAGCTCTTGCTTCGGTACTGCTAGGAGATGCTAATCCGTCGGGGAAACTTCCTTTTACTTTTCCTGCAAGACTGGAAGACGTAGGCGCACATACACTGGGTGAATATCCGGGGAATAAAGAAGAACTGGCACACTCCAAGAACAATGGTGATACCATAAACGAAATCTATCGTGAAGATATTTTTGTAGGCTATCGCTGGGCAGACAAAGAAAAGATCAAACCGCTTTTCCCGTTCGGACACGGATTGAGCTATACTACTTTCGCTTACGGGAAACCTTCGGCTGACAAAAAGGTGATGACTGCCGATGATACCATCTCTTTCACGATCAACGTAAAGAATACAGGTACTCGTGAAGGTCAGGAAGTTATCCAGCTTTATATCAGCGATAAGAAATCTTCTCTGCCTCGTCCGGTCAAGGAACTGAAAGGCTTCAAGAAAGTAAAACTGGCTCCGGGTGAGGAGAAGGCTGTAACGCTGACGATTGATAAAAAAGCCCTGAGCTTCTTCGATGATGTCAAACACGAGTGGATGGCAGAACCGGGTAAGTTTGAAGCAGTCATCGGAACATCATCCAGAGACATTAAAGGAATTGTACCATTTGAGTTGAGATAGGTATCCGTTTGGTAAAACTGGGGTCCTTCCCCGGTAAAACAGATTGCTGGGAGAATGTTGTTATCTTATAAAAGAGAGAGTCACAACATTCTCCTTTTTCTTTGAAACGAGTCTTGTTTGTGGTTAGAAATAAGGCTTCTTAGCTTGATTTTACTGTGATAAACTTCAATCAATGATGAATTGTAGTGATATAGAATGTGCCTCTTTCAACTAGAGTTAAAACGTTATTCTTATTGTCACTTGTCACTTTCCAGGCTTAATGTGCTGGAATTTAGCGTGATAAGGGTGACAATAGGTGGTGACAATAGGGTGATAATAGAGAAAAACAACTTTTCTATTGTCACCTTACATAAGAGATTCTGCCTTCCTGATTCAGGTAAGACGGTTCATTTAATGGTCTGTGCTACGTTTATTAAGCTGTTTTCAACGTTAGATTAATGTATTACGGTCGTTACATTTCTTCGTTTCACGTCTGTAATCCCATGAGTTCATGTACGTGAACCGATGGGATCACGTACGCAGTCCCAACGGTTTACGTACGTGGAACGAAAACAGGAAGCGGACAAAAGATATTAATCAAGGCTTGTCCGCCTGTTAACCTTACCGGGATATATGATAAGATACGTAGTGTCAGGACGTTTGATGTCTTTGTCTGGCTTTTATAGTGTTATTTATCTGTTGCCATCAGGATCAACTAATGGCAGAGCAACTGTTGGAGGTTGCTACAATGCTGTATTTATTAACTTATTGAGAGAATAATCCTATTTAGATTTAATGCTGCTCTTATCACCTGATCCATATTATAATACTTATATTCAGCTAATCGTCCTCCAAAATATACATTTTTTTCTTGTCGGACAAGTCTTGCATATCTACTATATAAGTAGTTATTGCGCTCATCGTTTATAGGATAGTACGGTTCAGAGTCTTTTGAGAAAGCAAATGGAAATTCTTTAGTTATCATTGTATCCGATTGATTTCCGAACTCAAAATGTTTATGTTCTATAATTCGAGTATAAGGAGTTTCACAGTCTGTATAATTAACAACAGCATTACCTTGATAGTTGGCAATCCCTTTAAGAAAAATTGTCTCAAACAATAGGCTACGATATTCTAATTTCCCATAGCAATAATTGAAATATCTATCAACCTCACCTGTATATATAACGGTATGAGCAATACTGTCAAAGTAATCCTTACGTTCAAAATAATCTGTATTCAATATCACATCACTTCCCAATAACATTTTTTTTATGATAGAAGTATATCCCTGTTTGGGAATGCCCTGATAGACATCATTAAAATAATTATTGTCAAATACGAAACGAACTGGAATTCGCTTGATAATGGAAGGTGGTAGTTCCGTAGCTTTCTTTCCCCATTGTTTTTCTGTATATCCTTTGATTAAGATTTCGTAGATGTCTCTTCCTACCAAAGATATAGCCTGCTCTTCCAAGTTCACAGGCTCTATATCCGATTGCGTCCTTTGCTGTTCAATTTTACATTGCGCTTCTTGTGGTGTGGTTACTCCCCAAATCTGATAGAAAGTATTCATATTGAAAGGCAAGTTGTACAATTTGCCTTTATAATTAGCTATAGGCGAGTTCGTATATCGGTTAAAGTCTGAAAATGAATTTATATACTCCCATACTTCCTTATCGTTGGTATGGAATATGTGTGCTCCATATTGATGTACTGTAATTCCATTCACATTACTAGTATAAATATTACCTCCAACATGACTGCGCTTGTCTATCACAAGACATCTTTTCCCTTGTCGGACAAGTTGTTCAGCCATTACAGAACCAAATAAACCTGCTCCAATGATTAGGTAATCGTATTGTCTCATGTTTGTGTTTTACTACTGATTTTGAATATATTATCTCCAGTTGCCAAAAAAATAGTGAACGGCAAATGCCTCTTCCAGACAATCTTCCAATTCCTCACTCATCTCTCCATATCTAAACCTTTGGGCTTGAACCAGATCGAATGGAGTAACATACTTGGCGGGAATTAAATAAACCTCGTTCTTCTCCTGTTCCGATAAGCTATCATATAAATCGATAAGTATCCATGGTCCCGTTGTGTTATAAACGCAAAGATCCTTGGATGCCTTATAGTTTACCATTTCTTCGGTGAATACCGTTTCCACGATTTTCTGCATAAATGGATGTCCCGATTCGCACAACATTAAGGCATTATTGAATACCTGACCAATTTCACGTTTGAAAACCTTGCAATGTGATTTCGGTTCAAGAGCAAAGCAGCAAGTTTTATCCTTTATCAGTTCGTCTATCGGTTCGATGGATTCATAGTCGAAATCGACATACATGCCTCCGATCTTATTTAAGATAAGGTAACGTATTGCATCCCATCGCTGGACATTATAAGGGAATTGGTTATAAATATCCCAATACTGAGGATAAAACTCTTGAATGAATTCATTCATCATCCGGTTATCCCAAAGTTTATACTCCCAGTTCGGATAGTCCCTTTTCCTGATGATTCCATCACCGGCAATGGTCCATCTCCTCCTGACCATATCTGGTGGATGATAGAAGGTATTTTTTTTCCCATATTCTTTTTAGTTTAAACCCATCCATTAAAGAAGTAATGTATAGAGTATGCTTCTTCCAGTTTGTTCTCTAATTCATCCGATTCATATCCTTGTCTTAACAGTTTGATCTCTTTGTCAGTGAACGGACTAACGTATTTGGCGGGAATCAGATAAATACTTTCTTTGTCGGGATATTCTTCGTATAGCTTAACTAGCAGAAGAGGTCCGGTCGTATTCAGAATTTCCAAAATCTTTTCTCCCCATAATAGCTCTCTGGAGGATCTTTTGTATTGAAATACATTTTCTATGATTGTTTTTATGAACGGATGGTTGGGAATGCTAGCCATTAAAGCATTATTGAAATATAATTCCTTATTAAATACTTTACCATGCGCCTCGGGTTCCATTGAGAAACAACAGGTTTTATCGGCTAACAAAGTATTGTGTGAAGATAAGCATTCCGCATCGAAATCGACATACATTCCACCGATCTTATCTAAAATAAGATAACGAATTGCATCCCATCGCTGTACGTTGTATTGAAAATTGCTATATACTTCCCAGTAGTCGGGATAGTTTTGTTGAACAAAAGAGTTCATTCGATCATTGTCCCAGAATTCATATCTCCAGTCCGGATGATACTTTTTCCACGTTTCGCCTAATACACTGAAATACTCAGGTAATGGTTCGTCAACTCCCGACCATATCTGGTGGATGATTTTGGGTATTGGTGTTTTCATGTATGCTTGATAAAAGTTTTATTTGTGCTCCAAATATAATCAATTATTTTTTATATTCTATTTTATGGATATACTATTTTTTTCTGATTGTTTTCTTTTGATCCTCGTTTGTTTTAACTATATTTGAAAACTTGATCTTTAAACTTTGTAAAAGCACATGAACAAAACAATTTTGAAAATTGCTAATCTTATAAGCATGAGCCCTCAATCAGGGAAAGAATCGGGATTGATGGGTGGAAAAATGGGGAGAACTTTGTTTTATTACGAACTTTCAAGAATGACCGGTATAAAATCCTATAATGATATGGCGGATCTCTTATTAGAGGAGATTGTATGCGATGTAGAAAGGATGAAAGACACCAGTCTGGAGTCCGGATTGAGTGGAATCGGTTGGGGCGTTAATTATGCTATTCAAAATTCTTTTGTAGATGCGGATGAAGAGGTACTGGATGAACTGGAGAATTATCTGTTTACCGAAGACTGGGAATTTATTGATATAAGCAGTACTTTCACTTTTTTGTCACCTGCAATTTATCTGTTATCTAAACTGGAGGAAACCCCGGTCTCAGTTCCCTATGACAACTACCTCTCTATCTTGATAGAAACTTGCAAAAGTCATTTCTCAATCAAAAAGAGTAAAACGTTGGATCTTATCAATTCAATGCTTTACTTTCTTCTTGGACTTAAACGAATGAATGTCTGCCACCAAGATGTTGACCCACTTATTCATGAGATCCTTAGTTACCTGATCAGCCATGAGAAAATGAAAAATGATTCACGTGGTGATGTATCTATTCTTTTAAGCTTATTGAAACAGATACCCCATTCAACTGATTTAAAAGAAGAAGCAGTAGCAAACCTGAAAGAAATAGCCAATAGTAGTCAATGGAATTTAGTCGCCTATAAAAAGTTTTTGTGGCAGCAATTCCTATTTGCTGATTCTATTGGAGAAGAAGATAGTAAACTAGATGAATTCCTCTTGCATTTTGACTTTGAAACAGAAGATGCGAAAGAAATTCTGTTGCCATTGGGATTGTGTTTGATAAATAAAAAGAAGTAAAGATGAATAAAGAATATCATGTAGACGGATTTTCCATTATAATGCCTACTTACAACCAAAGTGAGTTTATCAGGCGTGCTATTTTGAGTGTGATCGAGCAGACTTATGCATCATGGGAATTGATTATTGTAGACGATGGATGTACAGACGGTACGGAAGAGAACGTAAAGGACTATCTTGAAACGTATAACAATATCGCTTATATTCGTAATCAGACGAATAAAGGAATGGGACATGCTATTAATCAGGGACTTGCTGTTGCCCGATATTCATACATAGCCTACCTTCCCTCTGATGACTTCTACTATGTCAATCATTTGCAAGATCTGAAGGAACGTTTTGAAGAGTCGGGAGATATTGTGTTGGTTTATAGTGGGATGCGGTATGACTTGAATGATACGGTAGTTTATTCTTCCGATTATCAAACCTTGGGCGTGAGAGAAGGGTATAGTCTACAGCTAGCACAGACAGCGCATCGAAAAACGGAAGACCGTTGGGTGGAAAGAGATGAATGGGTGACGGACGACCTATATCGGATGTTTTGGTGTCGCTTGGTTGATAAGGGCGCTTTTATTCCTACCAATAAAATAAGCGCTTATTGGACCAATCATCCCAATCAGCGACACAAGATTATCAGCGAAAAATATGGTGGAGGAATTAACCCTTATCGAAGTTTCTATCATGTGCGGGGACCTATAAAGATTCATGTATCAGATTATAAATTTACCGATGAAGAAGAAATTTACAAAAACTTCAGGCATGAGACAGTACCGTCAAAAGATTGTCTCAAGATTTTAATGGTAGGAGAATTGGCTTTCAATCCGGATCGAATTTATGCCTTTGAAGAAGCCGGACATCAGCTATATGGCTTATGGATGCAGAGACCAACTTACTGTAGTACTACCGTAGGACCTCTTCCTTTCGGTAATGTCACAGATATTCCGTATGATGATTACCAAAATAAGATAAAAGAGATAAAACCGGATATCATCTACGCTTTATTAAATTTTGGCGCTATTCCTTTGGCTTATGAAGTTTGCAAGAACTTTCCGGATATTCCTTTCGTCTGGCATTTTAAGGAGAGCTCCTTTCATGCTATCCGAGAGGGAAAATGGAAAGAACTGGTATACTTATATAGCCATGCAGATGGTAAGATCTTCATTAATGAGGAAGTAAAAGCTTGGTTTGAACAATTTATTCCGGGCATGAAGCAGACTTTTATTCTGGATGGGGATCTTCCAAAGAAGGACTATTTTGACGGTGCGTTGTCTAAACGGCTTTCAGAAACAGATAACGAGATACATACGGTACTTCCTGGAAGAAATGTAGGAATTAATGATGAACTGATTACTACCATGGCTCGTGAAAGTATCCATCTCCATATCTATACGGAGAATTTTCATAATCAGCGAATGGGATATCTTCGTTTTTTGCAAGAGTTAGCGCCTCAGCATCTTCATTTGCATCCACATTGTGCACCTGAAAACTGGTTGACCGAATTCTCCCAATACGATGCAGGATGGTTGCATTGCTTTGAAAGCGAAAATGGTGGTAATGTGTTAAATGCTAATTGGAATGATTTAAATATTCCTGCCAGACTAACTACCTTGGCTATGGCAGGTCTACCCATGATTCAGAAAGATAATTCAGATCATCTTGTTGCAATGCAGACCATTGCTCAAAAGAAAGATGTGGGTATATTCTTTAAAGATGCAGATGATTTATGTCGTCAGTTGAAAGATAAAAAAAGGATGGCTATTTTGCAGGAGAACATACTCAAACATCGGTATGAATTTAGCTTTGATTATCATCTTCCTGCGTTAATATCATTTTTCCGGGATGTTATCAGGGAAAAGACTAGGGGGATGTGAAAGTTCCATCCCCCCATTTTTCTAATTTATGCTTATGGTATATTCTCTATAAAACATAAATTGGGTTTACCTATTACTGCCTCATAATTGGAGGGTGAAGGGCAAAGCCATTGGTAAATGCAATCACAGCAGGGTTGTTCATTACGAATTTTAAGCCATGACTTTCCTTCAGTTAGTTCACGATAAACAATGCTATGTGGAGTTTCTTTTATATTTCCTATAGAAGGAGCATTCAAATTTGCATATATTTTATCATCAGGTAAAATAATTAAATTGCCAAATGAGAAAATATTAAGTTTTTGGCGAACAAATACTTCACGTTTTGATAATTCTATTTCAGAAATATCCTCTTCATCCATGTACAGATTATCCTCAAAAAATGATAAATTATCCTCTGTATATATAGGTGCTATTTCAATATTTGCTAGCTCATTTCTTTCTATACACGAAGTCGCATGTTCATAATCTTCTTCTGAGCGAACAAGAAAAATGAAAGAGATAGGTAGCTGTTTGATGATTGATATATGCTCATCTATTGCTGAATAATCGGATACAAGTACAGTATAAGAAATCGAATCATTTTTCCAATCTTTATTGTCCTGTATGTATCTTAAAAAGTCATTAGTGAGGCAGTAGACTGATAACTTACCGTATCCAATATCTAATATGTCTGATAATAATTTTTTAAAAGCTGGATAGGATGCTATGTCACCTACAAAAGCTAATTCCAAAAGAAAAGCTGATGAACGGGCATTCATGGCAAAAGTTGTAATATCCTTGCGATTGAGTGGAACATCTGTTTGTACAGGATAGTATGCTGTTTGTTTGGTATAAGAAATATTTCCATAATCACTTCCATTGATGTGGAATATCATTTTATGAAGGTTATTAATGACATTCCCATCAATTCCGCGTTTATGCTCCCATTCGTAATAGTTCACTCCATCTTGCAGTTTTAGTACAGGCTTTATTGATACCGGGCGTTTATTTACTCCATTATCTCTCACCAACTGACCACTTTCTGTCTTAATTATATCATCTACCCACTCCTTTATTTGCTGCTTTTGCAAGAGCTCTTCCGATAAATCAACTCTATACAGTCGATTAATATCAAGCAAAACTTCTGTTAACTCTGCCAACTCTCCTTTATTTTCAAAATAGATCTTCGCATAGTTTTTTGCATTATAGATATATCCTCTATTATGTTTTACCCAAAGGAATGTATCTGGGTATAAAATCAACCAATATTTTCTCATAATTTTATCCTCTTACTACGACTTCTTTTAGTATTCTGTTATAAAGCTCTGGATGCTTATCTAGATGATCCATGTAGTACTCTTTTTGTTTCTCGTGTTGTGTAGCTGAGTAATAGCTGTAACATTTAGATGTTTTATCATGTATGTCATCTATTTGATATACGCATTGTGTACACAACTGCTTTGCCGCACAGGTTTTACATTGATTCATATAACGGAATGTATATTTATTATGTTGTCGGGCTGCTTGTTCTAGATTAAGTTCAACTTTTTTATTGGTTATCTGTCCTAGTGCAAACTCATGATCTATTTTTTCACATTGAAGAATACGTCCTTTTACTGTTATAAACATTTTCTTTGAAAAAGGGATGCAAGTTCCCGAAGGTGGAAATGAAGATCCTTCTCTGCCTAGTAATAAATCATTGTAATCATTGAATACATTTCCTGTGTGGTGGTAAATGTAATTAACGAGTGCGCCTGTTTCTGGACTTTTAATAAATAATTCATTTTTCAGTGCTTCGCAATTATTTGCTTTTTGTATACTTGTAGCTACATTTTGGTAGGCTTGATAAAATTCTTGTAGTTTATCTTTACGAACACCGGAGTTGTTTAATGGTGAAATCATGGGTTCTTTACCAAATTTATCTTTAATGAAACGATAAGTAGATTCAACTTCATTTCGATTGTGTAAAACGGAATTGAACATAACATAATGTTCGAAGTATGAAGGATATTTAGAACGTAATAATTGGATATTAGCAAGAACTTTGTCGAATGAATTTTTCCCTTTGGTATCTACGCGGTAACTTTGTCCTTTCTCATCTCCATCTAGGCTGATCAATAAACGAAACTCATTTTCAGCTAGAAAATCCATATATCTATCCAGAAGTATTGCATTAGTAGTCATATTATAGTGGAACTTCTTGCCGATAGGATTCAGACTTTCTATATAGTTAATAACCTGTTGGATAAAAGGTACATTCAGCAATGGTTCTCCTCCATAAAAACCTATGGTGATAGGATCATTAACTTCAATACAATATCTTTTTTCCCAATATTCGTAAAGATAATCAATAATTAACTTAGCTTTTTGGAAGGGTAATTTCAAATTTTCTCTTTGATCGTAACCCTCATATAAGTCTGCATAGGCACAATATTTACATCGCAAATTGCAGGCATCTGTCACTTCAAAAACTAATTGTTTTAAGTTTGCTAGGCTATATTCTATGTCCAAATGGGATATTTTTCTGTATTCTTTCATTATTTTATCTCTTAAATTTGATTAACATTAATATTGGATTATCATCTTCTTTTAGCTTCGATGCAATCTGTTTCAATTCTCCTTGTAATTTACCTGCTTTATAGTCTTGACAATACACGATTAAGGGTAGAT
>OKRZ01003726.1_pt1 | contig 10124 bp, 10 predicted proteins | sample 1601141 | NCBI WGS metagenome assembly OKRZ01 (sample SAMEA3541524, study PRJEB24748) | human gut metagenome | biome: human gut; feature: human-associated habitat; material: faeces | place: China | collected 2012
GCTATATTCAACTTTAATATTACATACATATAATAAACCTAAAATTAGTATAAATTTATATAAAAAATTATTAATTTTTAATTTTTCTTTTAGGGTTAATATAATTACAAACTTTAAAATAAGTATCATGCTAATCAAATTTATATTACCTATTATGATATAGCTATTTAAGTATAGATATATAAAAAACTCTCCTATATATATTAAATTTTCTAATATCATCACCTTTCTTTTATTTAATGTATATAGTATTAAAGATATAATAGGTATAGAAAATATAACAATTATATTTATATTTTCTAATATTTCCTTATATTTGTATAAATTCATTATATTAATCACCATCCTTTTTTCATTTAATTAACTTTATCTAAATTTAACTGTATTTTTAACTAATTTTTCTGTATAAACCAAGATGATATTAATACTTTTTGCTATATAATTAATGTTAGCAGATTCATGTAAGTTTTTTTGTCGTTTTTGATTGTCTAATCATGAACTTTTCAACAAAAAAAGCCTTATTTAGTTAAATAAGGCTTTTTTCTGATTTTAGTTCTTTTTGTAACTTTTTCAATGCTCTCTTTTCAATCCTAGATACATATGATCTTGATATTTCTAATTTTTCAGCAATTTCCCTTTGTGTCTTATATCCACACGTAGTTAGACCATACCTTAATAGTATAATCTCTTTCTCTCTCTTAGTGAGTATTTTATCTAATTGTTCATATAGTTTACTAATTTGAACCTTTAATTCTACTTGGTCTAATATATAATCAATATCTGTCCCTAAAACATCAATAAGACTAATTTCATTACCTTCCTTATCCATACCTATAGGATCTTGAAGAGATACTTGAACTTTATTTTTCTTATTAGTTCTAATATTCATAAGAATCTCATTTTCAATACATTTAGATGCATAAGTTGCAAGCCTCGTACCTTTTTCTATATTATAAGTTTCTATAGCTTTAATAAGCCCTATAGTACCTATAGATATTAAATCGTCTTGATCCTCACTAGAGTTATTGTATTTTTTAGCTATATGAGCTACTAGTCTCATGTTTCTCTCTATTAAAACTTCCTTTGCGTGTTCATCTTGTTCTTCCTTAAATTTTGTTAGATATTTTAATTCTTCTTCAGGGGTTAATGGTTTTTCAAATGATTTTAAGATCGTCAAAAGGCCACCCCCTTTTTATTTCATGTCATTTTAAATTATATGAAGGTGACCTGTTTTAATTGCTATATTTAATTTTTTTTATTTAATTTTATTATTTATTTTCATGCATATTTCTTTGAATATTGGTAATGATTGTTTATTTCCATTTTCATTCCCTTCAACTAATACTGTTATAGCATATTTAGGTTTATTTTCAGGATAAAAGCCAGTTATCCAACTATGATTTACCTTTATATTATTCACAGTACTTTGGGCTGTCCCAGTTTTTACTCCACATCCACCAGGTAAATCATTTAATTCTTTACCTGTACCTTCTTTAGATACATTTTTCATTAGCTCTTTTACCTTACTAATTGAATATGGAGATATTATATCTTCACTTTTAGTATTTTTAAATGTTTTAATTATATTTTTATTTGAGTCTAATATACTATCATATAAATACAATGGTTTATATGTTCCATTATTAGCTATAATTTGAGTCATTTGGTTTACTTGTATTGGAGTAAACTCCATGCTGCCTTGACCTATTGCCAAGTTTCTTATAGATATATTATCTGGAATTAAATCAAAGTTTTCTTCTTCTAATCCTATATCCACTTTCTCTTCCATATGTAGTTTTCTAGCTGCCTCTATTATGTTTTCTTTTCCTACTTTCATTGCTATATCTAAAAACGCAGGATTACATGAGTTAGAAAATGCATCTTTTAATGTCTGTGATCCATGTCCATCTAATTTATTACAATTTAATATCTCATTATTATTTCCTATAGTTATACTTCCACTACATTCATATGTATAATTTTCATCTATTATATTATTTTCTAATGCTGCATAAAGAACTACTATCTTAAATATAGATCCAATAGGGTAATTAACTTGAATAGCTCTATTCATAGTCTCTCCATCCCTACTATTTATGTATTTAGACAAATCATACTGATCAAATGTAGGTCTAGAACTTATTGCTAATATCTCTCCTGTGTTCACATCAGATATTACTACTGCACTAGGATTCTCCTCTTTATCAACTGTATCTTCAACTATACTTTGAATATCTTTATCTATTGTTAACTTAATATGTTTATCATCATCATTTTTGTCTACTGTTTTTATAGTACCTTTTAATATCCCTACATTTTTATTACCTTCATTCCCTGCTTGCCCAGCTTTAAATACAGATACATATTCTTCATGAGAATTATTAAGTAATTCTTCCATGCTTTTCTCTATTCCGTATTGACCTATCTTATCTACACTGCTTATATATCCTATCGTATGAGATAAAAGACCATCTGATGAATATCTTAGCTTTTTATTCTCTACTATTACACCTTTTTCTTCTAGCTGTTTTTCTAAATTGTAATCTATACTTTTAGTTTCTATTTCAACTACAGATTCTAATACCTTGTATTCAATATCTGTTTTTAAGTCTCCACTTTCATCTTTTATTATTTTATTTACTAAATCTTTAGTTTCGTTGTCGTTTAAAATCTGAGTTTTTGGTACTACTATTATCTTAGATATTTTTGTATCTGTTAACGGCTTTTTATTTCTATCGTATATTGTGCCTCTTCCACTATTTAGTTCTATTTTTCTAATATTTTGACTTTCTATTTTTTCTTGATATAAATCTGAGTCTACAAATTGGATATCTATAATTCTATATACTAATACTATATACCCTATTATAAATATAAAAAATATACTGTATGCTCTTCGAATTATTTGTTTTGGTAAAATAGTTTTTCTTGGCATAAAATCACCCCTTAGATATTTTTATTTTTAACAATATCTAAGGGGTTAATACTTTATTATAATTAATTTAATTGAGTTTTTATTTTAGTTATAACTATATCTATAGCAACTTCGTTTTGTCCACCTTCTGGCATTATTATATCTGCATATTTTTTATATGGTTCTATAAATTGATCATGTGCAGGTTTTACTGTTGATAGATATTGTTCTATAACTGAATCTACAGTTCTTCCTCTCTCTTTTATATCTCTTTGTATTCTTCTAAGTATTCTTATATCATCTTCTGTATCCACATATATTTTTATATCTAACTTATCTCTTAACTCTTCATCTTCAAGTATCATTATTCCTTCAACTATAATTATATCTTTAGGAGATATAGTTACTGTTTCATTTTGCTTTCTAGTGTGTAATTCATAATCATATATTGGCTTTTCTATAGTTTTTCCTTCGCATAATTCTTCTATATGCTTTATAAGTAATTTATTATCAAAAGAAAGTGGATGATCATAATTTGTTTTCTTTCTTCAAAAGTTAAATGAGATTGATCTTTATAATATGCATCTTGCTCTAGCGTGGCTATGTTTTCTTCAGGTATATTATCTATTATAGCTTTACAAACAGTACTTTTACCTGACCCTGTTCCTCCCGTTATACCTATTATAAGCGGTCTTTTGTTATCATTCATAATGTCAGTTCTCCTTAATATATAGCTTTATTTTACTCATCTTTATTAGGATTATCTAAATAAAATCCCGATGTTAAATTCCTATTATTTAATTTATTTAAATCCTCTAACCAAATAGGATTAAATTCCCATGAATTAGGATCTGAATAAAATGCATCAATGGCTTTTCTGTAAGCTTTTACAGCAGTTGCTACATATTCATCATCTTTCATTTTTCCATCAATTCTAAGGCTTGTTATACCACATTTTATAAGTTCTGGTATATATTCTATCATACATAAGTCTTCTGTATTAAATAAGAATGTCCCTCTTTCATCTTCATATACTGGGAAGTATTTTCCTGGTCTCTTTTCTTCAACTAAATTATATTTTTTAGAGTTTATTCTATTATTTTCATCTGCATTCTTACCTTTTAAGAAATTACTTAATAGCTTTCTACCAGAGTGTGATATAAATAAAGCTCCATGTACTAATGCTTCTATATCCATATCAATAGGAGATTTTAATCTTATTTGTCCTATTTCTTCACATGATAATTCTTTAGAAACTATCACTCTTTTTATGCCTTGATTGTACCAGAAACTAGCAGTTTCATAGTTTGTTACATTAGCTTGATCACTTAAATGTATCTCTATATTCTCACATACATCTCTCACAATAGTTAACATACCAGGTTCTATTACGACTATAGCATCTATACCTGTATCTATTAAAGATTTAATATATCTTTTTATTTCATTTATATCATTTTCATGAGGTATTTTATTTAACGATACATATACCTTTTTATCTCTGTTATGAGCATACTCTACACTTTTCTTTAATTCATCTATAGAAAAGTTTTTAAGTTCATCACCTATATAAACTGCATCACAACCATTTTCTATATTTAACTTTAATGAATCTAAATTAAAAGCTTCCGCTAACAGTTCTACTTTATTCATTAATATCACCTCTTTTGTTATTTTTATAACTTAATGCAACTCCATCTCCTATTGGTATTAACGACGTAGATAAATAGTCACAGTTACATATATAATCTAAATAGTTTCTCATTCTCTTTACAATCGTCTTCTTTCTTCTTATAACAAAATCATCATGAGCTACCATACCTTTGTATAATATATTATCAGAGATTAAAAGACCATCTACTCTTAATTTATCTATTATCATGTCATAAAATAACTTATATTGTCCTTTAGCTGCATCCATAAATATCATATCAAAAGGTCCTTCTACTTCTTTTAATATTTCTTCGGCATCTCCCTCTAATATAGTTATATTCTTTTCAAATCCTGCTAATTTTATATTTTCTTTAGCTTTTTCTATCATTTTTTCATTTCTCTCTACTGTTATTATCTCAACATCTTCATCTAATACAGATGCAAAAAGTATAGAAGAGTATCCTATCGCACATCCTACTTCTAATATTCTTTTTGGCTTTTGAATTTTTAATAGCACCTTTAAAAGTTCAGATACTTCTTTATGAACTATAGGTACATTATGCTCATTTGCATATTCTTCTAATTCTCTTAATAACCCATCTTTTTCTTTTAATGTAGTTCTTATATAATCTTCTACTAAATTATTTACTATATTACTCATTAAATCCACTCCTTACAGTAGTAATAACATTAATATAGGATTACATCTTAATATTTTAAGACATAATCCATATTTTAAACCTCAAATAATAACCCTTAATTTTATTTTTCTTTATTTAATCTATCTCTTTCATCTTTATATTCTTTTACATATTTTAAATGATCTTCATAGTTTGTACTATAATTATTTCCACCATCCATCTTAGCTACAAAATATAAATATTCAGTTTTTTCAGGATATAATGTTGCCTCTATTGACTTTATCCCTGGACTTGCTATTGGTGTAGGAGGAAGACCTTTATTTTTATAACTATTATATGGAGAATCTATTTCTAAATCCTTGTATGTTACTATTTTTTTTCTTTCTTTAAATATATACTGTATAGTTGCATCTGATTGAAGAGGCATTCCTATCTTTAGCCTATTATAAAATACACTAGCAATTATAGGCCTATCCTCATCTAGTACTGCTTCCTTTTCAACTATAGATGCTAAATTTACAACTTGTTCTATTGTCATTTTCAATTCTTTTTGTCTATCTCTTAGCTTGTCAGTATATACTTTATTAAACTGACTTAACATTACGCTTAATACTTCCTTTTCAGATGCATTTTCATCAAAATAATATGTTGATGGATATAAAAATCCTTCTAATGAAGTTATATCTTCTTCCTTTAGAAATTTAAATTGATTATAAAATTCCTTAGGATTTGATATTAGTTTTTCATAAGATTCTTCATTACCTAACTTTTGTCCTACAAGAATTGAAACAATTTCTTTAGAAGTAGATCCCTCTGGAATAGTTATTTTTATTCCATCATTATATATTTTACCAGATGATATATCTTCAATTATTTCTTTATTTGAGTAAGTTTGATTAAATAAATATTTACCTGCTTTAAAATGCTGTGCTTTATTGCTTAGTTTTACAGATATTTTAAACATTGTTTTATTTTTTATTAATTTATTTTTATATAAAATATCTGATATAGTACTTGTTGTTGCCCCTTGTGGTATTTCAACTACTATACCTTTTTTGTTATTTTTATCATATGGACCTATTTGTGTAAATATAAATACCGATATCAATATTACTGATATAATAGAAATAGCACCTATTATACCTAACTTTTTTTTATTTATATTCATAAAGTTATCTACTCCTTATATATATTTATATCCTTTATATTATAAATCTAAGCATAAAAAAATTCAATAAATTTGTCGACAAGTTATAAATTTTGTACTCTTAAAAGTTTAAAAGCCTAACGTTATTTTTTACACGTTAGGCTTTTATTAATCATATTATTAGAATTTTTTAACTTCGTTTTTAGTTACAACTCCGTAGATTAACTTTTTAGGTTCTACTTTTTCTTCTACTATTGAGTAAGCATTTATAAATCTTTCTTTTGCTTGCTCAAATTTTTCCTCTTTATTTAAGTGCATATACGCTAATATATCACCTTCATTTACGTAATCTCCAACTTTTTTCTCTAACACTATACCAGCAGATAAATCAAGTAAATCTTCTTTAGTTTCTCTCCCTGCACCTAAAATCATAGCAGCTATACCAACCTCTTCAGCTTCTATTTTGCTTATATATCCTGATTTATTTGCTTTTATAGGCACTATTTTTGATGCTTGAGGCAATAGTGTATAATCATCAACTACATTCTTATTTCCACCTTGATTTTCTATAAATACCCTTAATTTTTCAAGGGCTTTACCTGAATTTATAGCATCTCTTATCATACTTAAACCTTCATCAAAATCTTTTGCAACCTTTGCTAAAACTAGCATATAAGAGCCTAATGTTTCACATAAAAGAACAAAATCCTTAGGACCATTTCCTTTTAATGTTTCTATTGCTTCTATAACTTCTAGAGAGTTTCCTACCGCAAATCCTAATGGTTCATCCATATCTGTAATCATACCTATAGTCTCTCTATTCATTCCGCATCCTATATCAACCATAGCTTTCGCTAATTCAAATGAATCATCTAAAGTTTTCATAAATGCCCCATCACCAGTTTTTACATCAAGTAATATAGCATTTGCTCCCGAAGCTAACTTTTTACACATTATACTAGCTGCTATAAGAGATATGTTATCAACTGTAGCAGTAACATCTCTTAATGCATACATCTTTTTATCTGCAACAGCTATTGATGCTGTTTGGCCACATACTGCTATTTTATGTTCATTTACAGAGTCTACAAACTTTTTAGAATCCATTTCTATTGAGAACCCTGGTATAGCTTCTAATTTATCTAAAGTTCCTCCAGTATGCCCTAGACCTCTTCCTGACATTTTCGCAACTGGTGCTCCACAAGCTGCTACTAATGGTGCTAATGCTATTGTAGTTTTATCACCAACTCCACCTGTACTGTGCTTATCAACTTTTATTCCGCCAATATCTGATAAATCTATGACGTCTCCAGAGTTCATCATTGCTTCAGTAAGATATACAGTTTCTTCTTTATCCATCTTATTTATATATATTGCCATTAAAAGTGCTGCTGCCTGATAATCAGGTATTTCACCTTTTGAATACTTTTCTACAAAAAAGTCAATTTCAGCCTTGCTTAGCTTTTGTTTGTCTCTTTTTTTGCTGATTATATCATAAATTCTCATAATAATTCTCCTTAATTATTATACTATATATGGTTTACAACTGATTTAACTAAGCTTAAAAATTCAGCTTTTACTTTTTGTGTTGTTTCTATTACTTCTTCATGGTCAAGTGGCTGATCAAGTATACCAGCTGCCATATTAGTTATACAAGATATACCTATAACTTCTATTCCAGAGTGAGAAGCTACTATAACTTCTGGAGCTGTAGACATACCAACTGCATCTGCACCTAATATTCTCGCCATTTTTACTTCAGCTGGAGTTTCATAAGTTGGTCCGCTAAAGAACGCATAAACCCCTTCTTGTAACTCTATATTCAGCTTATTAGCACATTCTTTAACTACATCTATATACTTAGGAGTATATGCACTAGACATATCTGGGAATCTAGGTCCAAGTCTTTGATCATTTTTACCTATTAAAGGATTATTTCCACTTAAGTTTATATGATCCTTTATAAGCATTAAATCCCCCGGCTTAAAGTTTGTATTTGCTCCACCTGCAGCATTAGTTACAACTATAGTATTTACACCTAAAGCTTTCATAACTCTTACAGGGAAAGTTATTTCTTGTTGAGTATACCCTTCATAATAGTGGAATCTTCCTTGCATAGCCACTACCATTTTACCTTCTAATTCACCTAATACAAGGCAACCTTCATGTCCTTCAACTGTTGAAACTGGAAAATTAGGTATTTCATTATACTTTATTTTAACAGGATTTTGTATTTCATCAGCTAATACTCCAAGTCCTGATCCTAATATTAAACCAATTGAAGGTTTTACTTCAGATTTACTTTCTATAAAGTTTGCACTTTCTTGTATTTTATCATATATGTTTTCCATTTTTTTGTCCTCCAAAATTACTTCATTACTTCTTCTTTAAAACTTGTACCATTTTTAGTTTTAGAAACATTTAATATATCTGCAACAGTTGCTCCTATATCTGCAAAACTTTTTCTAGTTCCTAAATTTATTCCTTCTTTTATATCTTTACCATACACTAGTAAAGGTATATATTCTCTAGTATGATCTGTTCCTTTATATGCTGGGTCATTACCATGGTCTGCATTTATTATAAGTATATCTTTTTCATTCATAGATTCTATTATCTCAGGTATTCTAGCATCAAACTCTTCTAAAGCCTCTTTATATCCCTTTATATTTCTTCTATGACCATATTTTGAATCAAAATCAACAAGGTTAGTAAATATTAATCCTTTATTATCTTTTTTAATATAGTTTATAGTTTGATCTACACCATCCATATTATCTTTAGTGTGTATAGCTTCAGTTATCCCTTGTCCATTAAATATGTCTTCTATTTTACCAACAGCTATTACATCCAGACCATTTTCCTTTATATTATCAAGAACTGTTTTATCAAAAGGATTTAATGAATAATCTCTTCTATTTGAAGTTCTTTCAAATTGTCCTTTGCATGGTCCTACATATGGTCTTGCTATAACTCTAGCTACAGCATATTCTCCCATCATTATTTCTCTAGCTATTTTACACATATCATATAATTCTTCTAAAGGAATTATATCTTCATGAGCTGCTATTTGAAACACACTATCTGCTGAAGTATAAACTATTACATCACCAGTTTTCATTTGATGTTCTCCAAATTCATCTAATATTGCAGTTCCTGATGCTGGCTTATTAGCTACTACTTTTCTTCCTGTTCTTCTTTCAAACTCATCTATTATTTCTTTTGGGAATCCATTTTCAAAAGTTTTAAATGGTGTATCTACTAATAATCCTGTCATCTCCCAATGTCCAGTAGTAGTGTCTTTTCCTTGAGATACTTCATTACATCTACCAAAAGAACCTATTGGAGAATCTACATTTTTTATGTAATCAATTCCATCTATGTTTCCTAATCCAAGTTTTACCATATTAGGTATTTTTATATCGTTAAATTCTTTAACTATATGACCTAATGTGTTTACACCTTCATCACCAAATGCCTTAGCATCAGGTAATGCACCTACTCCAACACTATCAATTACTATCCATATAATTCTGTTCATATTTTCCTCCTTAGCTGTTTATTTTCTAGGATGTTTTTCTTTTATTTCTCTTCTCATATTTTTATTTATATGATTTAAATATGCCTGTAAACTAGATAAATTTGCATTTCCTAATATTTTGCTAACTACAGCTATATTTGCTCCTTCATTTAGCAAATGAATAGCAAATGAGTGCCGGAGACCCCATCAAGTACGCAAACATTCATTCGTCCTACTGGGAGAAGCATC
>OKRZ01003733.1_pt1 | contig 10103 bp, 7 predicted proteins | sample 1601141 | NCBI WGS metagenome assembly OKRZ01 (sample SAMEA3541524, study PRJEB24748) | human gut metagenome | biome: human gut; feature: human-associated habitat; material: faeces | place: China | collected 2012
CAAACCCTCAAGTTGTACCCTCACGAAACCAGCCCCTCAACAACTTTGAATACCCTATATTTTTCACATGGAAGGTTTTTTACATGTAAAATCAGATTTTTTAGGTAAACACACACAATTATTGGTGAAATTCAATAAAATGCAAATGAAAAGATTGTAACATATGTCAAAAATATATTTTTCACTGGACAAATATAAAAAGTAGTGATAAATATAAATTAACCATTAAGTTAAAACTTTTAATAAAGTGCTGAAAGTAATCAGATATGCCCTAACATATCGGTCAGTGCAAATACAGCATACAGATTTTCTGAACGGATCTGCCGGACAGAAAGATTAAAAGGAGAAAAAAGATGGAAGAAAAGATGTTATACAAAGATGCAAGTCAGCCGGTGGAAGCACGTGTGGAAGATTTACTTTCCAGAATGACATTAGAAGAAAAGGCAGCACAGTTGTGCGGAGATCTGGCAGCATCCTTTATTGTAGATGGTAAATTAAGTCATGAGGCATTAGTGGAAAAATTCAAAGATGGACACGGAAGAATTACCCAATATTCCCTTGTCGGTCTTGTAAGCCCAAAACAGATTGCAGAGATCACCAATCAGCTTCAGGATTTTTTTGTAAATGAAACAAGACTTGGAATTCCGGTAGCATTACAGTCAGAAAATCTGTGTGATATCCGGGAGCAGGGGGAACACTTTTCCCAGCACAGATCAATGTGGGGGCTACATGGGAACCAGAGCTGGCAGAAGAAATGAGTTCCATCATTGGTCAGGAATCAAGAGCAGTTGGCATCACATCTGCAATGAGTCCGGTAATTGATGTTTCCAGAGATCCGAGATGGGGACGTACATATGAGACTTATGGGGAGGATCAGTATCTGATCAGCCAGATGGGAATCCATTATGTCCGCGGTATGCAAAATCAGGGCGTAAGCTGTATAGCAAAGCATTTTCTGGGATATGCCGAGACACAGGCAGGACTTAATACTGCGACTACAAGATTAAATGACCGCGAATTATATGAAGTATTTGCAACACCTTTTGAAGCCGCAGATAAAGAAGCAGGTCTTGATGCAATGATGGCAAACTATGCAGAGATTGATGGACTGCCGGTAATTGATAATAAGAAAATTGCAAGAGATTTACTTCGTGACACTATGGGATTTGAAGGGATGCTGACATCAGATGGAGCGGCAGTATTAAAAACATACAACTATTTCAAGGTTGCAAACAGTTATATGGAGGCAGGTCTCTTAGCAAAGAAAGCCGGATGTGACACGGAAATCCCAGTTGGTGCGTCCTTTAGGAATCTTCCAAACTATGTGAGAAGTGGAGAGCTAGACGAGGCATTGTTAGATGAATCTGTAAGAAGAATTCTTACAATTAAATTTAAGCGGGGATTATTTGAGAATCCATATTGTGAAATTGAAAAATTGGAAGAAGCAATGCGAAATGAGGAAAAAGAAGAGGTCAGCAAAAAAATTGCACAGGATTCTCTTATACTTCTTAAAAATGATGGTGTTCTTCCAATCAAAAAAGGAACAAAGATTGCTGTGATCGGACCACATGCAGACAGCCTCCGCTATCCGGTAAGCGGATATACTTATCCTGCTTATATCGAGATGATGGATGCCGGAAGAAAGAACAGTGCAGCAGTGACATTCAATGGAATTGCAGATGAACAGGCTAAGGCAGAAAAAGAAAAGGCACCAAAAGGACCATTCGATACACTGTTTGATATGCTGGATGAGGAAGATGTAAAACAGCTGGACGATATGAACGGAGTTTTGAGAACACTTCACACCAGAAGCTTAAAAGAAGTACTTTCAGATAGATTTGAGACAGTTTATGCGCAAGGATGCGATATTATCGGAACATCAGAAGACGGATTTTCAGACGTAGTGAAAGCGGCAAATGAGAGTGATGTTGTTGTCATGGCATTAGGTGGAAACTGCGGATGGGTTAATGTGACAGGCGGTGAGGGAAAAGATCGTCAGTCATTGGAACTTCCGGGTGTTCAGGAGAAATTATTAGAAACGGTTGCTGCAACAGGAAAACCTGTCGTGCTTGTTTTATATGGACCGGGAATTTTTTCTGTGAACTGGGCAGTAGAAAATATCGCAGGAATTGTTCAGGCATGGATGCCGGGACCATTTGCAGGTGAAGCTGTAACAAATGTTCTTGATGGAAGCTTTAATCCTGGAGGTAAGCTGAATGTAACAATTCCTAGAAGTGCCGGACAGATACCGATTTTTTATAATCATAAAAACGGTTCCGGATATGCATCGGGAAGTGATGCTACGAGTGCAGCTATTTTCAGTGGTGGATATACGGATGGATTGGGAACGCCATTGTATCCATTTGGCTATGGGTTGAGTTATACAGAGTTTGCATTGGATCATTTCAAAATTGAAAAGACTGAGATTCCGACTGATGGAAAAATCGAAGTTTCCTGCACAGTAAGCAATACAGGTGCTGTTGCCGGAGATGAAGTAGTACAGCTTTATCAGGCGTTCCACGGAGCACATGTCGTAAGACCTAATAAACAGCTTGCCGGATTTAAACGAGTTCATTTAAATGCAGGTGAGACAAAGAAGATTACTTTCAATCTTGATACAGCACAGCTTGGCTATTATGATGAAGAGATGCAGTTTGTCGTTGAACCGGGACAGCTTGATATTATGGTTGGTACATCTTCAGAAGATCTTCCATTCAAAGAGACAATTAATCTGATTGGCGAGAAAATTTGTATTGCAGGTAAGAGAAGTTATACCTGTGAAGTGGAAGAAAAATAAAATATGAAAAAAGACCAAATAAAAGTGGCGTTACATTAGGACAATTAATGATGTATATGCAGACGATAAGAGCAGACAAAGCAGAATAATTTTATTGGAACAGTAAAAGGCGTGATTTTGGTCACGTCTTTTACTGCTTTTTACAAAAAAATAGGAATAAACCATGCTGATAAAATATCATACATTTTGATTACAATAATTTGAAAATATGTTATGATACTAACAGAGAATATACTGGATATTGAATCGGTTGAGATAAAAGAGTAGGAAAAGGGTATCAGAGCATGACTGGAAAAAAGGGAAACAGTTTACTGGAAACAAGAAGACGAAATCGTGTCTTGATCAAAAATATGATATTTCGGATGGAGAATGCGAGAAGGACTGCGATAGCCGAAGAATTAGGATTAACACTTCCGACAATTACAACGAGTGTAAACGAAATGCTTTCGGAGGGAATTTTAGAAGAAATACCCATAGCAGATGGAAAACTTGTAAATAACATGGGAAGACGTCCGAATGCAATTGCATTCCGTGCAGAGGCTGCTTATGCAATTGGTGTGGAACTTGGTCCATATGCAACCAGGGCGGTTTTGATGAATTTAAGAGGAGAAGTTTTAGAACAATCAGAATATGAAAGTCCTGCTGAAAATTATGCAGGTATGCTTGAAAAGATAACTAATATCATAAACGAAATGGTGGATAAAGCAAAAGGCAGAAATCTGCTTGGAGTAGGGGTAGGACTACCGGGATTTATTGACAGAGAAAAGGGTGTGATCCGGAGCAATCCAAGAAAAGACTGGATGGGAAAACCATTTGCTGCAGATTTAGAGGAGCGGATCCATCTGCCGATACTGATCGATAACAATGTCAGGCTTCGTGCTGTTGGGCATGAAATGAGTATGCGTGGACAAAAACCGGATTCATTTGCATATTTTTTTGTTTCAAGAGGTGTTGCGTGTCCATTAATGTTGAAAGATGATGTGGTTTCAGGATATACAGCAGGAGCAGGAGAAATCGGCCATACAGTGATCAGCGTCGGCAAAGAACTTAAATGTGTGGATGATCTGGGCAGCGAAGGAGTAATTTTCAGAAATTGCCAGGAGGCAATGTTAGGAGGCAGGCTTCCGGAACTTAAAGAGCGTGTGCAGAAGGATGGGATACTTCGGATGGATCAAATCCTTGAAGTACAGGAACTGGGGAATCTTGAAGTCAATTCGATTATTGAACAGGCGATTAGTTATCTTGGAATTGCTCTAGCAAATGTTGTGAATTTGATCAATCCTGGTTATGTGGTGGCAGATAGCTGCTTGTTTCAATCAGAAAAGAACAGAAAGCAATTATTAGAATCGGCAAAAAGCAATTTCTTTGGACTCAATGAAGAAGAGGTTCAGATTGAGTTTGCTCCATTTGAAAAATTCCGCGGTGCAAAAGGAGCTGCATATTTTTTGATCCGCGAAAAGTTTTTAAATATTTAGTAGCAGTCACTTATATAACGAAATATTAATTAAAAGATTTAAGTAAATATCAACAAAATAAGTGCCTTATATTTGGAATAATTGTCAATTGATATTTATAAATTTTATTATATAATATAATTATTAAAAGTTTTAACAAAGTGACGGAATTAAAAAGTACTTTTGGTAGGGCAGAAGTACTATTTTAAAACCAACATAATTAAAAGATTTAACAAACTAACGGAGGAGAAAATATGAAAACAAATAATCAGGCTAAGCCAAAAGCATCAGAAGTACATTACTGGTTATACAGTACAGGTAACTTTGCAAACAATATCATCTTTATGATGGTAGGTACCTATATTACATACTTTTATACCAATATTCTTGGAATTTCACCTGCTATGGCAGGACTGGTATTTATGGTAGCAAGACTTGTGGATGCATTTACAGATCCATTAATGGGAATTATCGTTGACAAAACTAATACGAAAATCGGTAAATACAGACCTTGGATTATCGCAGGAGCACCATTCCTTGGAATTATGTTTGTATTACTTTTCACAGCACCGAATTTCTCGATGACAGGAAAAGTGGTATATGCATTTATTACATATATTATTTATTCCCTGGCATGGACAATTGTCCAGATTCCACAGCTTGCACTTCCTGCAATTCTTACAAATGATATTGCAAAAAGAACAAGAATCCAGGCAATCTTCCAGGCATTTGGATCTATTGCATCTTTGGTAGTATCAGCATGGGCATTACCAATCCTTGACAAATTAGGAGGACAGGATAATGCATCTGCATGGTTTAAGTTTACAGTGATCTTTGGTGCTGTCAGTGCAGTGATTTTTATTTTATCAGCAATGTCAGTAAAAAATGTTGATGTATACGATCCGGCAGCAAAAAATGCAAAAACAGAGAAAAAGGGATTTTCTTTAAAAGAAACATTTTCAGTTATTACAAAAAACAAAGCTCTTTTATGTGTACTTATCGCATATGGAACAGATATGTTCGCATTCCAGATCTCCAATTCATTAAGAATGTATTTCTTTAAATATAATATGGGCGGAAGAACAGATCTTATCACATATATCGGATATGCATCTACTTTTGTTGGATTTGCATTAGTAGCATTTATTCAGCCTTTTGTAAAAAAGACAGGAAAAAGAGCAGGAATTATTGGTATTGAGGCACTTGCAATTTTAGTTACTCTTCCAATGCTTGTTACAGGATTAAAGGGTGCATACGCAATATCAGCAGTTATGTTTACATATATTGCGATCACATTTACATGGACTATTAACAATATGTTAAGCCGATCAGCTGTACTTGATTCTGCAAACTATGCACAGATGACACTTGGAATTAATGGAACCGCACTTGTTAATTCTACGTTCACATTTGTCAATAAATGCTGTCAGGCTTTCTCAATGTTCTTTAGTGGAATTATTCTTTCTGCGACAGGATATAATAAGGATGCAGTAGAACAGACACCTGGATGTTTAAAAGCAATTTTGCTGTTATGTACAGTAGGACCGATCATTGCATATGTATTTTCTATTGCTGCAATGTATTTCTATCCATTAACTCGTAAAGGTGAAGTAGAGATGCAGGAAAAACTTGACAAAATGTCTTTCGTAAATTTAGAAGATGATCTGATTCTGTAGTTTCTGTAAATAGTCATCAATAGAAGGAAAGGAATACAAGTTATCCCTTTCCTTCGTTAGATTAAAATAAGAATTATAAAAAATCAAACAAATTATCAGATTGGGAAAGGGTAGAAATATGTTAAACTTAATCATTCACAATCAGTCGGAAGATCAGAAAAAAGCAGTTGATGTGATCGCATCAGAAAATATCAGAATACTTGAAGAAGCAAAAACAGGGGAGAACTGCTATGCAGACAGTCAGGGATGGCTTGACACAGAGGAGTGGGCAGGCGAAGAGAATATAAAACGTCTGGAAGAAATTGCAAAAGAGATTCGTGAAAATGCAGATGCATTTGTTCTGATCGGAGTAGGTGGATCAAATAACGCAGCACGTTCCGTGATCGAAGCCTTAAGGAAGGATGATGCACCGGAAATTATCTATGCCGGAAATACGCTCTCTCCGGATGCAATGAACCGCATGATGAAGAGATTAGAGGGAAAATCCATTTATATTGACTGTATTGCAAAGAATTTCGAAACATTAGAGCCGGGTTCCTCTTTCCGTATTTTAAGAAAATATATGGAAAAAACATATGGTGAGGAAGCAGGAAAAAGAATCATTGCTACCGGTACCGTGGGAAGTTCCCTGGAAACACTCTGCACAAAATATGGATACACATTTTTAGAATTTCCACTGAATGTCGGAGGCCGTTACACAGCAATGACAAATGTTGGATTGCTTCCAATGGCAGTAGCCGGAATTGATATCAGCGAACTTGTAAAGGGAGCAAGGGATATGCAGATCCGTGTACATGAAGAGAGTGCCGAAAAGAATATTGCATATCAGTATGCATGTCTTAGAAATCTCTACTATAAAGAAGGATACCGTGTGGAGATGCTTTCAAGTTTTGAGCCTCAGTTCCGTTTCTTCTATAAATGGTGGATCCAGCTTTTTGCAGAAAGTGAAGGAAAAGATAATAAAGGAGTCTTTCCGGTGGCAGGAGAATTTTCGGAGGAACTGCATTCAGTAGGACAGTTTATCCAGGATGGTTCTCCGATTATGTTTGAGACATTTTTGGATGTAAAGAAGCAGAATGCATCTTTGATCGTAGAACCGGATGAAAAGGAAGATTATTTTGATTATCTGGATGGAAAAGATTTCTGGGAGATCAACAAAGCCGCATATCATGCAACTGTGGCAGCACATAGCAAAAAACTCCCTTGTCTTACGATAGAAGTGGATGAATTGGATGCTTATCATTTCGGACAGTTATTTTATTTCTTCCAGTTCGCATGCTATTTGTCCTGCAAGATCATGGGTGTAAATCCATTTGACCAGCCGGGAGTAGAGGCTTATAAAAAGTGGATGTTTGAGGCACTTGGAAAATAAAAACTATGTTTAATCAGATCATGAAATATGGAACACAAAAAGCTTCGGACTTGTAATGAACGTCCGAAGTTTTTTGTGATAAAATATTGGTGAAACATCACAAACGTTTGCGTAAATGCCACGCAAAATTTGTGACGGATGTGTTATAATGTAAACAGCGTAAGAAGTGTCGGAATTTTATAATTTCAGCAACACAGTTTCTGTTTGCAGTCAACCAAAATAGCAGACAAATACTTCAAATCAGGAGGAGAAAACTATGGGAGAGAATATACTGATCGTACATGGTGGTGGTCCGACATCTGTGATCAACGCATCACTGTACGGTGCAGTAAAGGAAGCAAAAAAGTATAAAGAGATCGAACATATCTATGCCGCTAAGAATGGTACAGGCGGGCTGATGAGAGAAGAACTGATCGAGCTTGAAAATGTTCCGGATGAGAAATTGGAACTTTTACTGAATACGCCGGGAAGTGCGATCGGAACATCCAGAGATCAGATTGAGCAGGCAGAATACGACAGAATGATCGAAGTACTTTTAAAGAAGAATATTAAATACGTACTTTTCAATGGTGGCAACGGAAGTATGGATACCTGCGGAAAGCTTTATAAGAACTGTCAGGCAAGAGGATTAGATATCAGAGTAATGGGCATTCCGAAGACTCATGATAATGACATTGCGATCACAGACCACAGTCCTGGATACGGAAGCATTGCAAGATATATGGCACAGAGTGTGAAGGAAGTGGCAGCAGATGTCAAAGGACTTCCAATCCACGTAGTTGTTGTAGAGGCATTGGGACGAAATGCAGGATGGACTACAGCAGCAAGTGCATTGGCAGACGATGGAGATGGTGTTGGTCCGGATCTTATTTATCTTCCAGAGCGTCCGTTTGATGAGGAGAAATTCCTTGATGACGTGAAGAAGCTTCTTGAGAAGAAGAGCGGAATCGTAGTAGTTGCAAGCGAAGGTTTAAGAGATAAAGACGGAAAGCCAATTGTTGAGCCAATCTTCCAGGTTGGACGTGCAACTTATTTTGGTGATGTCAGCCAGCACCTTGCTAATCTTGTTATTAAGAAGCTCGGATACAAAGCAAGAGGTGAGAAACCGGGTCTGGTAGGCCGTGCAGCCGCACATGAACAGAGTCCTGTTGACCGTGAAGAAGCAGTGCTTGCAGGAAAGATGGCCTGCGAAGCGATCATGAATGGTGAATCCGGAAAGATGGTAGCATTTGAGCGTGTTTCTACAGAACCATATGTGATGAAACCATTTTTAGTAGATATCGATAAAGTCATGATGTATGAGAGAACCATGCCGGATGAATTTATTAATGAAGAGGGCAATGGTGTAACGGAAGCGTTCAAGGAATGGTGTAAACCATTGATCGGTGGTGAACTGCCTAAGATGATTTCTTTTAACTAATAACATATATCAATAGAAAGCAAAACAAGGAGGATTATTATGTTAGTACCAATGAGAGCAATTTTGGATGCAGCAGATAAGAATGGTTATGCACAGGGTGCATTTAATGTAAATGCTGTATGCCAGGTAAAAGCAGCTGTAGATGTTCATCAGATTTTAAGAAGCCCTGCGATCATTCAGGGAGCTGATCTTGCAAATGGATTTATGGGTGGACGTACAGATTTCGCTAATTCTACATTAGAGGATAAGAAAGCAGGAGCTAAGAATATCGGAGCAGCAGTAAAGAAATATGCGGCAGACAGTGATATTCCGGTTGCACTTCATTTAGATCACGGTAAGAATTTCGATTCCTGTATCGCTGCGATCGAAGGCGGATATACAAGTGTCATGATCGATGGAAGCTCTCTTCCATTCGATGAGAACGTAGAACTGACACGTGAAGTTGTAAAATATGCCCATGAGAGAGGTGTTACAGTAGAAGGTGAGCTTGGTGTGTTAGCAGGTGTTGAAGATCATGTATTCGCAGCAACAAGTACTTACACAAATCCATTAAGTGCAATTGATTTCTTCAAAAAAACAGGTGTTGATGCATTAGCGATCAGCTATGGTACCATGCACGGTGCAAACAAAGGCAAGAATGCAGTGATCCGTAAGGAAATTGCAATCGCGATCAAGGAATGTATGTTACATGAAGGAATTGAGGGATATCTTGTAAGCCATGGTTCTTCTACTGTTCCACAGTATATTGTAGAAGAGATCAATGCCCTTGGCGGAGAAATCACAAATGCATACGGAATCGATGTAGACCAGCTTGTAGAAGTAAGCCACTGCGGCATTAATAAGATCAATGTTGATACAGATCTTCGTCTGGCAGTTACAAGAAATATGAAAGAGCTTTTTGCAAAAGATGCTGCTCTTAGAAACAGTGCATCTGTAGGTCAGATCTATGAATTATTAGAGACAAAGAAATCAGCATTTGATCCTCGTGCATTCATCACACCGATCATGGATACAATTATGTACGGAAATGTTCCGGATGATGATGTTGCAAGAATCTGTACATGCATTGAAGATGGTGTAAAAGAAGCAATCGCACCATTACTTGTGAAGTTTGGAAGCTACGGAAAAGCACCGAAGGTAGAACGCGTTACAATCGACGAGATGGCAGAACGTTACAGAAAAGCAGGAATCTAAGAAAGAGTAAGTTGATCATAATGGATGCCGGAGATACAGCGGGTGCTTCCGGTATCCATACCAGATAGAGAGGAAAATCCATGAAACATATTTATCTGAATTTAAAAAGATTTGATGTTCCAACAGAATTTGGTGGAGTAAACCGTATTGCACCGGTTGCTGAGTGGGCAGAGTATATTGTAAAGAATAC
>OKRZ01003735.1_pt1 | contig 10100 bp, 4 predicted proteins | sample 1601141 | NCBI WGS metagenome assembly OKRZ01 (sample SAMEA3541524, study PRJEB24748) | human gut metagenome | biome: human gut; feature: human-associated habitat; material: faeces | place: China | collected 2012
AGCAACCGGCAGATACCATGAGCCGGTAGCAGCGCTGCTTCACAGTGAGGGAATCTTTGTGAGCATCCTAAACCCATTGCTTATTAAGCAAAGCGGAGCAGGCTCTCTGCGCAAGGTAAAATCCGATCCGAAGGATGCTCTTAAAATTGCTAAATATGGGCTTGACAACTGGTCTACATTGCGGGAATATACTCCTATGGAAGCAATTAGACAGCAACTCAAGTTGTGCGCACGTCAATGCGACTTGTATAATAAGAATATTGTCATGCTCACCAACAACCTTATTTCTTTGTCTGACAAGACCTTTCCGCGTGTAAACGAGCTGTTCTCAAGCCCCGAAAAGGCAGACGGACATTTGAAGTGGGTGGACTTTTACCGAAGCTTTTGGCATTGCGACTGCATTAACCGTATGTCACCGGATGCTTTTGAAGAGCGATACAAGAAATGGTGCAAGAGAAAGGGTTACCATTTTAGTACTGATGCGGCAGATGCTCTCTACGCAGCCAGTTGCGGATCCTATACCACACTGCCGCGTGACAACAATGCTAAATTACTGGTTACAGTTGCCGCCGACCAGCTTATTGCACTGCGCGAAAACCAGTCCAAGCTGGAAGCCGAGATGCTGAATCTCTGCAAGCAGCTGCCGGAGTACGAGACCGTTATGGCCATGTACGGCGTTGGAAAGTCCACAGGACCGCATCTCATGGCTGAATTGGGTGATGTTCGCCGTTTCCCGCACCGCAGTTCTATTGTGGCCTTTGCAGGCGTAGACCCCGGCGTTGTTGGCTCCGGCAAGATGCAGCTTTCCAGTGTGACAACTTCCAAGCGCGGGTCACCTCAGTTGAGGAAAGCGCTCTTTCAGGTGGTTTCTACTTACGTTAAATGCAAACCCGAAAACGAAGCGGTTTACCAGTTCTACGCCAAAAAGCGTGACGAGGGGAAGCCGTTCTTCGTTTGCACTACTGCTGCCGCGAACAAGTTCCTGCGTATTTACTATGCCCGCGTTAAGGAGTGCCTGAACGCCGTCGAAAGCGCAACTCAGGTCGAAGAAGGCTAATCTGTAATGCTCATTTTGTCATTTGGCTGCCTCCGATTTTTGAGGGAGTCCTGTTTGCTGTACGCATTTTTACTCGGCTATCTGCCGAGTATTTTTTTGCGATTTTTTATGGAAACCTATTGACTTCTATTTGCAGGACTCCTTATTGTAAATAGGTATAAAATGGGAAACTTGAAAACAAAATGAAAACTGCCGGGAAAAGCAAAAAATCCCCGCTTCATTGGCTTTTTCTGGTCCTATATGTTGATTAAAATTATTTCGCACTGTGGATTATAGTCCACCAACGCGTTGAGCGCACCATTCGTTCCTCTGTCTACAACAATATTTTGTTTGACAAGAATTCCGAGTTGTTGGTCTTCCTCCATGCCTGTAGACACAAAAGTGCCCCTTGCGGTTCGAAGCCCGCAAGAGGCACTTTTGCAGTTATACCTTAATCATCAACCAACACCGAGGACTTGCCTCATTCCCCTTCCGATTGACTGCCAAACACAGGGATAGATATGCCAGTAATATGATTAAATCTTATAGTTTTGGTCAATCTGTCGATTGCGATCAAGCGCATAATGTGTTTTAGAATTAGGAGTTTACGTTCATCTCGTAGACATCAGTGATTGCCTCTGCGTTTTTTCAGGTAGAGTGCAACGATAAAGCCACCCACGGCCATGCAAGCCAGAATCGACAGCACTTCATAAGGGAAGTTATCGCTCGTCTGAGGAATCGCGCTTGTTGCTCCGCTGCCAGATGCCGCTGCACTGCCGTCATTCGGCTTTGCAGTAGGCGCAGCACCCCTAGTGCCGTTTGCAATTCCTCCCGCAATATCGGGATGTTCATCCTTCACAGTATCAGCAGGTTTCTGTACCGGCTTCACAGTATCAGCAGGTTTCTGTACCGGTGCCGCAGGTTTGGTCTGGGCAGTATTTACAGCATTCCGCACTGCATCAAGGGCGGCTTTCAAGTCTTCAGCACTTGCGCGGCCTGCGATAGCAGCTTCCGCATCAGAAATTGCCTGGCGGATAGCGTCCGCGCTCTCCACAGTATACTTGCTCAGGTCAAGTTGCTTGGTTTCTTCAACCAAAGCATTCAACTCGGTGGCATCGCCAGCCTTTACCAATGCCGCCGCTGCGGCCTGCAACGTCCGTGCTGCTGCATCTACAGCCTCCTGGGTAGCGTTTTCATTGGCGGCGACCGTCTTTGCGGTCTCCAATGCATCGGCAACCAATTTCCAGGATTTTGCAGTATGAGCGTTCGCATCCATGGCCTCCACTTTGGAGATCATATCATCAATTGCAGTCATATCTGCTCGGAGCGCCAGTGCCTTGTAAGCAGCTTCCAGATTTGTATAAGCAGCTTCGATCTCATCGGCGGTTGCATCACGGTTGGCGGCGACCTTCTCAGCTTCTGCCAAAGCCTGGGCAAGGGCAGCCCAAGAATCAGGCTGATACCTGCTTTCATCCAGTTCCTTGATGCTGTTGATGGCCGCGACCAGGTTCGAGTTGTCAGCACGCTTCACAAGGCTTTCCATGGCGTCCTGCAGAGCGTCAACTGCATGGTTGACAGTCTCCTGGTTTGCATCCTCAGCGGCAGAGATGCTCTGCGCTTCGTCCAGCGCAGTTGCAAACGCTGCCCAGCTGGTGGTCGTGTAATCGTCTTCCACCAGGGCGGAAGCCTGCTCGATCAGCTGATTCAGAATGGTCTTGTCCACAACAGGCTCGGTGGGCTTGGCCGTAGCGTACAGTTCGGCCTCGTAGATGCGGACGCAGGCAGCCCAACCGGTGGTATCGGTACGGCTGACATTCAGCTTGAAGATCCGTCCGGTCGCATCGCCCAGATCATTGGTGGTAACATTGGCCGCGTTATCGGTGGTCTTGGCACACTCTGTCCAGTTCGCAGCTTCTGCCAGCACAGCGTTCCGTTCCTCGGCCTCCATGGCCAGCAGTTTGTCCACGTTGACCTTTTCTTCGTTCAGCACATAGAACTCGTAATTGGCAGTGTTCATGCTGCCGTTGCCGGCCGTCGGCGTTTCCGCCACGCCGACGTGGGAGACGACCAGCTGCCGGACGTTGCGTTCTTCGCCAATGTCAAAGGCGACCCACAGGTTGCTGCCATCCTCGCACCATTTGCCGGTATCGGGGTTTTCCTTGTCGCCGTCAAACAGCTTTTCGGGGCCCTGGGCAGTGCCCAGTTTATTGCCGTTGTAGCCAACGATGGTCGCATTCTGGGACACCAGTTCCAGCTCGCCCACAGGCTCGGTGACGGTCACGGCAGCGCTGCCGGAAACCTTCGGATCCTGAACCGAGGTCGCAACAACGGTCAGCTGCTCTGCGGTCTCGTCCTCCGCAACGGTCAGCAGGCCGGTCTCGTCGATCTTAGTCGCCTCAGAGACCGCGCCGTCCACGCTCCAGGTCACAGAATGGTCGGTGATATTCTCGCCGTTGACCATAGCTGCAAACTGCTTGGTTGCGCCCTTCTCCACAGATGCAGTAGCGGGCGATACCGTAACAAATGTAACGATTGGCTCAACAGAACCGCTCTGCAGGGTAACATTCACATCGTAGGTCTGGCCTTCGGTCACGACCAGGCGCTTCACAACCGTGTCGTTGATCAGGTAGCCTTCAGGAACTTTTTCGCACTTAATGGTGTACGTCCCCAATACAACCTCAGCAGGTTCGCCGGTAGTCACAGTATAGACCTTTTCGTTGTTGCTGTTGTAAACGCCATAAGTAACGTCGGTCAGTTTCTCGCCCTTGGCATTGGTCGCCACCAAGTTCAAGTAAGCGGTCGGTTCCGGGAATGCGGGGATTTCGACAGTATACTTATCAGAGATCAGCTTACTGACGCGTTTTACTTGCAGGGTGAGTTGACTGCCCGCACGCGGGACCCGAATGCCACGGATAATTACCGAGGTTTCGTCAACAGCCACCGGGAGAGAGGCTTTGGTGTATTCACCAGAGTCGTTCTCGTAAACGTAGACCACATCGCCTGCACTCAGGCCATTCACCGTAAGAGAAATATAGATGTCGCCACCGTTGGAAGAGCTAAGCGAGCCAGGCTGTGAATAAGCTTTCGCTGTAACATCCTTTGCCGCCTCAGATTTTGCGGCATTTTCCGCCTCAAAGCTCGCGCTCAGCTTGATGCTTTCTGCGGAACCTGTGGCGGTGGTGGTGTAGTAAATACGTCCGGCTTCTGGCGTGCCAAAGTTAAGGCCGGTGATAGTGACAGTGCCGCTTTCTGCAACCGCCTCTCCGATCTTGTTATACTCGCTGCCGGATTTGGTGTAGACCTTGACAGTCTGGCCCGCAGGCACGTTCTTCAGTGTGAAGGTATCATTGGCGCCCGTGCCATTCTCTGCGGCGGCAAACTGGATGGACACCGGCTCCGTCTGGGGGAACTCGGCGGTCTCGAACATCTGCCATTCATAAATGCGGATACCGCCCCAGGGGGAAGTTCCATCATCATAAATGTGCAGTCTCCATTTCTGTGCAGTCACCGGTTCGTCCAGCAAGACATCCGTTACAGCGGCGGTGTTGTGCCGGATGCGCTTTGCCTCTACCCACCGGCCAGACGCATTCTTATACTCCAGAGCAAAGTCGACGGTGTTCATCAACATATCCTCGCCACCGTACTGGGCATGTTCTACGCGCCAGCGGCGGACCGTCACCTCACGACCAATGTCAATGTCCATATATCCGGTCTCCGCATTGGTAACACACCATTTGGAACCATTCAGGGAGGTCCCGTCAATGGCCTTGGAGGCAGGCTCGCTCTCATTCTGGTCAGAATATCCGGTTACCGTCGCCCCCAGGCAGACGTTTTCGAATTCTTTTGGTTCGTAGACTTCAGAGTCCTCATTGCTATACAGCCAGTCGATTATCAGTTCGGTGCCTTCACCGCGTACACCGTTGGCATTAACGGGGACGACTTTCAGCGTCACGTCGTCTTCGTCAAAATCACGAACCAGGGTAGGCAGGTAGAAGGCCGTGTTGGGGGTCTCCATGATCAGATTAGAAGTCCCGTTCGCGTTGACCTTGTAGATCTCATAGGAAGCAGCGCCGTCCACAGCATCCCAGTAAATACGTGCTTCCGCATCATAGGCGTTGTGATACAGGATCTCGTCCAGCGCCACAGAAGTAGGACCGGACAGCGCCGCGCGATCCTGATCCAAAATGGCAAGCTGGCCCAGGTTGATGCGGTAGTCGGACACAGCAGTATCGCTTTCCACCTTTAAACCAATGGCATACAAAGTCTTGCCGGCATGATCAGAAATATCTACCACCGTGGTGGTCCAGGTATCAGCCTCACTGGCAGTCAAATCGTAAGCGACTGTTTCGCATTCCTCATAGCTGGCAGTGCTGTCATCGCCATAATAGGCAACCAACCTGGCCTTGCCATCATCGTTCTTGGCCGTCAGGCTCAGTGTCATGCCATCGGTCACAGCGACATCGGTGCTGTACAGCATGATGTCGTTTGCCTTGTTGGCATCCAGATCACCATAGAACTGAATGGAAGTGCCGCCGTTATAGGCGTCAGTGAAGTCATAGCCGCCATCAAGCTTCGAGCCGTCAGAATCGATGATCCAGGTCCAGGTGGGCATAACGTCCTGCACGGACTGGTAACTCCACTCGTTGTCACGGGAGAGTTCACCATTCACATAATAACCAACACCGTGGCCGGAATTAAAACTGGTTACGAACGGTGTGCTGAGGATCGGCGTCTTGTCGGCGAAGAATCGGGACATACCCAGCCAAGTGGATGAGGAAACATTATCCACTTCTACCCGCGGATCTGAAGCAGAATTGACATAGAAGTCTTGTTCAACCTCGTGGAACTGCGCTCCGTTTGCAGAGTTACCTAACGTGGAGTTGGGGCAATACAGCGCGATGGATAGCTTTAGCTTGCCATCCTCGTCCACGAGCAGTTCATCACGGAAAGGCGTGTTCATGCCGTTTTGCTGTACATCCAAGCCCGCATAAGCATCGAAGGGGCTGCGGTTAATAGAGTTCATCGTGCTGACTGTAGTAGAAATCTGCCCTGTATACCAGTTGTAGTTCATAAAGAACTCATTGATTCCCACAGAGCCATCATCGCTACGCTCCATCCAACGCTGGTTCGAGCTATTAACCGCGTTCTGGTAAGATACGCCGCCGGAAGGCAGCATCGAGTCGTACCAGCTAATCAAGATGTCGGGGCACTTGGCGCGCATGTAGCGGATCATCTCATCCAACCTGGATGCAATCTCTGCACTGCAGCCAAAGGATTCCTGGTTGAAGAAGTATCCATCAAAACCATAGTAATCCATCACTGCCAGTAGCTTATCTGCCACGGGGAAACTGCCATCTTCCGCCTTTTGGCAGAAAGCGTCAACTTCCTCCGCATAGCCCGAGCCAGATCCCCAAGGGAAGCCCAGTGTAGCAACGACCGGCACACCGTTGGTGTGGGCAGCGTCAGTAAATTCGCCGGTGGGGCAGCAGATCAGGCCCTCCTCAGAACCGGACCAGTACACAAAAGAATCGGTGTACTGCCAGTAGTTGAAGGACCAGCTCATGAAGTTCTCGGTGCCTTGTGAACTGGTGGTGTCGTGGGAAGAGTTAGCCAGGGAGCAGAGCATGAGCTTTGCTTCCGGATTTGCCTTTGGGTTCACGACAAAACCGCCCTCTCGGTTTGCCATGGGAATGCTCGCCCTGCTGTATCGTGCGTCCGGGTCAGATTCCGGCGTCCACTCCAAAAGAGTGGCCACGCTGAAAGAGGGGCCGATCGGCATCAGGGACTCGTGTGCGGCATACGCTTCGTTCATCTCCGCTGACCCGTCTTTGCCGGGGGTCGCAGCACTTGCGGGCAATGCGGTACCGGACAGTACCATAGCCAGTGCCATCAGACATGAACCGAAGCGTTTCCACTTCTTGTTTTCCATTGGTAAAGCACATCCTTTCATTTCTCTTTTCTCAGATGCATCTAATCAATCGCGCCGAACCGGGTAATTTTGCCGAAAGCACCCTGTTGTTCCCTTTGAGGTTTGGAACTTACAATGATGACGCCGCTCTTGATTCAAACAGAACAGTCCGGGATTACACATCAAAGCGTTTCCATTCAATGCACAGCAAAATACTTTCACAGGGATCCGGTTGGGCTTTCCCTTAAGCACCACCTCCGCTCAAATTGATTTATATCCACCAGGAAACGTGGTCTGCCGCGCTCATTTGTCAAGCAGATATACATTTCTGCTATGCATGTGCGCGTATGGCCAAACCCGCTTCTGGCAAACACTCCTGTTTCCGGCCCAATAACGGCTACATAAAGCCCTGGCACAGAATCAACGCCATTTTTACGTATCGTCCCGTTCATTCCCAAACAAATTAGCAGGCAGACGGACAGACAATAGAGTGGGTAGATATCGCTACCATCAGCAACACATCGTTCTATTGTTCCACTTGACCGCCTCTACCGCGCCTTGCTTGAGGCATTGGATCGGCACACCTGATGCCAGAAGCTTTATAAGCGGATAGATTCAAAATTTATTCGGGCGTCTCTGATAAACCAAAATGCTGGAAAATTCGCTAAAAGATAACGGATGCAAGGCGCGAGACCGCCGCAATACTTGGTGTATTGCAAGGTTGAGTAACGTAGCAGACGCTGCTTTTGGGCAATACCGAGCAATTCAAAATGCCAATGCGGCGAGCGAGACGCGTGACCGGCTAAGAGAGAAGCACAGGCAATCCTTGGTGGATTGCCGAGCATTTTCTCAACGCTGATCATGTGCCGCGGCCGTCGCAGCGATGCTTTAGGCTTAAGCCGAGAATTGTGCGGGGATGCCCCGGTAGAATTAGACAGTGCTGGGGATTTTTCAGATACCCTCTAGGCTACGCACCACATACAAAGTGGTTTGAAGTTTTTATTGCCGACAATGGAGCGGCCATCTTGCCCAATTAGCTTTCCAACCAAAATGTTGTGCGAACCACAATCGCTGTTGGCTGCCACCAGGCAGACATAGCCCACACTTGTGCAAGCGATTACCCACAATTTCAGATGTCAAGTTGCATCGTCCTTGCAATATTTGTGTTCCGGTCATTTCAGCGTGCAGCGAGCAAAGAAAAACAGAAGCATATTCTGTTAATTGCATGTTAACTACATATAACAAAACAAATTGCAAAAAGAAGTTACAATGGATTAACAGGGAGGGGGTAGCGATTCCAAATCGATTAACCAGTGCTAATTTTAGCACATAAAGGTGAAAAAGGCAAGGGAAAGTACACAATTTTGTTGAAATTGTAAAAAGTGCACATAGAAATACTGTTAGGCGCGGAATTTCAGCGCTTGCCCAACAACTTTTTCTTACTTACTTTTTCATTTTTGGTATTTAAAACGCGAACGGACGTTTATTAAATGTTAACTTTTGTTAACGACAGGAACGGAACTATGCTTTCGTCAAATTCACAATAGAAGGTGCATTTTATTGAGTAGACGCTCATGTTCTGCGCCGGATTCCATGATATAAATTCTTGTCGTCTCGATGCTGGAATGACCGAGCAGGTCCGCCAGTTTCGAGATATTTTTTTCGAGGTTGTAAAATGTCCGCGCAAACAGGTGCCGCCGGTTGTGGAGGAAAACTTTCTTCCAGGCCACATTAGCGCGCTCGCACAGGGCTTTGAGCAGTTTCCAGACCGTTACGCGGCTCAGAGGCTTGCCAACACGGGAAAGAAACACCGGACCGGCATGAATGCGGTGTTTCTGGCACCAGCGGGTCAACCGGTGGCAGAGTTCGGCCGGCAGCAAAATTTCCCGGCACTTGCCCTTGCAGCGAATGGATGCCTTATGCCGGCGGACGGCTTCTGCCGTGATAAACTGCAGTCCCGAGACGCGGATGCCGGTGGAGCAAAGCGCTTCCAGCAGCAGCTGGGTGCGCTTGTTGCCGGCGGCGCGTGCGGCGTTCAGCAGGCGGAAATACTCGGCGCGGGTCAGTTCCCGGCCAGGGTCGGCGAAGATCCTGCGCTGGTGCTTGAGCGGCTTAGCTTTGCCAGCCACGTTGTCGATGCTCTCTTGGCAATCATTGACGGCAGCCAGCATCGCGTTCACGGTGGCAGGGGTATAGCCCTTTTCGGTCAGGCTATCCCGCCAGGCTGCAACGGTCTCGCGGGTCGGGATGTCCCCTGCCCCGGTATCGGCAAAAAAGCGGGCCAGGGCTTTGGTGTACTTCTGGATGGTGGCGGGGCTGTACTCCCGGTGGGTCAGCCAGGTCTGATAGGTGTCAAGAATAGATGAAGTTTTCATGCAGATCCTCCTTACTGGTATATAATTTGTACCTTTTATTATGCCGCAAAGAACAAGCGGCTTATATTCTAAATGAACAGTTCTGTTTTGCTAAGCATAATCCAGCAGCTTTACAACCTTCTTACCGCTGCACAACATTGGCTTGGGCAGCAGTCATACCGCGCAGTTGCACACTGCCGACACTATTGTGCTGCATCAGTGCATCAAACCGCTGCATATCCACGGCGGTAACCTTGCCGTTTTCGTCCTGCGTTGTAAAATCGCCGGAATAATACTGATCTGTCTGCAGGATCTTTTCTTCAAGGGTCATCCGGCTCATCAGGTCGCTGATGCGCTCTTCTGTCGAAAGATCCGGGTTCTGGTATGGCTACGGGGAAATTGAAAACATTCTGAAAACAGCAGGATTTATTCTGTTTTTTCTCAAAAAAATTGCCCACTCCCCTGCCAAATTCCAAAAAGTGGCAGAGAAAGTGGGCTTCAGGGTGGGCAAACCGCCCAAAAATGGTTGGACAACACTGTAAAACCGTGTTCAAAAATCGGTTGGCGAAATCGCCGATTTTCGACGCTACAACAAAGAAAAAAGACTGTGACATCTTTTTCATCACAGTCTTATGGAGGTGACGACCAGATTTGAACTGGTGAATGAAGGTTTTGCAGACCTTTGCCTTACCACTTGGCCACGTCACCATATAAGTGAAAACTGATGTTTACCAATCTCCACTGTTTTTTGGAGCGGCCGACGAGGCTCGAACTCGCTACCTCCACCTTGGCAAGGTGGCGC
>OKRZ01003760.1_pt1 | contig 10046 bp, 9 predicted proteins | sample 1601141 | NCBI WGS metagenome assembly OKRZ01 (sample SAMEA3541524, study PRJEB24748) | human gut metagenome | biome: human gut; feature: human-associated habitat; material: faeces | place: China | collected 2012
TTTCTTTTTCTTAAAACCTTGTAATTCAACAGGTAAAAATTCAATTTTGTACTTCTTAGAACACACCTTGCTATTTGCCAGTGCAAATAAAAATCCGCCTACGGACGGATTGGAGTTAGCGGATATTGGAACGCTCCCGACACCGGGGGCTTGGTTAGCTTGACCGATACCTTTCGGTTGCAAAGTAACAGGTATTAAAAATGCTGTGAAATAGCGGGTTATAGGACAAATGAGGACAAACGGGGACATTTGAGGACACATCTCGAAAGGGGTTGTTTTTCTACGTTTATTTGTCCCGGATTTCAAGAAAGAAAGCAATATGGATAGATGGATAGATGTAACGGAAAGCGGACGGAAAGAAAGCGGTTTTGAAAACTTGAAAACAAGATTTCAAGATTGCAATCTTTCAAGAAAGCAGGAAAGCAAACCGGATGGAATGATTGAAAGAAAACTGTCATTCAATCGGGAAAGCAAACTTTCTGCAAAGAAAACAAGCTGTCTTTGCAGAAAGATAACAAGAAACAAGGAAAGAGAAAAAGAAGTCATTCCGGCTTTCGAGCTTTCAACATGGAACGAAAGAAAACCATCCGTCAATCTGTACGGATGGAATGAAATAAAGATGTATCACAAAAAAGAATTATTACAATGAAGAAAGAAACCTTGTATGTGGCTTTCTCCACCCAAAAGGGCGGGGTCGGCAAAACAACATTCACCGTTTTGGTAGCAAGTTATCTGTATTATCTCAAAGGGTATAACGTGGCGGTCGTGGATTGCGATTACCCGCAGCACAGTATCAGTGCCATGCGCAAACGGGATGCCGAACAGGTGAACGGTGACGATTATTACAAACAGCTTGCTTTCAGCCAGTTCAAAACACTGGGAAAGAAAGCGTACCCGGTGTTGTGTAGTTCACCGGACGAAGCGATAAAAACGGCGGATGAATTTCTTGCGTCTGCCGGGTCGGATTATGATGTGGTCTTTTTCGACCTGCCCGGAACGGTGAACAGTGAGGGTGTTATCAATTCGCTTTCAGGGGTGGACTACATTTTCACTCCCATAGCCGCCGACCGGGTGGTATTGGAAAGCAGCCTTTCCTTTGCGGTAGCTATCAACAAACTGCTGGTAAAGAATGAAGCGTGCCGACTGAAAGGGCTGCACCTGTTTTGGAACATGGTAGATGGACGGGAAAAAACAGACCTGTACACCCTGTATGAACAGACCATCGGGGAACTGGAACTACCCCTTATGAAAGTATTTATCCCGGACACCAAAAGGTTTAAAAAAGAACTGGACGCACAGCGTAAAACCGTGTTCCGTTCTACGCTGTTCCCGGCGGACAAACGGCTGGTAAAGGGCAGCAACATGGAAGAACTGATAACTGAAATCGCATACCTTATTAAATTGTAACGATATGGCAAAGCAAAGCGGCGGGAAACCGCAAATTGACGAGGATTTTATGAAAGAGATTATTTCACAGGGTTTGCCCGTGAAAAAACAGGAAACACCATCGGTAACAGTAGAAACACCGGATAAGCCGGAAACTGTGAATAAGGAAGAAATCAAGGCAGAACCAAAGGAAGAAAAGGCGGTGAAAGAACCTGCCCGCCGGAAAAAGAACACTCCGGGCGACTACCGGGAAATCTATTTCGGGCGGGTGGACTTGACCGACCGACAACCGTTATATGTCAGCCGTACCACACACGAAAAGCTAATGAAGATAGTAACCGTTATCGGCGGACGCAAGGCAACCGTGAGCAGCTATGTAGAAAATATCCTGCTCCGGCATTTCGACCAGTTTCAGGACGAGATAAACGAACTGTACGAAAGCAAATTTGAAAAGCCGTTCTGATATGTTGAAATGGTTTATTATCGGAACACTCCTGTATTACGCCGTTCTCTTATGGCGATACAGGGATAGCTTGGGAACATGGTTCACGGGTGGAAAAAAGCAGCCGGAGCAGCCCAAAAGCAAACCGACCGTGAAAGCCGGAAACGGTGATTGTCTTGTAGGTGCAAGCCGTTACCGGATGGGACAAATGAGGACAAACGGGGACATCTTAGGACACCTTTCAAAAGGGGTTGATAATGCTTCTATATTTGTCCCGCAAAGCGATGAAACGGTAACTGAAACACCTGCTGCGCAAGCGATTGATACTGAATTTGAAATAGAATTTGAAGCGGAAGAAACGGACGTTTTGCCGAATGAAATCGAAGCGGAAGAAATCGCCTGCTACATGGGTGACGGTGAGCCGGAAATGGCACAGGGTATCACGCTGGGTGAGCTGGGGCAAATGGTTCAGGTCATTCAGATAAAACAAGCGTCCGACACAGAGGAACGGCAAGCCGTTCAAACCATCTGCCGGACGGAAACAAACCTGTTTCATTCGCTGGTGGAGCAGATAAACGGGGGCAGGTCACGGGTGGCGGAACTTTTACAAAAGCATGAGATACCCGTGCCCGCCACCGTCCCGGTTGCCGGAAGTAATGAAATGGCAGATTTTGACATGAACGATTTTCTTTAATGGTAAACTTTAAATAATAAGATGATGAAACAAAGAGATTACGGTTAGGACAAACCTTTGCATCAACGGGGAATACTCCCCGCAACCACAAAAATTCAATTATTAATCACTTCGTCGGGCGGACTATCCAACCGTCCGGCAATTTAAAAATCAATGTATTTATAATGAAAAAGAAAGTTCTCTTTTCGGCAGTCGCTCTATTGGCTGCATCCGCCACGTTCGCACAGGGCAACGGCATGGCGGGTATTACAGAAGCTACCAACATGGTAACATCCTATTTCGACCCGGCGACAAAATTAATTTACGCCATCGGTGCAGTGGTTGGGCTTATCGGGGGCGTAAAAGTGTACGGAAAATTCTCTTCGGGCGACCCTGACACCAGTAAAACGGCGGCTTCTTGGTTTGGTGCTTGTATCTTTTTGATTGTCGCTGCCACTATCCTACGTTCATTCTTCCTCTAAAGAAATGGACTATGGCAGACTATCCGATTAACAGGGGGATAGGCAAGCCAGTTGAGTTTAAAGGGTTGAAAAGTCAATATCTTTTCATTTTTGCGGGCGGGCTGTTAGCCCTGTTCGTGCTTTTCATCATCATGTACATGGTAGGCATTAACCAGTGGGTGTGTATCATCTTCGGCGTTACTTCGGCAACGCTGCTTGTATGGCTCACATTCCGGTTAAATGAAAAGTACGGGACACACGGGTTAATGAAATTGTCCGCACGCAAAAGCCACCCTTTCCATATCATCAACCGAAAAGCCATATCCCGATTATTCCATTTAAAACAAGCATCGAAATGAGAAATATATTAAAAGCTACTACGCTGGAAAACAAGTTTCCACTGTTCACGGTGGAAAACGGCTGTATCGTTTCCAAAGATGCCGACATAACGGTGGCGTTCCGGGTGGAACTGCCCGAACTGTTCACCGTCACGGCAGCCGAATACGAAGCGATACATTCCGCTTGGAACAAGGCGGTAAAGGTGCTGCCTGATTACAGCATCGTACACAAACAGGACTGGTTCATCAAAGAAAACTATGCGCCTGACATCCAAAAGGCTGATTTGAGTTTCCTTTCCCGTTCCTTTGAACGGCATTTCAATGAACGACCGTTCTTAAATCATACCTGCTACCTGTTCCTGACGAAAACGACAAAGGAACGCAGCCGGATGCAGAGTAATTTTTCTACTCTTTGCCGGGGCTTCCTTGTCCCCAAAGAGATAAAGGACAAGGAAACGGTTACAAAGTTCCTCGAAGCGGTGGGGCAGTTTGAAAGCATTATGAACGATAGCGGTTTCATTACCCTTACCCGCCTGACTTCGGACGAAATCACCGGGACAAAGGAAACGGCGGGTATCGTGGAAAAATACTTTTCACTCTCACAGACCGATACCACCACACTGAAAGATATTTCACTGGGTGCTGACGAAATGAAGATTGGCGACAATATCCTTTGCCTGCATACCCTTTCGGATGCGGAAGATATGCCGGGCAAGGTGGGAACTGATACCCGCTATGAAAAGCTATCCACCGACCGGAGCGATTGCAGGTTATCTTTTGCTTCTCCGGTGGGCGTGTTGCTTTCCTGTAACCATATATATAACCAGTACATCTTCATTGACGACCATACAGAGAACCTGAAACAGTTTGAAAAGATGGCTCGCAATATGCACTCCCTTTCCAAATACAGCCGTGCCAATCAAATAAATAAGTCTTGGATTGAGGAATATTTGAATGAAGCACATTCACAGGGGCTTATCTCCGTGCGATGTCATTGTAATATCATGGCGTGGAGTGACGACCGGGACGAATTAAAGCACATTAAAAATGATGTGGGATCACAGCTCGCACTTATGGAGTGCAAGCCACGCCATAACACCACCGACACGCCGACCCTGTTTTGGGCGGGAATACCCGGCAATCAGGCGGATTTCCCGGCGGAAGAAAGTTTCTATACATTCATCGAACAGGCTCTTTGCCTGTTCACCGAAGAAACGAACTACAAAAGTTCGCTTTCCCCCTTTGGTATCAAGATGGTGGATAGGGTCACGGGAAAGCCGTTGCACATTGATATTTCAGACCTGCCCATGAAAAAAGGTATCATTACCAATCGCAACAAGTTCATACTTGGGCCGAGTGGTAGCGGCAAATCATTCTTCACCAATCACATGGTGCGCCAGTATTACGAACAAAATGCGCACGTCCTGCTGGTTGATACCGGAAACAGTTATTTAGGTCTATGTGAAATGATAAATAGGAAAACGCACGGGGAAGATGGGATTTATTTTACCTATACTACTGAAAACCCGATAGCGTTTAATCCTTTCTATGTGGAAGATGGGGTATTCGATATTGAAAAGAAAGAGAGTATCAAAACGCTTATCCTGACCCTTTGGAAAAGGGACGATGAAGCACCCACACGGGCGGAAGAAGTGGCTTTATCAAACGCCGTAAGTTCCTATATCGAACTGATTACTAAGGATAGTTCGGTTACTCCCTGCTTCAATACGTTCTACGAGTATGTGAAAACCGATTACCGGGAACACCTGCAAGAAAAGAACGTCCGGGAAAAGGATTTCGATATAGACAATTTCCTGAATGTATTAGAACCTTACTACAAAGGGGGTGAATATGATTACCTGCTGAACTCCGACAAGGAGCTTGATTTGCTACATAAACGCTTCATTGTCTTTGAGTTGGATAATATCAAAGACCACAAAATTTTATTCCCGATTACTACGATTATCATCATGGAAGTATTTATTTCCAAAATGCGTAAACTAAAGGGTATCAGGAAATTAATATTGATAGAAGAAGCGTGGAAAGCGATTGCATCGGCGAACATGGCGGACTATATTAAGTACCTCTATAAAACAGTTAGAAAGTATTTCGGCGAAGCGATTGTAGTTACGCAAGAGGTCGAAGATATTATTTCCTCGCCCATTGTAAAAGAGAGTATTATAAACAATTCTGATTGTAAGATACTGCTCGACCAAAGGAAATACCTTAATAAATTCGATAGCATACAGAACCTTTTGGGACTGACCGATAAAGAGCGTTCACAGGTGCTTTCCATCAACCTTGCCAATCATCCGGGTAGAAAATACAAGGAAGTTTGGATAGGCTTAGGCGGTACACAGTCAGCCGTATATGCCACAGAAGTGAGTTTGGAAGAATATTTTACATACACCACCGAAGAAACGGAAAAGATGGAACTATTCGCCTTGTCCGAAAAGTTGGGCGGTAATCTCGAACTTGCTATCAAACGGCTTGCTTTCAGCAAGCGCAATCCCGAAAAATAATCAATTAACAATTTAAAAATCATTCAGTATGAAACATTTAAAATTCCTGTTTCCGGTGCTGTTATGCACTTTGTTATTGGGGCTTTCTTCCTGTAAGGAAACAAACACCGACCGTCTTAGGGCGATGTGTGGTGACTGGGAAAGCGTGAAAAAACGTCCTGCGTTCTCTCTCTTTGAGGAAAACGGGCATTACCGGGTAACGACCTATCGAAAGACCTACCGGGGAACTATCCAAACGGAAACCTATCAGATTTCAGAACAAGACGGAAACCTGTTCATCGAAACGGGGTTGTCCGTCCTGCTGACTTATGACAAAGAGAATGACCGGATTCTGCTTTCACCCGGCGGAGAATACAAACGGAGTAACCAACCAATAAAGAAGTAAGCGTATGAAAACAAAGATTATAATGCTGCTCGTAGTATGCAGCCTGTTTGCCGGAAAGGTAAACGCACAGTGGGTGGTGAGTGACCCCGGCAATTTGGCACAAGGGATTATCAATGCGTCAAAGAACATCATTCAGACTTCTTCGACCGCACAGAATATGATAAAGAATTTTCAGGAAACGGTAAAGATTTATCAACAGGGTAAGGAATACTACGACATGCTTAAATCAGTGCATAACCTTGTCAAAGATGCCCGGAAAGTACAAAAGTCTATCCTGCTTATCGGTGAGATTTCCGACATCTACGTGAACAGTTTTCAGAAGATGCTTTCGGATGAAAACTATACGCCGGACGAACTTTCAGCCATCGCCTACGGATATACCCAACTGTTGCAGGAAAGTTCCGATGTGCTGGAAGAAATGAAAAGCGTGGTGAACATCAACGGGCTTTCCATGTCGGATAAAGAACGGATGGACGTTATCGACCGGACGTATAACTCCATCAGGAACTACCGGGATTTGGTGAGTTACTATACCCGCAAGAATATTTCCGTTTCCTACCTGCGGGCGAAAAAGAAAAAGGACACCGACCGGGTAATGGCTCTTTATGGTTCAGCGGATGAACGTTACTGGTAACTTCAAATAAATCAAAGATATGTTATTAGCAATCGAATTTGATAATCTGCATCAGATTTTACGAAGTCTGTACACGGATATGATGCCACTTTGCGCAAACATGGCGGGGGTAGCCAAAGGAATAGCGGGACTGGGGGCTTTGTTTTATGTGGCTGCCAAAGTATGGCAGTCGCTCGCCAGTGCCGAACCGATAGACGTTTACCCTTTGCTCCGTCCTTTTGTGATTGGTTTCTGTATTATGTTCTTTCCCACATTCGTACTGGGTACGATTAACAGCGTGATGTCGCCAGTAGTCAAGGGGTGTAACAATATGCTCGAAACGCAAACTTTCGATATGAACGCCTACCGGGAACAAAAGGACAAACTGGAATATGAAGCGATGGTGCGCAATCCGGAAACGGCTTACCTTGTTTCGGATGAAGCATTTGATAAACAGATTGACGAATTGGGATGGTCTGCCAAAGATATTGCCACAATGGGCGGTATGTACATGGATAGGGCAGCCCACAATATCAAGCAATCCGTCCGGGATTGGTTCAGGGAATTGTTGGAACTGCTTTTTCAATCGGCAGCCCTTGTGATAGATACTATCCGAACCTTTTTCTTGATTGTCCTTTCCATACTGGGTCCGATAGCCTTTGCCATCAGTGTATATGATGGCTTTCAGGCGACACTGACCCAATGGATAACAAGGTACATTTCCGTTTACCTGTGGCTGCCCGTTTCAGACCTGTTCAGTTCCATTCTTGCCCGAATACAGGTGCTTATGTTGCAAAAGGATATTCAGGAGCTATCAGACCCCAATTTCGTACCCGATAGCAGCAATTCAGTTTATATAATATTTATGATAATCGGTATCATCGGTTACTTCACCATCCCCACCGTATCGAACTGGATTATTCAGGCGGGCGGAATGGGTAACATGAGCCGGAATATAAACAGTGCAGCTAACAAAACGGGTAGCGGAGTGGGTGCAGTAGCCGGAGCAGCAACCGGAAACGCTGGCGGCAGGGTCGGCGGTAAATTAATCAAAAGTAACCAATAATTAAAAATCAAGATGGAATTTAAAAGTTTAAAGAACATTGAAACCAGTTTCAAACAGATACGGCTTTTCGGTATCGTGTTTGTCGTTATGTGTACCCTGATAACGGGTTATGCCGTTTGGAACTCCTACACGTTTGCCGAAGCGCAACGGCAGAAGATTTATGTGCTGGACGGTGGCAAGTCGTTGATGCTTGCGCTTTCGCAAGACCTGACACAAAACCGTCCGGTCGAAGCAAGGGAACACGTAAAGCGTTTTCACGAACTGTTTTTCACATTGTCACCGGATAAGAACGCTATCGAAAGCAATATCAAACGGTCGCTGTTCCTCGCCGATAAGAGCGCATTTAACTATTACCGTGACCTCTCGGAAAAGGGATATTACAACCGTATCATTTCGGGCAATATCAGCCAGACCATACAGATAGACAGCGTTTCTTGCAATTTCGATGTGTACCCGTATGCGGTGGCTACCTATGCCCGCCAAATGATTATCCGTGAAAGCAGCGTGACGGAAAGAAGCCTTGTCACCCGTTGCCGGTTATTGAACGCTGTGCGCTCGGATAATAACCCGCACGGCTTTATGATGGAAAGTTTCGAGATAACGGAAAACAAGGATTTGAACACCATAAAGCGGTAAGCCATGATACGGAAAATTCTCTCTCCGGTGAATCAGGCAATTACCCATGTGCAGGACTGGGCGGATGAAAAACTCCGCCACCTGTGCGGGCGCATGACACCGGAAATAAGGCTGGCAGTCATACTGCTTATGCTTCTGTTCTTCGGCGGGCTATCCATCTACTTTACGGTATCATCCATTTACCGGATAGGAAAAGAGGATGGCGAAACCATACGGATAGAACACATCAGGCAGTTGCAGTTACAAAGTAAAGACAGTACGAACATTTTTAATCAGTCAGACAATGGAAGAAAAAGAAGTGAAGAATGAAGTTCCCGCACCGGAAACGGACAGGAAGAAAGAACCTGAAAAACAGGTAAAGGAAAAAAAAGAACTGACCCCGCAGCAGATACAGCAGCGAAAGAAGATGCTGGTTTACCCGCTTATGGGACTGGTTTTCTTGGGGTCTATGTACCTGATTTTCGCACCGTCCGATAAGGACGAAGCAAAGGTGGAAAACGTGGGCGGATTTAATGCCGATATTCCGCAACCCAAAGGGGACGGGATAATCAGCGATAAAAAGACCGCCTACGAACAGGAGCAAATGGAGAACAAACAGGCGGACAAAATGCGCTCCTTACAGGATTTTGCCTTTTCGCTTGGAGAGGAAAACGGGAACGGGGAAGAAATGACCCTGATAGATGATGCTCCGGCGGAAAAACCGAAAACCAATGTAATAGACTTCGGGGCGGGTGCGCCTAACAATAGCCCTTCCTCTATCCAATCTTCGGCGGCAGCTTACCGGGACATGAACCGACAGTTAGGCAGTTTCTACGAAACGCCGAAAGAGGACAAGGAAAAAGAGGAACTGAAACGTCAGGTGAAAGAACTCACAGCCCGGCTCGATGCGAAAGAAAACGGTGCGGGCGGCATGGATGAACAGGTGGCTCTTATGGAAAAATCCTACGAACTGGCGGCAAAATACATGAACGGACAGAACGGGCAAAGCGTACCACCGCAACCGGGACAGATTGCACAGGTCGCACCGTCCGCACCTGTTCAGGGAAGTGGAAATGCCACACCTGTAAAATCGGTATCGGACAGGACGGTTTCAGGATTACAGCAGCCTATGAGCAACGCCGAATTTATCGCCGAATACAGCAAGCCACGCAATTACGGGTTTAATACGGCGGTCGGCAGTGGTTATTCGATGGGAAAGAACACTATCCGGGCGTGTGTGCATAACGACCAAACACTTATGGACGGGCAGACCGTCAAGCTCCGGCTGTTAGAACCACTGCAAGCGGGGAACGTGATTGTCCCGAAAAACAGCCTTGTTTCAGGAAGTGCCAAAGTGCAGGGGGAACGGCTCGACATACTGGTTTCCTCGCTCGAATATGCGGGTAATATCATTCCGGTGGAACTTGCCGTTTACGACAGTGACGGGCAAAAGGGGCTTTCCGTCCCCTCGTCACTGGAACAGGAAGCGGCAAAAGAAGCGATGGCGAATATCGGTGCGGGGCTGGGTACGAGCATTTCCTTTGC
>OKRZ01003762.1_pt1 | contig 10044 bp, 9 predicted proteins | sample 1601141 | NCBI WGS metagenome assembly OKRZ01 (sample SAMEA3541524, study PRJEB24748) | human gut metagenome | biome: human gut; feature: human-associated habitat; material: faeces | place: China | collected 2012
AGCTGGTAAGTGTATAAATCACGCTTGGGCAAGAATCCATTCTTATCCAGCTCTACGCTGTCCAATACCTGGATGTCTGTATAATATACGATGGAGTCATTGAAAGAAGCCGCCACCCCAAAAGCATATACAGCCTTTTCCTTATCTTTCATTGTAAAAGCCGAACACAACGCAAAAACCAAAGCTACGGCACAAAGTATACGAACGTATTTCATTGAGTTATGAGTTATAAGTTATGAATTATCAATGGGGGCAAAGATATAAAAAAAACCGCACGCCTACTAAAGACGTACGGTTTTTTAATTCCTTCTATTTGTCGGAAACTGATATTTCTTATTTATCCCAAATAAGATTTGAGCAATTTACTACGATTACTTTGTCTTAATCTTCTGATTGCTTTTTCCTTAATCTGACGCACACGCTCACGGGTCAAGCCGAATTTGTCGCCGATTTCCTCTAATGTCATTTCCTGCTGTCCGATACCGAAAAACATCTGTATGATTTCTTTTTCCCTATCGGTTAACGTAGAAAGAGCTCTATCAATTTCCCTCGCAAGAGACTCGTTCACCAAAGAGCGGTCGGCCATAGGGGAGTCGTCGTTGACCAGCACATCGAGCAAGCTGTTGTCCTCTCCTTCTACAAAAGGTGCGTCCACCGAAATGTGACGGCCGGACACCTTCAGCGTATCAGAGATTTTGTCAACAGGGATTTCCAGTTCATCGGCAAGCTCTTCAGGAGACGGACGACGTTCGTTTTCCTGCTCGAACTTGGAGAAGGCCTTGCTGATTTTATTCAGCGAACCTACCTGGTTCAACGGAAGACGTACAATACGCGACTGCTCTGCCAAAGCCTGCAGAATGGACTGACGTATCCACCATACTGCATAACTGATGAACTTGAAACCACGTGTTTCATCGAACTTTTCGGCAGCCTTGATCAGTCCTAAATTACCCTCGTTAATCAAGTCGGGCAAACTCAAACCTTGGTTTTGGTACTGCTTGGCCACAGATACAACGAAACGCAGATTGGCACGTGTCAATTTCTCCAGTGCAACACGGTCACCCTTGCGGATGCGCTGAGCGAGCTCCACTTCCTCTTCAACAGTAATGAGGTCTTCGCGACCGATTTCCTGCAAATACTTGTCAAGAGAAGCGCTCTCTCTGTTAGTGATACTTTTTGTAATTTTAAGTTGTCTCATTCTTATAATACAGATTTGGGTTGCAAAGGTACGACAAATTATTTTGTTACAATAATTTCATCCCAACTTTTTCACCTTATTTATATCTTATCCTATATAACAAAAAGGATGCCGGTATGTATTGTACCGACACCCCCTTTTTCGCTATTGTTAGCTAATATTACAATCTTCTTACCTAACTATCCCTATTTTTTATTCTTGAGTCAAATCAACGGCATACATTGCACGTTTTCCTGACGGGAACATACCGGTGATGAACAAACCTTGCTCAGGAGACTTTCTTGCCTCTTTCATCGCCTTTTCCAAATCGTCCACCGTCTTCATCGGCACTCCGTTGGCTTTCAGAATGATGAAGCCCTTGCGGATACCTGCATCGGCCATCTTGCCATTGGTAACCCCGGTAACTTCCAGACCGTAACCCAGGTTCAACTGCTTCTTCAGCTCGGAAGATACGGGCTTGAAGGCTGCACCCAAGATTTCCATTCCGGCATCCTTCACTACCTTCGTAGTGCCTTGCTCATTCTTCAGCGTGATTTCGAATTCCTTTTCCTTCTTGTCACGAACCACTGTTACCTTCACTTTGTCGCCCGGACGGTGTTTTGCCAGCATTTCCTGCAAATCCGAGAACTTGTGAATCTTCTTGCCGTTCAATGCTATGATTACATCATTTTCCTTCAAGATGCCGGCAGCGGAACCACCTTCAACAACTTCGGCCACATAGATACCCTCTTTCACACCAAGTTCGTCGGCCTTCTTCTTCAGTTCTTCGGTCCAGCGTTCGTCCATCTGCAGGTCTGTGCTCAAATCACTACCCTTGATGCCAAGGAGCGCGCGCTGCACGGTACCAAACTGTTTCAAGTCGGCTACCACCTTTGTCATAATGCTGGTAGGGATGGCAAAACCATAGCCGGAATAAGCACCCGTGGGTGAGTAAAGCATGGCATTGATACCAACTAGCTCGCCTTTGGCATTCACCAACGCACCACCACTGTTACCTTGGTTGATGGCAGCATCCGTCTGAATGAAAGACTGGATGTTTGCAGCTTGTCCATTGGAGGCAGAAGAGCCAATGGAACGGGCTTTTGCACTGACGATACCAGCTGTTACGGTAGAGTTCAGGTTGAACGGATTACCTACTGCCAATACCCATTCTCCCACCTTCAACTGGTCGGAGTCACCAACCGGAATTGTCGGGAAGTCATCCCCTTCAATCTTAATCAATGCCAAGTCCGTGCTAGGGTCAGTACCGATGATGCGTCCTTTCAGCTCACGGTCGTCATTCAGTTTCACAGTGATTTCATCAGCACCTTCCACCACGTGATTGTTCGTCACAATATATCCGTCTTTGGAGATGATGACCCCCGAACCGAAACCTACACGCGGCTGGGTCTGTATCTGGCGCTGGCGTCCACGACCGTCTCCAAAGAAGAAGTCAAAAATATCCGGCTGTTCTTGCACCGTCTGAGTCTTGCTCAACTGAGTGGCACGTATATGCACTACAGCATGGAGCGAACTCTCCGCTGCTTGTGTCAAATCCACTGGCTGGGCATCCGTTGCATGGAAAGCCGCCGGTAGCAGATTATTGGGGTTCTGTTGGAACAACTCGCTGAATGCGGCAGGCTTTTCCTTATTCAGCATCTTATAAGTGGTCAATCCAGCCACTCCAGAGCTCAGGAGCACGATAGCCGCAACTCCAAGGATGTTTTTTGTTGTCTGTTTCATACTATTCTTCCTATTCTTTAAATTGTTAATATTCAAGTTTCGTTTAACATTACGACGTTAAAATAACGACAAAAAACGTTCAGTTATTCCGCTTGTCACTCTTTTTTGTTCTCTTTTAACAGAGGATATTTAGGGCTTAACAGCGGTTAACGGCAAAGACTGACAAATTAGCATTTATGTACGATTGCTGACTGTTAAAGAACTGACAGATAGGGCATAAAAAGACGCATCACCCGTTGCGGCCGAAACGGATGATGCATTTGGGGTAAACAGATGATGCGTTTATACCAAACAGATGATGTGTTCGGGCTGAACGCATCATCTGTTTTTAGAGGGCAGATAGTACCTTAATAATTCAAGTAATCAATGTCCATGTGGTAGTCCCACTGCGGGAAGTAGAGGTTACCTCCCTCCCACTCCACCTCGCCACGCTGGAAGTCGACGGTCTCGCTGCGGGGATACTGCTTTTCGGGCTGTAGCGGCATGCCGTAATCAGTGTTCACAATCATGCGCCAGGAGTCTATACCACCCAGGAAGAAATATTCTTCGTCGGCATTGCAGGCAAAGGCAGGAATGCCGAATGACTGGTCGACAGGCACCCAACCCACACCCTCAAAATAGACTTCTGCCCAATCGTGCAGATTCCATGCACGGGGATGCATCATGAAGCCGCTCTGGAAATGTGCGGGAATTCCACTGATGCGGCAAAGCGTAATGAACAGCAGGCTGACTTGGCCACAGTCTCCGTGACGGTTGTCCAACACATATTCCGGGATATTCTCAATGGTGGAATATTCGCGTGCAGAAGCCCACGGGAAGTTGTCATTCACCCAACGGAAGATACGTTTGGCTTTCAAGTAGGGGTTGGTTTCACCGGCTGTCAATTTGGCAGCAAGTTCGCGCAAGCGCGGGGAAAAGACGATATGCTTCTCACGCTCGGCAGTATATTCCTTATAAAGGGCGGTCGTCGTATCATAGGGCTGCACGTCTTCCGGCTTCAGATTATGCCATTCGCCGTTGGCGGTAAACTCAAAGGTTTCGGAGAATACGGTCGGTTCGCCTTCGACAGCACGTTTCTCCATGTACAATGTACTGTGACGGCACTCGGGCGACGAAAAGGTGTATTGCGGTTCACTGGCCGAAATGAACTTGACATCCTGCTGCCGGGCCTGGTCCTGACGGGGATAGGGTAACCAGCAACGGATGATTTTCCCGGCAGGCACGGCATTGGTATCCACGGTCAACGTGTAGGTGACGCGCATGCGCTTCGGCGCAACAATGGCCTTGCCCTCTTTCTTCACAGCAGAAATGATTTCGGGCAGGTTCTCCATATTCACTTTCTCGCTGCCACTCGGCGAAGTGCCTTCCTTGGCTATCTTGATGTCATAGCAAGTGGAGTCCACACGAAACAGATTAGGTCCGGCATTGCGGAAATAGCGTTTCTCTCCATCCAGCATCATGCACTCCAAAGCTTTGGAGGCTTCCCACTGGCGCATCTGCTCATCGGTCACGTCGGGAATATACTTGCGGATATAGTCCTTCACCTGGGATTCCGTCATACAGAAATCCGTAAGCAGACGTTGGTACAGGTCGTCCTCCCAATTATAGGGCTTGCTCTCGGGCTTCGTGCTGCATGCAGAAGCCATCACAAACAGAGCGACGGTATACAATAGCTTTCTCATAACTTCACCACTCCAATACCCGGCAAATCGGGCAACGTTATCTTACCTTTCACAACCTCCATACCCTTGAAACGGTCGTTCGCAATCAGCAGACTACCGTCCAAGTCGGCAAAGTCCACTGCCGGAGAGAATTGGGAGGCAGCGGTAATGGCACAAGAGGTCTCGGTCATACATCCTACCATCACTTTCATGTCCAATGCACGTGCCAAAGTCACCATCTTCCAGGCTTCGCGCATGCCGGTACACTTCATCAGCTTGATGTTGATGCCCGTAAAGGCACCCTTCAAGCCTGCCACATCCTTCAGACGCTGAATGGACTCATCGGCAAATATGGGCAACGGGCTTTGCTGGGTGACCCATGCAATATCGTCCAGTTGTTCCTTGGGCATCGGTTGCTCTATCATGACAATTCCTTTTTCGTGCAGCCAATGTATCATATCGAGCGCATGATGTTTGTCCTTCCAACCCTGGTTGGCATCAATGGCAATCGGAAGGTCCGTCACCGAACGGATGGTCTCTATCATTTCCTTGTCGTTCTCCCGCCCCAGCTTCACTTTAAGGATATTGAACTGGTCGGCACACTCTTTCGTCTTTTCACGCACCACGTCGGCCGTATCAATACCGATGGTGAAAGTTGTAGAGGGAGTCTTTTCCTTGTCCAAACCCCATATCTTATACCAAGGGGCTTGCAACAGTTTGCCCACAAGGTCGTGCAAGGCGATGTCCACAGCAGTTTTAGCAGCGGAATCCCCTGCCGAGAGGCTGTCTATATAAGCCAGTATATCTTCCAGCTGAAAGGGGTCTGAGAATTGGCCGATAACATCCTGCACCTTCTTCAGAAAAGCCAGTACACTGTCCATCGTGCCTAGTTCGTGTTGCAGGTACGGGGGCATGGAGGCTTCACCATAACCGATAATGCCATCATATTCTATCTCGACCTGAACGTCGGGAGTGGTAGTACGCGAGTAGGTGGCCACTGTAAAGACATGGCGCAATTTCAGTTCATAGGGGAAGAAACGCAGTTTCATTTTGGGGGTTACACCTGCCCTACTGTTCACGTTGAACAAGGAAGGAGCGTCATTTCCTCCGGCAAATACATGATTGATTGCCATGCCTGAGCCGAGTGCGGCAAAAGCGGCGGTTTTCAGGAAATCTCTTCTGTTTGACATAATTGTGTGTGTATTAAATGTGCCAATATGCTAATGGGCTAATGTGCCAATGGGCTGCGCTATGTATATGCTACGTTATGTTTGCACCGTCACGCCGCAGGTCATTGGCATATTGGCACATTAGCACATTATTACATTGAATAAAATGGATTCGTTTCCGTTGTATTGAGCGACGCCTCCTTATTTATATAAGGTAACACGCGCGTAGCGAACAACAGTCTACCGAGGTTGTATTCATCGAACAGCTCGTCGTCGGGGCTGAAGCTATTGACGCGCACATCGCCTTGCGAATGGATGAAACGCTTGTTGCCGATATACATGCCGACATGTACCACACGTTCCTTGCGTTCCGGCGTCGCCTTGCGCCCGAAGAAAATCAAATCGCCCGGCTGGAGGTTACTGAAATCAGGAGCGATATCGATATGCTCGCCCACGTATGCCTGCTGGGAAGCATCCCGCGGAATGATGATGTCGTGCATGAAAAGAACGGTGCGCATGAAGCCGCTACAATCCACCCCTTTGGAGGAAGTGCCAGCCCAAAGATAAGGGATGCCCATCATGCTATGCGCCGTGGCTATAATGCTGGCGGCATCCTGCTTCAAGGTGGCACGCCATTTCTTCTCAGGCATGGAGATGGATTTGGAGATATATCCCTGACGGCCGTCGGGATAAGCCACCTTATAAAAGGCACCTTTTGTCCCCTCCCACTTCAGGCGGTTTCCTGCAGCAACATCAGAGACGGTCTGCGATGCCTGGCTGGGCTGTGAGTAGACAAAGCCATAATGCGAAGTCACCACTATTTTCTCTGCATTGTTCCAAGCGGTCAGCTCTTCCCGCGTGACGGGATGTATGCCTACTCGGTGTACCCATGCAATGTAGTTGTCCGGTGTCTGGATACGGTACCAGCCGTCGCGCTGCAACACCCGCACCGGCATACCCATCAAGCCTTGCGTCATCATTTCTGAAGAGAAATCCGGGGCTACCCGAAGATTGCACACAGACACATTGACAATGCCATACGTCTTGCCTTCAAGTCCGGCCTCATCCGGAAGCACTTGCAGACAATCCATCACCGCATATCCTTTCTTTGCCAAACCATCCAGCAAAGCCGTCTTTGCCTCTGCCGAAGTGGTGACACCACGCAACATCACATTCTTTCCGGAGAAAGAGTAATCCACATCGAACAAAGCCACGCGCTTGTCCGGTGCAAACTTTTGTTTCAAACTGTCAGCGAGTTGCGCCACTTCTGCAGGTATTGTACGGTCACCCACTTCCGAAGCGACAGCAAAAAGCGGGATTAACAGAAATAAAGAAAAAAGAGAGGATAACTTTTTCATTGGCCAAAAGGATTTGGGGGTTATTACTAATAGCAAAGCTACGAATTTATTCCGAAATAGATACATGTTTTTAAGATAATTAAGGGTAAAGAATGAAGAATGAAGGATTCATCCGTACTGCATCCGCACACTGCACAACAAATTCTTCATCCTTCATTCTTCATTCTTCATTAATATTCCGTATCTTTGTACCCTATAAAGCAGTTGGTCGGTCTGTCGCTTGCGCCTCGTGCGTATGAGGAAAGTCCGGGCAACACAGAGCGTCCCACTTCCTAACAGAAAGCTGTCCGTGAGGGTAGAGTAACGTAGAAGAAAATAACCGCCGTCGCCCTTGGGCTACGGTAAGGGTGAGAAGGTGGGGTAAGAGCCTACCAGTCTTGTGGCGACACAAGGGCTGTGCGTCTTGGGAGTTGTAAGGTCATGTAAACCGACGTTATGAGAGTTGCTCGCTCCATGTCGGAGGGTAGACCGCTAAAGCTTGTATGGTGACATGCGGCTCAGATAAATGACAGACACTTCTTTAATGGAGAATGGATAATGAAGAATGGATAATTCCTAATTAGGCTTTTTCAGAAACAGAAGAACAGAACCCGGCTTACAGACTGACTGCTTTTTTATTGACAATGGATAATCGAGATAATAGCATGAACAAGCGTATTGCTGCCCTTTGGAAATTCCTCACCTACGACATCTGGCGTATTACGGAAGATGAAGTCACGCGAACGACCTTTTCCGTATACAATATCATCAAGACGATTTATCTTTGCATCAACCGCTTCACCAAAGACCGGATAGTAAACAAAGCCTCGGCGCTGACTTACAGTACGCTGCTTGCCATCGTGCCTATTCTTGCCATTTTGTTTGCCATAGCCCGCGGTTTCGGATTCGATAATCTGATGGAAAGCCAGATTGTCAACGGTTTCGGCGGTCCTACGGAAACCACGGAAGTCATCCTGCAATTCGTGAATTCGTATTTGTCTCAGACCAAGAGTGGAATATTCATCGGAGTGGGTCTGATTATGTTGCTGTGGACAGTCCTGAATCTAATCAACAATATGGAAATCACCTTCAACCGCATCTGGCAGGTGAAAAAGGCGCGCAGCATGTACCGCAAAATAACGGATTACTTCTCTATGCTTCTGCTGATGCCCATTCTGCTGGTGGTGTCCGGTGGTCTTTCCATCTTCATGAGTACGATGGTGAAGAACCTCGAAGACTTTACCCTGCTGGCTCCCGTCGGCAAGTTTATGGTGCGCCTCATCCCCTTCGTGCTGACCTGGTTCATGTTTACAGCACTGTACGTCTTTATGCCGAATACAAAGGTCAAGCTGAAACACGCACTCATATCCGGTATTCTGGCAGGTACGGCACACCAGGCATTCCAATTCCTTTACATCAGCAGCCAGTTGTGGGTTTCCCGTTACAATGCCATCTATGGTAGTTTTGCCGCCCTTCCGATGTTTCTGCTATGGTTGCAGGTATCCTGGACCATCTGCCTATTCGGTGCCGAACTGACCTACGCCGGACAGAATATCCGGAACTTCAGCTTCGACAAGGATGCGCGCAATATCAGCCGGCGCTACCGCGATTTTATCTCCATCCTGATAATGTCTCTCATAGCCAAGCGCTTTGAACAAGACGCCCAGCCCTATACAGCCGAAGAGATATCCGAAGAGTGCCAGATTCCCATCCGGCTGACACACGAAACCCTTTATGAATTGCAGGAAATCAACCTCCTACATGAAGTGGTGACCGATGAAAAGAGTGAAGACATCGCTTACCAGCCTTCCATGGATATCAACAAAATGAATGTGGCCCTCCTACTGGACAAACTGGACACGCACGGCTCAGAAGATTTCAAAATTGATAAAGAAAATGAATTCAACAACCAATGGGGAGCATTGCTGAAGGCACGGGAGGAATACTACAAGAATGCAAGCAAGGTGCTGCTGAAGGATTTGTAAGCACGCGGAAGTCTTTCCGGAAACTCCGTATCTGCTTTCTTTTTGATTATTTTTTAGACGCGGATGACGCGGATTGGAATATTAAAAAAATCCGCGTCATCTGCGTCATCTGTGTCTAAAAAGTAAATCACCGATATTTCTCAGGCTCCACGGCACGAGTCATATCATAGGCACGGTCACTCTGACGGGATGCCACTAATTGCAGGAAATCGTCCATAGTGCCGTTACCTTATTTATATTGTATCATGCGGCTGATGTACTTACCAATGATATCGAACTCCAGATTCACCACACTGCCCACTTTGAAAGCATGGAAATTGGTATGCTCAAAGGTGTAAGGAATAATGGCCACCTGGAAAGTATCGTCGGTGGGATTGCACACGGTCAGGCTGACACCATTGACCGTTACCGAGCCTTTGTCTACCGTGATGTAGCCGCGCTTTGCCATCTCCTTGTCAAAAGCATACCGGAAAGTAAAGTAATAGCTTCCTTCCGCATCCTTTATATCGATGCAAGTGGCAGTCTGGTCCACATGTCCTTGAACGATATGGCCATCCAGCCGGCCGTTCATCATCATACTACGCTCCACATTCACTTCATCTCCCACCTGCAACAAGCCAAGATTGGAACGGTCCAGCGTTTCCTTCATGGCCGTCACGGTATAGGTATCATCTGTCAGACTGACTACTGTAAGGCAAACACCGTTGTGAGACACACTTTGGTCTATTTTTAATTCACTGACGAATGAACACTTGAAAGTAAAATGTACATTCTCCTGGTCTTTGACCATCGCCACCAATGTGGCACATTCTTCTACTATTCCGGAAAACATGGTTCTATATACTTTTAGGTTATACACGATTTATTATTAATATGCGCAAAGATACAAAAAGCCCTTCGTATAGGTACAAAAAAAAGGAAGCTTTTCACAAAGCCTCCTTTTTCAGTTTTCAATAGGTATTAGTTTTTTTT
>OKRZ01003771.1_pt1 | contig 10030 bp, 9 predicted proteins | sample 1601141 | NCBI WGS metagenome assembly OKRZ01 (sample SAMEA3541524, study PRJEB24748) | human gut metagenome | biome: human gut; feature: human-associated habitat; material: faeces | place: China | collected 2012
AGGAGCTGGCCAAGGCCAACACCGGCTACATCAAGACCATGTGGTGCGGCGATCTGGCCTGCGAGATGAAGATGAAGGAAGAGGCTGGACTTTCCAGCCGTTGCATGCCCTTTGAGCAGGAACAGCTCAGCGATGTGTGCCCCTGCTGCGGCAAGCCCGCCAAGGCCATGGTCTACTGGGGCGTTGCTTACTAAGTATTTGCCTTTCTGACCCGATACAAAACCCCCGGAGCAAAAAAACGCTCCGGGGGTTTTACTTGTCATGTGTCGAATTATATGCTATTATAGAGTTGCTGCTCTAGCAGCAAGGCACTGCACATAACGGCAGGCGGTTCGGCCCCACTTCCGAAAGGAGGTGAAGCTTATGCCAATTACTTTGACGTTCCATATCTTCGGATTGGTATTTACCATCAAGGTAAAAAGCGAGAACCGCCACCCTGGCCGGTGACGGTTCTTAGTCTTTAAGAACTTACATCAAAAGGGCTGACCGCTTGTCGCAGTGCCTTTTCTATTTACAGTATACCCGCTTTTGAGGTTTCTGTCAAGAGCACGCCGTTTCGTTTCTGCGTGCTTTTTTCTTACCGGTCAAAGGTGGTGCTGAGGGTGGTCTGCCAGCTTTCGCCGGGGGCAAGGCAGGCGGCTGCGGCGCGCTGCTCCCAGTCCTGCGGGTCGGTGGCAGCGGCGGGCAGGCTGTGCCACGGCTCAATGCACACAAAGCGCACCGGCTTTGCAGGAGCCGACCAGATGAGCGAATAGGGGTAGCCCTCCACCTTGCAGGTGATATTGCGTCCGGTGTCCTTCTCGCAGATGCCAATGGTGCCGGTGCGCAGGCCTGCCATGCAGAAGCTGTCGTTGGCAAACAGGTCATCGGTCAGCGGGATGGCCTGCTGGTTCTTCCACTGGTAATAGCTCTTGCCGCTCAACAGGCCGTTGGGGCGGGCATCGAGGATGACCGGGCTTTCCGGCTGGTCAAAGCGGAACTCGTAATCGGTGGTGGTATGCTTGGCGTCGAACGGCACATTGAACGCCGGGTGGAAGCCGATGCCGAAACGCAGCTCCTCCGTGCCGGGGTTCGTCACCTGCAGGGTATGGTGCACGGTCTTGCCCTCCAGACGGAAGGTGCTGGTGAGCACAAAATCATAGGGAAAACGCTCTGCTTTGATGGCGTCGTCTGCCCGCAGTTCCAGCTGGATGGTATCCCCTTCTGCCCGCAGCAGAGTGTGCTCCAGATCCCGGGCAAAGCCGTGCTGACCGCCCTTCCATGTTTTGCCCTTGGCTACAAAGGTGCCGTCCACCAGCTTGCCCGTCCACGGGAACAGGATGGGTGCGTGGCGCTTCCAGATGGCGGGGTCGGCCTGCCAGAGCATCTCTTCGCCTGCGGCATTCTTCAGGCTGACGGCCTCTGCACCGTGGGTGTCCACGGTCAGGGTCAGGAATTCGTTGTGAATGGTTGCCTGCATTTTCAGTATCTCCTTTGTCCTTCTTATTTTCCGGGGCCTGCTGCTTCCAGTATACTCTCCCGTGTGCCAAAAATAAAGTCCCTTCCCATGCTTGCACAAATCGTCACTGGGCAAAAGGCTTCCCCCGACCGGGGGAAGCCTTTATTCGGAAGCACGATTTCCATGCTCTGCTTGCTTCAACAGGGCTGTTCCAGCGGCAGGGTGACGGCAAAGGTGGTGCCGTTTTCGCTGCTGCTCTCCACGGTCACGTTGCCGCCGTGCAGCACGGCGATCTCCCGCACAAGGGCAAGGCCAAGCCCCACGCCGCCCATCTCCCGGCTGCGGGACTTATCCACCCGGAAAAAGGGCTGGAAGATGCTCTCCCGGCAGTCTGCGGGGATGCCCGGGCCGGTATCTGCAACGCGCAGCACGGCATTCTGCCTTTCCTGCCGCAGAGTGACGCGCACTGCCCCGCCGGGACGGTTATACTTGATGCCGTTTTCCACCAGATTGAACACCAGCCGGTAGATCAGCGCATCGCTGCCCACCATGCCCAGCTCCGCGCAGTCCTGCTGCAGGGAGATGTTGTTTTTCTGGGCAAGGGAGGTCAGGTCGGTCAATATCTCCTCCACCAGCGGTGCAAGGGCAATCTGGTCGGTGCGGGAGACCGATTGCAGATTGCTCATTTCCAGCAAAGTGCGCACAAGGGCGGTCAGACGGTCCAGCTGCTCCCGCAGGGAGCTGACCAGCCCGGCGGTCTCGGCATCCATAGCCGGGTGCTCCTCTGCAAACAGTTCCAGTTTTGTCTGCAAAATAGCCAGCGGAGTGCGCAACTCGTGGGCGGCGTTGCCCGCAAACTGCCGCTGCAATTCAAAGGACTGCGCCAGACCATCCAGCATCCGGTTCACCGACCGGCTCAACTGCCTGAATTCCTGCACGGTATCTTCGTCCAGACGGACGGTGGCGATGCTGTCCTGATCGACCCGCTGCGCCTGCTGCGCAAGCTGCTGCAAAGGCTTCAGCGCTCTGCCGCTGACAAAATAAGCGATAGCTGCGCTGAGGATGGTGACCACGGCGGTGATGCACCAGCCCTTGCGGCCAAAAACCACCTTTGCATCGTAGACTTCCTGCGAAAAATGCGCCAGCAGGCTGGACATTTCCTCCTGCGGGATCTCGATGGTTAACGAATCCGCACTGCCGGGCTGATACTGCATCATAAAGCCATTGAGGGCATCCATGCCGGTAACGCCAGTGCGATACAAAAGCAGGTTCATGCATACACAGGCACAGGCGATGAGCAGCGCCGTCAGCAGAGTGATGCGCCATTGCAGGGACAAACGCTTCATTGTGCCTCGCCTCCAATCTCGTAGCCTTCCCCGATGCGGTTGCGGATGGGGTCGTAGCCCAGCGCCGCCCGCAGCTTTTTGCGCAGGGCAGAGATATGTACCCGGATGGAGTTGCTGAAGCTGTCCACGCTGCCGTCCCAGACGTGCTCAATCAGCTCTTCCTGACTGACCGGGCGTCCCTGATGCAGCAGCAAATATTCCAGTACGCCGCTCTCCTTCCGCGTCAGCGCAAGGGTCTGACCGTCCACCGTGGCAACGCGGCTGCGGGTGTTGAAGCTGAGCTGCCCGCAGCACAGGCAGACATCCTGCTGGATGAACTTGCGCCGGGTCAGGCTGCGCACCCGGGCCTCCAGCTCTGCAAGGTGGAAGGGCTTGGAAAGATAATCGTTTGCCCCGGCATCCAGCCCCTCCACCTTATCCGCGATCTCGCTGCGCGCCGATAAGATCAGCACACAGGTCTCAAGGTCGTGCTGCCGTAAGTTGCGCAGTACCTGCATCCCGTCCACCTTGGGCAGGTTGAGGTCCAGCAGCACAAGGTCGTACCGCTCTGCCGCCAGTGCTTCCAGCGCGGCTTCGCCATCTGCACAAGCGTCCACCTCGTACCCGGACAGCCGCAGCTTCCGGGCAATGTCCTCCCGCAGGGAGTGCTCGTCCTCTACCACCAAAAGACGCATCTTGTGTTCCACCCTTCCCGTATTATTGCGTTTTTTCTTCATTATAACAGATTATAGCAGACGGTGTTAAGATTCGTGTTAAGATTTTCTTAGCAGAAATTTTATCTCCCATGGTGTATACTGGTGCCATCAAACAACAGGAGGCTATGATGTTCATGACAAAAAAACAGGCGCAGCTGCTTTTGCTTGCCGCCGGGGTGCTGATGCTGCTGTTCGGCGTATGGCGGGGCGAGGCAGACACCGTATTTTCAAAAGCCATCCGGCTGTGTATGGAGTGTGTAGGCATTGGATAAGAAAAAACTAAATCCCCTTGCCCGGTTCCGGGGCTTTATACAGGCCGGGGCGACCCTTTTGACCAACATTCATCTGCCCAACTTTGCCAAAGGAACGCTGTATCAGGGCAGCGGAAAATACGTCTGCGTGCCGGGGCTGAACTGCTATTCCTGCCCGGGCGCTGCCGGTGCCTGCCCGGTGGGAGCATTTCAGGCGGTGATAGGCTCTTCCAAATTCCGCTTTTCCTACTACATCACCGGCATCCTGATCCTTTTCGGGGTGCTGCTGGGGCGGTTCATCTGCGGTTTTCTCTGCCCGTTCGGGTGGTTTCAAGAGCTTTTGCACAAGATTCCCTCCCCCAAGCTTTCCACCAAAAAGTTAAAGCCGCTGCGCTATTTAAAGTATGCGGTGCTGCTGGTCATGGTGGTGCTGCTGCCATTGCTGGCGGTCAACGAGCTGGGCATGGGCGACCCGTTCTTCTGCAAATATCTCTGCCCGCAGGGCGTGCTGGAAGGCGCCATTCCCCTCTCCCTGACCAATGCGGGCATCCGCGCCGCGCTGGGCAAGCTGTTCACATGGAAAGCCTGCATTCTGCTGGCAGTCATTGTGGGCAGCGTGGTGTTCTACCGCCCCTTCTGCAAGTGGCTGTGCCCGCTGGGCGCGTTCTATGCACTGCTGAACAAAGTCTCGCTGTTCCAGATGCGTGTAGACACCCACAAATGCGTCTCCTGCGGCGCCTGTGCAAAGGCCTGCAAAATGGACGTAGACATTACCAAGACTCCCAACCACGCCGAATGTATCCGCTGCGGGATGTGCATGAAAGCCTGCCCCACAGATGCCATCCAGTACAAATTCGGGCTGGGAGACCAATCAAACACTGAAACAACAAAGGAGTAAAACCATGAAGCTTAACCGTGTAACCGCACTTTTTCTTGGCCTTGTGCTGGCCTTCAGCCTTGCCGCCTGCGGGCAGGGCGCATCCTCTGCCTCTACTGCATCTTCTTCCGCTTCCTCTGCGGCAGCGGAAGGCAAGACCGAGGAGCAGCTGCTGGCCGAGGAAAACGAGATCCTTTCCGCAAACGATGCCCTGTGGGAGAAGGTGTTCACTTCCATGGACAAGAACGTGACTGAGACCACCCTCAGCACGAACTACGGCGATTTTCTGCTGAGTGCCGTGGAAAAGGCAAAAGATCAGTTCTCGGATGAGGAGTACAAGACCCTGACCGCCGATGCAGAAAAGATTCGGGATATCGAAAATCAGATCGCTGCCCTTGCCCCCGCAGAGGACACCTCTTCCAGTGCTGCCGCACAGGGCACCGCCTTCCCCCAGTTTGAGGGCAGCGATTTAGAGGGCAACCCGGTGGACAACAGCCTGTTTGCGGGCAACGCCTTTACGGTGGTGAACTTCTGGTTCAACGGCTGCAAGCCCTGCGTGGAGGAACTGGACGACCTGAACGCCCTGAACGAGAAGGTCAAGGCACAGGGCGGCGAGGTAGTCGGCATCAATACCGAGACGCTGGACGGCAACCAGCAGGGCATTGAAGCCGCCAAAAAGCTGCTGACTGCAAAGGGCGCAAGCTACCGCAACATCTACTTTGCCTCCGGCAGCGAGGCCGGTAAGTTTGCGCTGAACATCATGGCCTTCCCCACCACCTACGTTTTTGACCGGGACGGCAATGTTGTAGGCCAGCCCCTGCTGGGCGGCATCGACAAGGAAGAAAACCTTGCCGCCCTGCAAAAAAATATTGACGCCGCCCTTGCCAAGGACAGCGCCAAATAAGCTATTTTCCCCTGCCGCCTTCGGGCGGCTTTTTTGTTTGCTGCAGGCATTGCCATGCACGCCCGGGCACCGGACGGAATACGCTGGGGCAGAAGCATACTTTTACCAGCAAAGGAGCGTATCTCCATGAAAAACACCGGAACTCTCCGCATCCAGACCTTTGCGGCACGCCAGTCTGCCCCCGTGGAGGGGGTGACCGTTGCAGTGCAGGGGGACGGCTTTACCCTGCACCGCATCACTGATGCCACCGGCAGCGTCGCCGATATTCCCGTTGAAGCCCCAGCCTGCACCCTCTCGCTGGACGAGGACAACACCACCCGCCCCTACGCCATTGTCAGCCTGACCGCCGCAAAGCCTGGCTACCGCACCGTGCGCATTGAAGGCATCCAGATCTTTGCCGGACAGGTAACGCTTGCACAGCCCCAGATGCTGCCCGACACGGAGGAAGGCAAGGACATCCCGAACGCGCCCATCGTCATCCCGCCGCACGCTTTGTTCGCGGGCAGCGGCGGCAGCGGCCCGCAGCCGCGGGAAAACTGCACGCCCCGGGTACTGGATCAGGTCATCATCCCCAAAAATATCACGGTGCATCTGGGCAAACCGGCAGCTGCCGCCCGCAATGTGACGGTCTCCTTCCGGGATTATATCGCCAACGTAGCCTCCAGCGAGGTGTATCCCACCTGGCCGGAGCAGGCACTGCGGGCGAACATCCACTGCCAGATTTCGCTGGCGCTGAACCGCATCTATACCGAGTGGTACCCCAGCAAGGGCTACACCTTCAACATTACCAACTCCACCAGCTACGACCAGTACTACGTCCACGGGCGCACGGTGTTTGAGGTAATGGTGCGCATCACGGACGATATCTTTAACACCTATCTGCGCAAGCGTGGCACGGTGAACCCCTATTATTCCGAGTATTGCGATGGCAAGTCGGTCACCTGCCCGGGGCTCAAGCAGTGGGGCACGGTGACACTGGCCAACAACGGGCGCAGCGCCTTGCAGATCTTACGCTACTACTACGGCAGCAGCATCGAGATCGTGCGCACCAAAAATATCCGCTCTATCCCGCAAAGCTACCCCGGCACGCCGCTGCGGCAGGGCAGCCGCGGCGCGGCGGTATTCACTCTGCAAAGGCAGCTGAACCGCATCACCAAGGACTATCCCTTCCTTGGCAAGCTGACGGTGGACGGCGTATTCGGCAGCCGGATGGCCGCCACAGTGCGGGCGTTCCAGAAGCAGTTCAACCTGACCGCCGACGGCGTGGTGGGGCGGCAGACATGGTACAAGATCAGCTACATCTATGTATCGGTAAAGGACCTCGCCGAGCTGACCAGCGAGGGCGAGACTTCCACCGGCATCCTGTCCAACGGCACATGGAACGGCACAGTGCTGAGCACCGGTGCTTCCGGCAGCGCGGTGGAGCAGGTACAGTTCTGGCTGAACACGCTGGCGCAGTACGACAGCGCCATTCCATCCGTAAAAGTGGACGGCGTATTCGGCACCGCCACCGCCAATGCGGTACGCGCCTTCCAACGCAAGTACGGCCTTACGGTGGACGGCATAGTGGGTCAGACCACTTGGAAGGAGCTGTACGACGAGTTTTTGAGCATCCAGTCCGACAACGGCACCCCCAACGCCTACCCCGGCACGCCGCTGCGGGAGGGTGCCTCCGGGCAGAATGTGAGGCTGGTGCAGTTCTGGCTGAAGATCGCCCGCACCGTGTACACGAGCCTTGAAAGCGTGACCGTGGACGGAAAATTCGGCGCGGGCACGGCGGCGGCTGTTCGGCGGTTCCAGCGGTACTTCGGGCTGACAGCAGACGGCGTGGTGGGGCGCACCACATGGCAAAAGCTGTACGAGGTGTACAACGATATCGCCAACCGGCTGCTCTCCTCTTCCCTGCGCCCCGGCGAGTACCCGGGCGTGCTGCGCAGCGGCTCCACCGGCACGCCGGTGCGGGAACTTCAGTTTTACCTCTACCTCATGAGTGCCTACGAAAGCAGTATCCCGCCGGTAAGCATTGACGGCAAGTTCGGCGCAGATACCGAGCGGGCGGTGCGGGCGTACCAGCGGTTTGCAGGGCTTACCGTGGACGGCGTAGTGGGGCGCACCACATGGAACTCCCTTTATGGCCGCGCCAGCCAGCTGCGCTCTTCCGGCCCGGTGGTCACCTTAAAGCGTCTGCCCTACCCCGGCACCCCGCTGACGGTGGGCAGCAGCGGCGAGACCGTGCTGTACTACAATCTGCTTTTACAGCGCATCGCCTATTATTTTTCCAGCGTGGAGGCCCCGCCCCTTGCCGACCGTTATACCGATGAGACTGCCGCCGCCACCCGCAGCGCCCAGCAGTTGCTGGGGCTGGAGCAGACCGGCATTGCCGATGCCGACACATGGACGGCGGTGGAAGCGCTGAGCTTGCAGCTGGCTGCCCATGCCCCGAACCCCGACCGGGACACCCCGCCCAGCACCGCTTACCCGGGGCGCGCCATCGCCGAGGGCAGCGCCGGGCAGGAGGTGGGGCAGGTGGAGCGCTGGCTCAACCGCCGGGCACAGCTTTCCTGCGGCGAGGGCTATGTGGCCGATAACAACCGCTTTGGCGCGTCAGACGCCGCTGCTGTGCGGGCTGTCCAGCAGCAGGCGGGGCTGCAGCCGGTAAACGGCATCGTGTACCGCGAAACATGGCACGCCTTGCAAGCCCAGTGTACCGACCCCTGCGGCTGCGAGAAGGAGGAATGAGGGATGGCACGCCTTTTGATCTATGACGCCTACGAAAACAAGGTGTACACCTACGCAAACCTGAACGAGAACGACCCCATGCCTTACAGCACCCTGACCACCCTGCGGCTGCGGGAGTTCCGGGGCAAATCGGCCAGCCCTACCCTGTGGACCACCATTGCCGCCATGGAAGCGTGGAACCTGACCCGCCGCAAATACGGCAGGGGCATCCCGGTGGGGTACGCCTTCCGCCGCATCTGGGAGGGCGGTCACGGCACCCGCAGCCAGCACTACGCAGGGGTAGCGTTCGATGTGGGGCAAAGCCTTGACCAGCGCCAGCGCACCGCCATTTACAACGCCGCCCGCGCTAGCGGCGCGTGGGGCTATGTGGAGCCGCTGAGCCAGACCCCCACATGGGTGCACTTTGACCGCCGCTACGGCACCCCGGCCTGCAGCGGCACCACCGCCGGTTACCCTACCCTGCGCCGGGGCAGCCGGGGCTGCTATGTCATGGTTTTGCAGGATGCACTTTCCACCCTTGGCTACCAGACCGGCACCCGCATCGACGGCATCTTTGGTGCCCGCACCGAGCAAGCTCTGCGCGGCTACCAGAAGCGCACCAGCCTGCGGGTGGACGGCGTATGCGGCTGCGACAGCTGGAAAAAGATCTCCACCGCCGTCATTGGCATCGGGCGCACCAAAACCACCATTGACTAGCGTTTGTCCTATATAGCTTATACAGAAAGAGCGGCCGCACAAAACAATGTGCGGTCGCTCTTTTTCACTCACTTTACGGCCTGCTTCAGCTGTTCCAGATCTGCGGCGTCCGGGTGGGAGAGCGCCTTATCGAAGTTTTCGATCAGGGCATCCAGATTGGGGATGTGCGCAGGCTGCGCCTTCATCGCCTCGTACCGCTGCCGGACGGACATGGGCATTTTGCCCTGACACATAAAGCTGCCGATGACGGTGTTGCTCCCGTCCAGCGCCTTCCCGGTGGCGGCAAGAATCTTTTCAAAGTAAGGCGCACTGCCGCCAAAGCCTGCGGTGCCGAACAGGAATACCCGCTTGCCGTGCAGCTGCTGCAAGAAATCCAGCGTGTCGGCGTCCGCCTTACCCTTGTCCGTCCAGAAACCCACATACAGGGTGTCTGCTGCCAGCGCGGCAGCATCCGGTGTGCCAAAATAGCAGCAGTCTGCCTGCGGCAGCTGCTCCTGCAGGGTCTGTGCCAGCAGTGCGGTGTTGCCGGTTTTGCTGCTGAATACGATGGCGTAACTCATCACTTTTACCTCCCTCAGAGCAGCGGCAAGGCTGCCGGATGCTCTTGTGCATACGTTATTTTTACGGCAGTTCCTTTGCCGGGAGAGCCTGAAATCATGGAACAGTATAGTACAATGCCCTGCCAAAATCAAGGGTTGACGATATTTTCGCCTTTCCCGGCCAGAAAGCTGCGCAGATTGCCGGTGGTGATATCCATCAACCGCTGCAAGGCCTCCTTGGTAGTCCACGCGATATGCGGGGTGAGCACCGCGCCCGGCAGACTGCGCAAACGGCTTTGGGGCGGCAGCGGCTCGGTGGCAAAGGCATCGGCGCCGTAAAAGGCAAGCTTGCCGCTTTCCAGCGCATCCGCTACGGCTTCCTCGTCCACCAGTGCGCCCCGGGCAGTGTTCAGCAAAATAGCGTCTGGCTTCATTTTTGCAAGGGCTTCCCGGCTGACCAACCCGCGGGTTTCCGGGGTGGCCGGGCAGTGCAGGCTGAGCACATCGCTGCGGGCAAGCAGGGTGTCAAAGTCCACGAATTCCAC
>OKRZ01003772.1_pt1 | contig 10026 bp, 8 predicted proteins | sample 1601141 | NCBI WGS metagenome assembly OKRZ01 (sample SAMEA3541524, study PRJEB24748) | human gut metagenome | biome: human gut; feature: human-associated habitat; material: faeces | place: China | collected 2012
AACAGAGAAACGTGATGAGATTCTTGCGAATTGTCAGACAGAAGACGAGCGTACATACCATATGCTGTTTGGATGTTAGTCGGATTTTTTAAAACGGTTCCATTGGGAATTGAAGAAGCAGCAAAAGTAGACGGTGCAAATGGAATCCAGTGTTTCTTCAGAATTACATTACCGTTGATACTGAAAAATGTACTGACTTTATCTATTCCATTTACTTTATGGAGACTGACAACCTTTGATATTGTATATTCTATGACTTCAGGTGGTCCTGGAGAAGATACGGCACTGATCGCATACAGAATCACGACAGAGGCGTTTACAAATCTGAATGTCGGTTATGCATCTGCACTGGCAATGTTACTGTTTGTTGTAATGGCAGTATTCAGCTGGCTGAATATACGTGTTATGAACAAGATTGATAACTAAAGGAGGAAATACCATGAAAAAAGATTCAAGAAAATATAACATATATCATGGTGTAATGGCAGGTGGAAGATGGGTACTGTTTGCAATTGTCTCATTTATTATCCTGTTTCCGGTATACTGGATTTTTATTTCCTCTATTACACCTTCCGGAGAATTATTCAAAACACCGATTGATTATCTGCCGGATCATCCGACACTGGAAAGCTATAAGTTTCTGATCGAGAACGTAGGACTTTTATCAAAAGTGGGAAATACAGTATTGATCGTAGGTCTTACACTGGTTATCAGTACTGTACTCTGTGCAATGGCTGCATACGGATTCTCACGTTTCACTACAAAAGGAATCAATATTGCTTTTGCATTTATTATTGCAACTATGTTAATTCCTGAGGTTGTTACAGCAAGACCATTATATGAGTTCATGCAGAAAGTAAAATTATATGATACATATCCCGGACTGATTTTGCTTTATATCAGTACTGTTATCCCATTTACGGTTCTGATTCTGAGAAACTTTGTGGGGGAAATCCCTATTTCACTGGAAGAGGCAGCAGCGATTGACGGTGCAACTTTTTCACAGAGACTTTTTACAATCGTATTGCCTCTTATGAAACCTGCAATCGCAACTGTATGTATTATCAACTTTATTACCTGCCTGAATAACTTCTTCACACCGTTGTTTTATTCAAATGGTATTCAGGTTCTTTCCGTTTCCATTGTACAGCTTCCACTGCGTGACAACATGTATGGAGTTCCGTGGGATCTGGTAAGTGCAATGGGATGGATTATTCTTTTACCGATTATTATTTTTGTTGCAGTCTTTGAAAAACAGATCATGGATGGTATAATGGCAGGAGGAGTAAAAGCCTGATTATCTGAATGCTAAGAATATTGGAGGAAAACATTATGTATCAGTCATTTAAAGGTGGACTTGGTGGAATTGCTTTGTCAAAACATGGAAGAAGCCGTGCAATCAATGCAGAGAATCCACATGGAGAAAAAGGTAAAGGTGGAATGGCAGCGAGCCATCTGGGACCGTCCAGAAAAGGAAGTCCCTGCCTGAATGATATTGAGCCAGGTGCAACTGTAACTCTTGCAGAGATGGAAGGTCCTGGTGAGATCAATCATATCTGGATCACAGTGGATAATAAGACAACCGATGCAGATTGTTTTGTATTGAGAGATCTGGTCATCCGTATGTACTGGGATGATGAGGAAACACCATCTGTGGAAAGTCCTCTCGGAGATTTCTTTTGCTGTGGTTTTGGAAGAGAGTGTATTGTAAATTCTGTCCCAATGGCAGTGGTGCCAAGCAGAGGATTTAACTGTTACTTCCCGATGCCGTTTAAGAAAAAAGCAAAAATTACTCTGGAAAATCAGCATGCAAATAAAATTCCGGCATTTTTCTATCAGGTAGATTACTGTCTGTATGATGAGCTTCCGGATGATATTACTTATTTCCATGCACAGTGGAGGCGAGATCGACTGACAGAGAAGCAGAAAGATTATACAATCCTTGACGGAGTAAAAGGAAAAGGTCATTATGTAGGAACTTATATTGCACTTACCACACTGGAACGTTACTGGTGGGGCGAAGGTGAAATGAAATTCTATATTGACGGTGATGATGAATATCCCACAATCTGCGGAACCGGAACAGAAGATTATTTTGGAGGCTCCTGGAGTTTTGCAAAGCAGGTGGACGGAAAGACTGTGGAACAAAATTATAATACACCATATCTGGGCTACCCATACTATTCTGCTCATGATGAGCTGATCCATAATTTCTATCATAATGATGACTGTCCGCCGATGAGAGGTTTCTATCGCTGGCATATTCAGGATCCGATTTGTTTTGATGAGGATCTGCGTGTGACCATTCAGCAGATTGGAGTAGGTTACAGAGGATTATTTGAACGTCAGGATGATGTGGCAAGCGTGGCTTACTGGTATCAGACACACCCACATGCACCGTTTGCACCATTGATGTCAAAAGAGGACAGATGGCCAAGATAAAAAACAGAGGTGAAATGCTTGAAAAAAAGTGTTGTAATTTTCATAACTGCAGTATGTTTGCTTATTACAGGATGTGGAGATACGGGGAGCTTATCTAAGCTCCCCTCATCGTCGTTTCACGAAGACAAACAAAAGCTGACAATCATGCATATTGATGCAGATAATAAAAGATTTCAGGATTTTATCGAGGAAACAGAAAAAAAACTTGATATGGAAATCACTGTGGAAAAATGTCCGTCCAATGCGGATAATCGGCAGGCAAAAATATCCACGATCCTGGCTTCGGGGGACAAAAATATTGATTTGATTTCCGTGAATGATGAGATGATTTCTGAGTTTAAGCATAAGGGATATCTGGAACCACTGGAAAAAAACGTTATGACAGAAGAAGTAAGAGACAGCTTTCCGCAGAAGTATCTGGAAAGCATTTGTGAAGAGAATGGACATATATATTCTGTCCCTTTTCAGATGGATATTATGATGTTCTGGGTAAATCAGGAGTTGCTGAAACAGGCAGGACTCGATGAGATAAAGAATACCGGTGATTTTGATATTCTGCAGAAGAGTTTGAAAAATCCGGATCAGTACGCTTATGGAGATGCATGGGAAAATACACATGTTTATAACAGTCTTTCGCAATTTGTGAATTTCTGGGGTGGCGATTATTTCGACTGGACTGATCCGAAAACCAAAGATGCAGCCAGATATATGAAAAGTATGCTGGATGAGAAAAATACATCGCCTGCACAGTTTGTAGATCAGTATGAGCAGATGGAAGAGAAATTTATCAGGGGAAAATATGGATGTGTTTTTATGTATACGAGTGCTCTGGGTACATTTCTTGATGCTGATGTATATGGGAAAAATAAAATACATATGGCACCGCTTCCCGTGCTTCATAAGAAAAAAGCCACTAATATTGCAACCTGGCAGTATGTTTTGAACAATGCTTCAGAAAATAAAGATGCAGCTGTCAGATTTCTTCAGTATGCAGCCGGTTATGAAGGCAGTACTGAATATGCAAAAATAATGAAAAGTTATCCTGCCAGAGTGGATGTGATCGAAAATGAGGATATTGATCTGGAAGGAATAGATATGATACGGAAATATCTCCGGGAATATACATTGAATGCACGTCCGTTATGTGAAAATTCCATGGGTGCTGTCTCAGATATGGGAAAACTGTTTCAGGGATATGTTCTTGGGCAATGTGAAGAGGACAGTTTCTTTGAGCAGGCACAAAATTGTATAAATACTTACTATTAAAAAGGCATCTTCGGATGTCCTTTTTAGTTGCGGATTTTTGATGCCGGATTTATAATAACAATAACAATGACAACAGGAGGCAGCTTCATGCAGAATCAACAACCATCAACTTTAAAGGAAATACGTGTCCATGGTACGCAGGACTTTCCCTGTGCATTTTACCAGACAGGAACAAGGATAAAAGGGAATATGGTGAAACACCACTGGCATGAAGAAGTAGAACTGCTTTATTTTTCGGGTGGAGAGTTCTGTCTGGAAGTAAATATGGAACGTTTCAACATTTCAGAGGAATGTTTTTATGTTATTAATCCCGGGGAACTTCACAGTATTTCTGTTGAAAAAAACGGCGGCTGTGTGGAAAATGCGGTGGTTTTTCATATGGATATGCTAAGCTCTGCATATGCTTTGGATCAGATTCAGACGAATCTGATCCAGCCGGTACAAAATGGCAGTATCCAGTTTCCGAGATGTCTGCGAAAGAATGAACCGGCATTTGAACCGGTAAGAAAATCTTATGAAGAAATCCGTAATGTATTTGGCGGAGATTCTTTTCGGGAGAATTATTATGACGGCGAGGCGGTTACGGATGATATCACCCGACAGTTGTTTATCAAATCAGCGCTGCTTCGGATTCTGGCAGTTCTGTCTGCGAATAATCTGTTTGAGGTAACGGAGAAGAATCATGACCACAGGATTGAGACGATCAAGACAACACTGACTTACATACAGGAGAATTACAAAGAGAAAATTTATATACGTGATCTGGCAGGACTGATCGGGATGAATGAGCAGTATTTCTGCAGATTTTTCAAGAAGGTGATCGGGCGTTCGCCTATGGAATATGTGAATGAGTACAGGATAAAAAAGGCTATTCATTATCTGAAGGAGTCTGACCTTACAGTTACGGAAATCTGTCTGGAATGTGGATATAATAATCTGGGAAATTTCCTGAGAGAGTTCAGAAAATATACGTCAACAACGCCGTTACAGTACCGCAGACATTCATTAAAAGAAACACAGTAAATAAGAATGCCGGTAATATAAAAAAGTCAAAATTTTGTATTTTTTTATCAAAAAAAGATAAGACAGAAGCCTTGGATTCTGATATAATTGCCGTAAATGAAAAAGAGACCTTAGGCGCTAAAGGTAAGAGGCATAATACTGGGAACAAAGCAGACAATAGCGCCGGTTAATAAAAAACACAGGAGGATTTTTACAATGGTAAAGAAATGGTGGAATGAAAAGGTTGCTTATCAGATTTACCCGAAGAGTTTTTATGATACCAATGGAGATGGAATTGGAGATCTGAGAGGTGTTATTGAGAAGCTTGACTATCTGAAAGATCTGGGAGTTGATATTATCTGGCTTTCCCCCTGCTACCGCTCTCCGTTAGCTGATCAGGGATATGATATTTCAGATTATTATGATATTGATCCTCGCTTCGGAACCATGGCAGATATGGATGAACTGATTGCTGAGGCTAAGAAGAGAGATATGTACATTCTGATGGATCTTGTTGTAAACCACTGTTCTGATGAACATGAATGGTTTAAAAAAGCATGTGAGGATCCGGATGGTAAATATGGTAATTTCTTCTATCTGCGTGACAAGAAAGAAGGAGAACTTCCAACTAACTGGCGTTCTTATTTCGGCGGACCTGTATGGGAAGATCTTCCAGGAACAAATAAACAGTATCTGCATGTTTTCCATAAGAAACAGCCAGATTTGAACTGGGAGAACCCGGAAGTACGGGAAGAAGTTTATAAGAATATCAACTGGTGGCTGGATAAAGGTCTTGGTGGATTCCGTATTGATGCGATTATCAATATCAAGAAAGCACTTCCGATGCATGACTATGAGCCGGATCGTGAAGACGGTCTTTGCAGTATCAGGAAGATGCTGAAAGAAGCAAAGGGAATCGGTGACTTCCTTGGCGAGATGAGAGACCGTACATTTAAGAAATACGATGCATTCTCTGTCGGTGAAGTTTTCGATGAGAAGGATGAAGAGATTCCGGATTTCATCGGCGATAATGGATATTTCTCCAGTATGTTTGACTTCGAAGAGACTATCTGGGGGGCATCTGACAAGGGATGGTATGACTGCAAACAGATTACTCCGGATGCCTACAAGAAATGTTGCTTTACAACACAGAGAAAAATTGGTGATATCGGATTTGTTTCCAATATTATTGAAAATCATGACGAGCCTCGTGGTGTCAGCAGATATATCCCGGAAGGTGACTGCTGTGACGCAAGTAAGAAGATGCTTGGCGGTCTGAACTTTATGCTTCGCGGACTTCCGTTTATCTACCAGGGACAGGAACTTGGTATGGAGAATGTGAAGTTTGAATCTATCGATCAGGTAGATGATATTTCCAGTCTGGATGAGTACAAGGTAGCTCTGGAAGCAGGATGTACACCTGAGGAAGCGCTGAAAGCTGTTTCCAGATTCAGCCGCGATAATGCCAGAACACCGATGCAGTGGACAGATGGTGAGAATGCAGGATTTACGACAGGTAAACCATGGCTGAAGGTCAATGCGAATTATACAAAGATCAATGCAGAGAGCCAGATGAATGATCCGGAATCTGTGAGAAGTTTCTATAAGAAACTTATCGCACTGCGTAAGGATCCGGAATACAAAGAGACTGTTGTTTACGGAGAACTGGAACCTGTATGGGAAGACGTACACAATCTGATGGCATACTATCGTAAAGGGGATAAGAATCTTCTTGTAGTTGGTAATTACCAGAAAGAGCCACAGACCATTGAACTTGCAGGAGAGTGTAAGAAGGTTCTGATCAATAACTATGACAATGTAGCTATGGATGGAAATAAGATTGAACTGCAGGGTTATCAGTTCCTTGTTATTGAGATGTAGCAGAAGAAAAAAAGAACGGAAATCCAGGTATGAGTACTTGGATTTTCGTTCTTTTTGTATCCATGAATTATAGCAATCTTCTATAGCAATCCTCGTAAATAATGCATATTGCTCCCGGCTCATTAGAGCGTGAAATCCTGTGACAGATATCCCTGAGTGCCTTATAAAGCTGAACTGTCATCGGAGGAATCATCTTCAGGGGGATTCAGGAGCTTTACGCTGTCACGTACTACAAGTCTGACCGGAAGAGAAAGGTTCGTTGTTTTTGGATTCCAGCCATCGATCATTTTGAACAGATATTCTGCGGCAATGGTTCCGCGCGAAAAGATATCCTGATGAATAGTGGTGAGTGAAGGACAAGCAAGCTGCGCATACAGATTATCATCAAATCCGGTGATGGAGAGATCTTCCGGAAAGCGGATCCCTTTGGCTTTGAGATATTTCATCAGGGTAACTGCGTAATAATCGGAACAACACATAAAGGCAGTGAACTTGTGTGCGACTGCATAAATCTCCTCCATACTTCCCTGACGTTCATATTTGGAAGGGCGGATCACGATCAGATTATCCAGATCAATATCCAGTCCGTATTCCTGAAGTGCCCGCTGATGCCCGGTGTATCGGATATAGTCTACACCTTCCATATTGTCGGCAAGAAATGCGATTTTTCTGTGACCGCACTCAAGAAGATATTTTGTCATCAGGTATCCACCCTCTTCATCGTCAAGACCGATGTTAACGTATCTGGCAATATTTTTTGGAGTGTAACTGTCGATAAGGACAGCAGGCTTTTTGTATTTGCTTCTGATTTTGAGATAATCGTCGTGGAGCATGCCGATGAGGATCAGTCCTTCGGTGTTCCAGCTCACCACATTGCGCACGATTTCGTCAATATCTTCAGAAGTATAAAGCATCATATAATATCCACGTTCACGAATAGCAGCTTCCAGAGATCCAAGTAATTCGCCATGAAATGGATCTGTGAAGATATTGTCGTATTTATCTTTTTTCCTTTTTAATACAATTCCGATAAGTCTGGAATGGTTCTGTGCGAGATTTTTTGCATTCATATTTGGGACGTAATCATATTCGTCCAGAAGTTTCTGAACTTTCTCAGCAGTTTTCTGAGAAACTTCGCTGGTTTTTCCATTAATGACATTTGATACTGTGGTGGTACTGATTCCAAGCATCTCTGCCATTTCTTTAATTGTTATCATGTGAGATTCACCTCAATACAAAATATATAAATATATTATCACATTGGGACATGAAAATGCAAGTGTTGCACAAAAAAGTTTGAATAAAATAAAAGAAAATTGTAACTGTTGCTCATAAGTCGTTTGGGAGAGAGTGATAATAATTAAAAAATGCAAAATATAAGGCTGTCGTCAAAAAATATCTGACAACAGCCCTGCACGGAATATTATTTCTGGATTACGATTGCTTCGTAAGGTCTGAGAGTGATTTTATGGTTTACTTTTGCATCAATGTAATTGGAGATAAGAACTTTTCCGTTTGTAAATTCTTCAGGAAGCTCTACTTCACGTGTATTCTCGCTGAAATTGCAGTATACGATCAGTTTTTCATCGCCAAGTGTACGGATATAAGCGTAGATATCCTTGTCATCATCAAGGATCAGATCATAGGTACCGTATACGATCAGTTCACTTTCATGGCGGAGCTTGATCAGTTTCTGATAATATTTGAATACGGAATCTTCGCGGTTAATCTGATCTTTGGCATTGATCTTAGTGTAGTTCGGGTTTACCATAATCCAGGGGTTAGTTGTGGAGAAACCTGCGTAAGCACTGTCGTCCCACTGCATAGGGGTTCTTGCATTGTCACGTCCCTTATAACCGATTGCTGCCATCATGTCCTCTTCGGTCATCTTACCCTGTTCGGTTAATTCGTGGAAAGCATTGATACTTTCAAGGTCGCGGAAGTTGTCAAGAGTGTTAAACGGGCAGTTTGTCATACCCAGTTCCTCACCCTGATATACATAAGGTGTACCCTGCATCATATGGATACATGTTGCAAGCATTTTTGCAGAGATTTCTCTGTATTCGTCACTGTCATTGCCGAAACGGGAAACGCTTCTTGGCTGGTCATGATTTTCCCAGTAGAGACTGTTCCATGCAATATCCTGAAGACCTTTCTGCCAGCGTGTAAGGATTTTTTTCAGGTTGCGCAGATCCATCTTTCTGGTTGTCCATTTGCCGGCTTTTTCATCACTGTCAACATCCATATGCTCAAACTGGAATACCATGTTCAGCTCTTTTTCATCGCTTCTTGCATATTTCTTTGCCTCTTCCAGAGTAACACCTGAGCATTCGCCTACAGTGATCGTGTCAGCATTATTCAGTGCTTTCTGACGCATTTCCTGAAGATATTCATGTACATGAGGGCCATTTGCGGATACATTAAAGGTTGCGTAACCGTTAATTCCAGTTTCTTTGTCAGGAAGCCCCGGCTCTTTGGAGATGAGACTGATAACGTCCATACGGAATCCGTCAACTCCCTTTTTCAGCCACCAGTTCATCATATCGAAAACATCCTGACGTACAGCTGGATTGTCCCAGTTCAGATCAGGCTGTTTCTTGGAGAACAGGTGCAGGAAATACATATCTGTTGTCTTGTCGTATTCCCATGCAGGACCGGAGAAGCAGGAACCCCAGTTGTTCGGAAGGCTTCCGTCTTCTTTTGCAGGACGCCAGATGTAGTAATCTCTGTAAGGATTGTCTGTGGATTTGCGGCTCTCGATGAACCATTTGTGTTCATCAGAGGTATGGTTTACAACCAGGTCCATCATGATTTTGATGCCTTTTTCGTGAGCTGTGGCAAGCATACGGTCGAAGTCTTCCATGGTTCCGAATTCTTCCATGATCGCCTGATAATCACTGATATCATATCCGTTGTCATCATTTGGTGATTTGTAAACCGGAGAGAGCCAGATTACGTCAATTCCAAGCTCTTTTAAATAGTCAAGTTTGCCGGTGATACCGTTAAGATCACCGATTCCGTCTCCGTTGCTGTCGCAGAAACTGCGAGGATAGATCTGATATACGACGCTTTCTTTCCACCATCTTTTTTCCATTGTAAAGACCTCCTGATAATATTATATTTTAGTACGTTTGATTTGAATAAGAATTATGTGAGCTGACTATAGCAATCCTCTCAATATGCGTTATTTACAAGGATTGCTGTAAATATCTTTTGCCCCTGATAATTTAGAATTTGTGTATAGTTGTATTGCATAAATATATAATAAATACTTTATAGAGAAAATACTTTCGATATTTTGACGGATTTATGTATTATTTTGACTTTTTGACAAAATTATAGAATTGCTGTAAGTAAATCCAATGCTTCAATCGCGAATATCCGATCACAAATCCTGTAAGACATGCCGCGAAGAGTGTTGCTGAGAACGGAGTG
>OKRZ01003783.1_pt1 | contig 9998 bp, 8 predicted proteins | sample 1601141 | NCBI WGS metagenome assembly OKRZ01 (sample SAMEA3541524, study PRJEB24748) | human gut metagenome | biome: human gut; feature: human-associated habitat; material: faeces | place: China | collected 2012
ATTTCTTCTCTGGTTCCCTGTACTTCCATTTCCACACGATCATCCCAGAGATTCCGTACCCAGCCGGTCAGTCCCATGGACTGTGCAATATAATAGGAGCGGTAACGAAAGCCTACTCCCTGTACTCTTCCTGAAAAATAAAAATGTTTCCGAATCTTTTCCATCTGGCACCTCATATTTTCTGTCTTAACTATTCTGTCTCTGTATCTCCACCCGAAATTCTCCCGCATCCGCCGCAGGAATATCATAACCAGATTATATAATATTTCTTTATAAATTGTAAAGTTATATCCTTCTATCTATTGGAAACTATAATCATCTGCGTTATAATGGTTTTTATCAGAATAAAAAGAAATTTACTTTCTTTTGCAGAAAATATTTTCAACAAAATTTAACATCAGGAGGTAATGATCATGAATGAAAGCATCAAAAACCTGTTAGAACGCAGAAGCATCCGCGCCTACAAAAAAGAGCTTGTTCCGAAAGAAATTCTGGATACGATCCTGGAGGCGGGAGAATATTCCCCCAGCGGCATGGGACAGCAGAGCACTCTTATGGTAGTGACACAGGATCCGGAGCTGGTTGCAAGGCTTTCCAAAATGAACGCAGCTGTTATGGGCAGCACCTCAGATCCGTTCTACGGCGCCCCAACTGTGATCATTGTCTTTTCCGACAGCAAAATGGGCACCTGTGTGGAAAACGGAAGTCTTGTGATGGGAAATCTCATGAATGCCGCACATGCTCTCGGCGTGGACTCCTGCTGGATTCACCGTGCAAGAGAAGTTTTTGACTCCGAGGAAGGAAAAGAGCTGAAGAAGCAGTGGGGTGTTCCGGAGGAATATATCGGCGTGGGCCACTGTGTTCTTGGATACCGTGACTGTGAGTATCCAACAGCCAAACCGCGTAAAGATGGTTTTGTGATCCGTGTGTGATCGGCTTGCAGAATAAAATTTCCACTGCCAAAAACTTTTAATGTAAATAAAGATCTGACAGATTCCTGCATGATACGCATCGCTACGTATCTGAGAATACACAGGGAAACAACCCTCCGGTATCATAAATACCAGAAGCTTTTCCCGTCTTCTCCGGCAGTGATCTGTCAGATTTTATTTTCTCTTATTTCAGTGCTTTATCCTTATATCTAGAAATCTCCTCCAGATATTTTTTCCCAAGGGCACTGATGTTAACACCCTTTCTGGCAACATAACCGATTGTCATGATCTCATCGGAATCCAGCTTCACAGCACAGTAATCGGAACCATTAAGATCCTCACAGATAATACCGGAGCATAAGGTATATCCATTCAGTCCTACCATCAGGTTCAGCATAGTAGCCCTGTCATCGGCTTTGATCAGCCGTTTGTATTCATAGGTGCTCAAAACCTCCTCAGCAAAATAAAAAGAGTTATTTCCTCCCTGTTCAAAGGACAGACACGGATATTCCTTCAGTTCTTCCAGCGTGATCTTCTCACGCTTCGCCAGAGGATGCCCCTTCCACATATAAACGTAGATCCGACAGTTGAGAAGTTCGTGAAACTCCAGACCATACTCGTGAAACATTTTTGTAAGTACCTTACGGTTAAAATCATTTACGTAGAGGATCCCGATCTCACTCTTGAAATTACGGACATCCTCGATGACCTGATGCGTCTTGGTCTCGTGGACCGCAAATTCGTACTCATCCATGCCGAATTGCTTTACCAGCTCCACAAAGGCATTAACTGCAAAGGTATAATGCTGCATGGAAACACTGAATTTTTTGCGTGACTGTTCCTTGGAAATATATTTGGCTTCCATCAATTCGTACTGTTCCACCACCTGCCTTGCATACCCCAGAAATTCTTCGCCTGCAGGCGTTACGGCGATTCCTCGGTTCGTTCTTCGGAAGATCTCAACACCGGTTTCTGTTTCCAGCTCCCGGATTGCCGTGGAAAGACTGGGCTGAGAAATATAAAGGCTTTTTGCTGCCTCGTTCATAGATCCGGCTTTTGCAATTGCTATGGTATATCTGAGCTGTGCCAGAGTCATCTTTCTGCCTCCCCGTTTCTTGTTCCGGCTTTCTGTTCCTCTCCAGGCAGATCCGGCAACAAGCATCCTTTATCTTTTTATTTAAGATAGTTCTTATCTACATATCCTTCTTTTCCAAGCTTCGGAACATATACATACCAGTAAGTACTGTCTTTCTTCTCAATGACTTCTACCGTATCTCCGTTATTCAGCTGGGCGATCTCATTGTCCTTGTCATACGCCTTTGTACTGCGCAGAGCCAGATATCCGCTTTCCACTTTAACAGTCATGGATGGAGTTGTCGTACCTGAGCCTCCGGTAAGATAGTTCCTGTCAACATAACCGGTCTTATCCAGCTGCGGAACATATACATACCAGTACTGATCGTTGCTGGTGTCCTTCACCTGAACCGTGTCACCGGTATTCAGCTGTCCGATCTCATTGCTTTCATTATAGGCTGCCTTGTTGCGAAGGGCAAGATAACCAGTTTCTACTTTAACTGTCCACAGACCACTGTTGTAAATATAACGGTTATCCACATATCCGGATTTATCAAGCTTCGGCACATATACATACCAGTAGGTTGAATCACTGCTGTCCTTTACAAGAACGACATCTCCGGTATTCAGGCGTCCGATCTCGTTACTGTCATTGTAAGCTGCGGTACTTCGAAGAGCCAGATAGCCTTTTTTTACCTTTACTGTCCAGGAATCGTTGGAAGCTGTGGCGTTCTCTGCTATCTGGATATAGTTTTTGTCCAGATATCCGGATTTATCCAGTCTTGGCACGTATGCATACCAGTAGGTAGCGTCCTTCCGATTTGTAACTTCCACAAGATCTCCTGTATTCAGCTGTCCGATCTCATTGCCTTTGTCAAAAGCCTTCTCACTCCGAAGAGCCAGGTATCCATCTGTGACTTTGACTTTAAAAGTGGTTCCTGCTGCTGCCTTTGTCTCCCGGATCGTCGCCGGAAAAGCTGCTGCCAGTATAAGTGTCAGAAGTACCAGCCTTTTTACTGCCTTTATATGGGACAGAAGAGTTCTTTTTCTCATATTATACGCCTCCTTTTCTTTTTTGGATCTTTCTCTGATCTGCGGCTCTCTCTGTTTTTTATTTACTGAGCAGACCGCACCGGAATTTATGGTAGTATTATATCATATTTTCAGCTGATAGCTGTAAGAATCATATCTCTCATTGCAGTCCAAAATGTTCTTTTCCACAATGCAGGTATTGACACTTTTAATTAGTAGTGTTATATTACACATAGAACAAGATAAAAGTAATGCCCCCGGGATTTTTCCCGGGGAATTTTATACGCATACGTTCAATATATGACAGTCCGGGAGATCTGTCCTCTGAGAGGATAGATCGATCATCCGGGACGCTGCAGACTATAATATAAGGGAAGGTGAATACCATGGCAGTAAAAAGAGATTATTACGATGTTCTGGGCATTGACCGGAACGCAGATGAAAAAACAATAAAAAAAGCCTATCGTAAACTGGCCAAAAAATATCATCCGGATACAAACGCCGGTAATGCAGATGCCGCAGATAAATTTAAAGAAGTAAACGAAGCCTACGATGTCTTAAGTGATCCAAAGAAGAAAAAAATGTATGATCAGTTTGGTCATGCCGCATTTGAAGCAGGAGCTGATCCTGGAGCCGGCGCAGGTGCCGGTGGATTCAGCGGATTCCAGGGTGGCGGCAATGGCAGCTATCAGGAATTTCATTTTAACGGTGAAAATATGGACGATATTTTTGGTGATATCTTCGGAAATATGTTCCACGGCAGTCACGGCGAAAGCCGCGGTTTCGGCAGCAATGGCACATATGAGCATTTCACCGGTAACGGTGGCGGCTTTCACAGTGGATTTGGCGGAAGTGGCTTTCACAGTGGCAACGGCTTCGGCGGATTCCATCAGCAGGATTTTCCGCAAAAAGGCTCTGATGTAAAGGCCAGCATCAACGTTACCTTTGATGAGGCAGCTTTTGGTGCAGATAAAAGGATCTCTCTGTCCGGTCCGGACGGAAGCTCCGGTGCACCGCAGACACTTCAGATTCATATTCCGGCAGGTATTGATACCGGCAAGAGTATCCGTCTGAAAGGAAAAGGCATGCCCGGAACCGGCGGCGGTGAGCCCGGTGACCTTCTTCTGAAGGTTACCGTAGGAACACGTCCTGGCTATGAACGAAAGGGATCGGATGTTTATACCACCATTTCTATTCCTTACACAACCGCTGTTTTCGGCGGTGAAGCCACCGTTCCCACCCTTTACGGAAATGTTATCTGTAAGATCAGGGAAGGTATGCAGTCCGGTTCCAAGATCCGCCTGAGAGGAAAAGGCATTGTTTCCATGAAGAACCCTTCCGTCCGCGGTGATCAGTATGTAACCATTCAGATCCAAGTTCCTCAGGATCTGAATTATTCCGCAAAAGAGAAACTCCATGAATATGCAAAGGCCTGTGGACTGGAACGGAGTAATGCCACCGGATCACATGTAGCATAAAAGTTAAAATAAAAGAGTATCACAAAGCTCATCACTATCAATGAGTTCCTGTGATACTCTTTTTTGATTTTAAAGTAAGATCTGATATAGCTTATGACAGCGTCATATCTCCATCTTTCACCCATCCGAGCTTACGTACAAACATATTGATCAACGGGCAGAGAACTGCCGGGAGAATAAAAGAGATCAGAAAAAGTCCTGCCCAGTCCATAGCTGTAACAGCTGTCTTGGTTCCTTCTGCAATATCATTCATCCATCCTGTATACACACCGATCTGACCTACAAAACCGCAGGTACCCATTCCTGAGGATACAGCAGTTCCGTTCATCTGAAGCCTGAACAAGCAGGTTGCAATAGGTCCTGTGATAGCAGATGTTACGATCGGAGCGATCCAGATTCTTGGATTTCTGACGATATTTCCCATCTGGAGCATGGAAGTTCCGATTCCCTGAGAGACAAGACCACCCCATTTGTTTTCCCTGAAGGACATGACCGCAAAACCTACCATCTGCGCACAGCAGCCCGCTACTGCAGCGCCGCCTGCCAGTCCGGTAAGTCCCAGAGCCGCGCAGATCGCAGCAGAAGAGATCGGCAGCGTCAGTGCGATTCCAACAAATACAGAAACCAGGATTCCCATAAAGAATGGCTGCAGATCTGTTGCCCACATGATCACGCTTCCTACCTTCATAGCAGCTTTTCCAAGGGCCGGTGCCCACCATGCGGAAAGACCTACGCCCACACCGATGGTTACAAGAGGCGTTACAAGGATATCGATCTTTGTTTCCTTTGAAACTGCCTTACCGATCTCAGCTGCAACAATGGCAACAAACAGTACAGCCAGAGGACCGCCTGCTCCGCCAAGTGCGTTGGAGGCAAATCCAACAGTGATCAACGAAAACAATACCAGCGGCGGGCAATGCAAGGCGTAACCGATAGCTACTGCCATGGCAGGGCCGCTCATGGCAGATGCCAGAGAACCTACTGTGTACTGGGTATCATTGACTGTGGCAACTGCCATAGTCAGAAACGGAATGTGAAACTGTGTGCCAATGGTGTTGATGATCGTACCGATCAGCAGGGAACAGAAAAGTCCCTGTGCCATAGCTCCCAGTGCATCGATACCATATCTCTTCAGAGAGATCTCAATATCCTTTCGTTTCAGAAATGCTTTGAATTTTTCCATTTTTAAACTCTCTCCTTACCCTGATCCGCTTCCTGCCGGATCAGTTCCTTTATTTGCAAAAAGCCTCGCTTACTTTCTCAAGTTCCTCGCGGATGGAAATATGCTGCGGACATACTTCCTCGCACTGTCCGCATTTTACACATTCATCTGCACGCTTTCTGCCATGACTGACTACCAGCCAGTCTTCCTGATGCGCTGCGGCGGCTTTATTTCCGTACAATGTCAGATAATTCATTGCTGTAAAAGAACCGGAAATTCCGATTTCCATCGGACAGACCTTTGCACAGTAGTTACAGGTTGTACATGGGATCAGAGGAATTTTGCTCATAGCCTCTCTTGCCTTATCAAGAGTCTCCTTCTCACTGTCAGTAAGGCCATTGAAATCCTTCATAAAGGAAAGGTTATCCTCCATCTGTGCAACATTGCTCATTCCGGAAAGTACGGTGATCACGCCTTCCAGATTTGCCACAAAACGGATTGCCCAGGATGCTGTGGATGCTTCCGGCTCTGCTTCCTTCAGAAGCTTTTCCACTGCTTCCGGCGGAGTTGCAAGCATGCCGCCTTTTACAGGTTCCATGATAATGACCGGTTTTCCATGTTTTCTGGCTACCTCGTAGCAGGCTCTTGACTGGATCACCGGATTTTCCCAGTCTGCGTAATTGATCTGCAGCTGTACAAATTCCATTTCCGGATGTGCAGTGAGAAGTGCATCCAGCTCCTCCGGTGTGGAGTGGAACGAAAATCCTGCATGTCTGATCAGACCGGCTTCCTTCTGTTCACGGATCCAGTCCCATAAACCGTACTCATCAAAATATTTTGTTCTGTGCTCTCCAAGATTGTGGAGAAGATAAAAGTCGAAATATCCTGCCTTTGTTCTCTCCAGAGATGTTTTAAACTGTGCAAGAGCTTCATCTCTTGTCTTGCAGTTGATCCAGGCTGCCATCTTGGTGGCTAACTGATATTTTTCTCTCGGATAACGCTCTACCAGCGCTTCGCGGATAGCATCTTCGCTTCCTGCATAAGCCCATGCTGTATCAAAATATGTAAATCCGGCTTCCATAAATTTGTCCACCATGACTTTGGTCTGCTCCACATCGATCACACCTTCTGATTTCTGCGGAAGTCTCATAAGGCCAAAACCAAGTTTTTTGATCTCTTCACCTAAATATGCCATATCTTTCTCCCTTCTTATTACATACCGGAAAATTCCTCATATCATCTGATATATCACCGGATAAGCAATATTTCTGACACAGATATCTCCCGGACCGTTATATTTTTGCCGCAGAGAAACTGCGTTTCTCCTATTATAACGATATTTTTCCTGGTGGTAAACCTTTTTCTTTTACAAGTGTCAAGACAATGCCTGCATTACATCTGAATTTTTGCAGAAAACAGAAAAACAGCTGCCACACGTTTATCGCACGGCAACTGTCTTTTGTCCTATCAGTTCATCTTTGTTCTTTACACCTCAGATCAAATATTTTAAACTGATATTACTTATAATAACCATATATCGAAAGGCAGAAAACTCTCATGAAAAACAAGCAGGTCATGAACCGCCAGACTTCATCAAAAGAACTTCATCTTATTTCCTGCGGCTGGGAAAAATGTACACCGGAGCAGTCCTATGGTCCAGGTGTACGGCGGTATTACACCATTCACTTTGTGCTGAGCGGGCAGGGCTATTTCTATATGAATAACCGGAAGTATACCCTGAAAGCCGGACAGTGCTTTTTCATTCCTCCTGTGACCAGCTCTCTCTACAAAGCAGAGCCTTCTGATCCCTGGACTTATATCTGGATCTGTTTCAATGGAGAAAATGCTCCCATACTTTGTGAACACTGTCATCTTACTGAAGAAACTCCGGTCCAGCAGCTAAATTCGGTTCTTCCCTATCAGGAAACCATTCTTGAAATGATGACTCACCCGCAGCTGACGCCCTCCAGTGAAGCCTATATCCAGAGTGGTCTTTACCGGATCATTGCCCTGCTGGAGGAAGAATTTCATGCTTCCTACACCACCATGGAATCCAACGATAATTTTTACATCACACAGGCTGTTGATTACATCAAAAAAAGTCCGCTACAGAATATCACTGTGACAGATGTTGCTGACTATCTCCATATCAGCCGCAGCCACCTTTACGGACTTTTTAAAAAACATCTTGGAACCACACCCCAAGCATTCCTAACTTCAGCCAAGATCATCAACGCCCGGGAGCTTCTGACCGTCACGGATATCCCTGTCTCCAGCGTGGCGTTCTCCTGCGGATATCAAAATCCATTTGCCTTTTCCCGCGCCTTCAAAAAAGAAACCGGCATGACGCCACGGGAATACCGGGAAAAATATCATCATGCCGAGGATCTTCTGGATTGCTGAACCACTTTTCCTGATTTACGGAACAACTACCTTGGCATTATAGTATTCCACCGTAGCATCCATGGTCGGACCTTCGTTGTCAAACCAGTCATAAGTGATAGTTTCGCCGTTTTCTCCCCATACCTCCGGGCAGTCGATTTCTTCCCAGTCAAGCGGAACAAAATGCTCTTCCTGTTCTGATGCACGCAGCATGATCTGATGCAGCTCCTCAAATTCCTCCGGATTCAAAACTCCAGGTTTTGCGGATACAAACAGTGGTGTACCGCTCTTTGCAAGAACGTCTGCCCACTGACGATTTTTCTCCCATGGGATCATTCCGAAAATACCGACACAGTCTGCATCAATATGATAAAACGTATTGTGCTGCGGAAGACGGAATGCCAGCGTATTTACGCCCATTCGTCTGGTACGCTCCCAGATACGTCCGCTGGTATCGTCACCGGTCCGGTTCAGATGCATCAGGCCTGCGCCGAGATGTCCGATGGTATTGCAGCCGATGATCACTGCGTTGTTGCTCCGGGAAGCATCATAAATCTCCTGATAAAGCATTTTTACGATTTCTGCGCTGGTTTTGGTCTGATCATAAAAATGCCATTTCTCCATGGAATTGTCTCTTAAATTCGCCTCAAATCCCCATTTCCCAAAGAGATCAAAGGTAGAAAAATCATGCTTGATCAGCGTGTATCCCCAATCACAGATCCTCTCGATATCTTTACGGATATATTCCAGTGCATCCGGGTGGGACGGATCGAGACAGTCATTATAGGAAATTCTCCACTCATTCGGGATATTCTCATCTTCATTAAGAAGCAGACGGACCCAGATACCCGGGCGGACACCTTTTTTCTCCAGCTTGTCTGCAAGACCTTTCATATCCGGAAATCTGTCATTGCCTTTTGTCCATGGTCCACCGTTGTATTCATCCAAGCGGTGATGCTCCTGCCAACAGTCATCAATGACCATGAACGGAGGATTTTTTACACCTTCGGTCAGTTTCAGGATATAATCGGTATCACTTAAGATCTCCTCTTCGGAGCTGTCACCGTAAGCATAGTACCAGTTATTGCTTCCATATACCGGAAACTCTGGGAAGATCGGATCTGCACACATTTTTTCACAGAATTTCTGTGCAGTTTCAAAAGTATCTGCTCCTTCTGCTTCCATGCAGACGATCTGTGCGGCACACAGCTTTCTTCCTTTCAGCTGTACTCCTGTATTTCCGCAGCGAACATCCAGAAACAAAGTAATTCCTTTGGTATCCACCTGCCAACAGCACATAGCAGAAGGACGGACCTTTACGCCAAAGCAGAGAACCTTCTCAGAAAGCTTCGCCAGAAAATACCATGGCAGATAACGGTTTCCGCTCATTCCATGCCATTCCGCATCACCATAGGTACGTTCCCAGGCATCTCCCAGAAATCTGGCTGATTTCGGGATCTTATAGTTCCATCTCAGCTTCACACATCTCACTGCATCCTCGGATGTGACAAATATATCCTCATGTTCACCTGCGTCCTGAAATTCCACAGTAGTTGCACCGGCAGCTACTGTCGTCTGCCCTCCCTGGCACACAAGTCTCTCCGCTTCTGTTTCCACTGTTACATAATCCGGTACCCCAAGCTTAAAATCTGCATATTTTTTCTGCATTATTCTCTCCTCCTGTACTTTTTCATTTACATTTTGCTTTACCTGCATACTCATGAATACTGTTTTTCTATCGTCTGTTCAACTCAGAAGAATGTACGAAAAATTTTTTTAATACATTTTGTCTATATGCCTTATTATATTGATTTTTTTGGTTTTTTCTATGCTTTAAAGTTATTATAACATTGCAGAATGTTCAATCTGCATAAGATTTTCAGTCCTTGTCCGATTCGCTTTTTAATATGAGAGCATAAAGGGCTAAAGGTGGAAATT
>OKRZ01003788.1_pt1 | contig 9994 bp, 4 predicted proteins | sample 1601141 | NCBI WGS metagenome assembly OKRZ01 (sample SAMEA3541524, study PRJEB24748) | human gut metagenome | biome: human gut; feature: human-associated habitat; material: faeces | place: China | collected 2012
CGCCACATTATCGCATGCGGACGTGAAGCAGGCATTATGGTAGGTATGTGTGGTGAAGCAGCCAGTGATCCGATGATGATCCCGCTGTTACTTGCCTTTGGTTTAAATGAATTCAGTATGAGCGCATCCGCCATCCTGCGCGCAAGAAAGATGGTAACAGAATACAGTGTAGAAGAACTTCAGGCAGTAGCTGACAAGGCTATGAGCTTTGCAACAACAGCAGAAGTAGAAGACTACATGAGAAAGTTTGTGGAGAAGATTACAGGTTAATGATAGTTTATCTTATTTGTTATGGAATCAGTTTTATTCTGGCCTGGCAGCACTTATATGTGCTGTCCGGCCTTGTTTTAGTTGGAGCAGCACCAAAAACTGTAGGTCCACTTCCACTCATCATAGAACCTAAAGCATTATTTTCTAACATTACCTTTTCTATATCTTTTATCTCTTCATGCATTTTACTTGTTACAGTTTCAAGCACATTTGCCATATTTGTTGCTAATAAATTTATATTCCCTTTTTTTAGACATTCTATCAAGAATTTATTATCTGGTCTATTTTTAATATTTTGTAAATCTAACCCTTCATATACTTCTTTTGTTGATACAAATAAATTCGGTTTACAAACTAATATAACTGTATCTTTAGATAGCCCTTTTATATAAGTTAATTCTTCTCCTATTCCTTGTGCTAAAGCTGCATTTCCTGATATACAAAATGGAACATCCGCACCTAATTTAAGCCCTATTTCTTGTAACCTCACTTCTGATAAGTTAAGTTTCCAAAGTTTATTAAGCCCTACTAGAACTGCAGCTGCATTACTACTTCCTCCAGCCATACCTGCTGCTACTGGAATATTTTTTTCTATAAATATTTCTACACCATTTTTTATGTTAAATTGATCTTTCAATACTTTTGCTGCCTTATAAACAATATTATTTTCATTTAAAGGAATATCGGAACTATTGCTGTTTATATTAATTTCATCTATCTCAATTTCTTTTATCTTTATAATGTCATATAAATCTATTGTCTGCATTATCATTTCGACTAAATGATATCCATCTTCTCTTTTTCCTAGCACATCTATTGATAAATTTATTTTAGCTCTGCTTTTTAATTCTATTGAACTCATTTTAGCCTCCTTAAGTATTTATAATGCGTTTAATGCTCAATACTTATATTATACTACAAAAAATAAAATAATAGGGGACTATAATCCCCTATTTATTTTATTTTAATAACCACTAATCATAATTACTTGCTTTATATATAAATATTTTAATAAAATAAGTTTATATTAATCACACACTGCTACTTTTTTTTCTAAAATTAAGCATTTACCTGGTTTTAATGGTTCTTCTATTTTTAATTCATTTAATTCTGCTATTTCAGACTCTGTTGTGTTATATTTTTTTGCTATATTCCAAAGATTATCGCCTTCTTTACATATATATACTATTATACTTGGTGCTTTAGATAAGTCATATTCTCCTAAATCTTCACCCTTCACTATAAAACTTTCTGTCTTTTTATCTACTGCTTCTATAAATCTTTTTATTTTCACTGATAAATCTATATCATCTCTATTTAAATCAACTTCTAATTTTTCTATAGAAACTGTATTAAATATATTACAAGTATCAGTTAAATCATCTATTGTTATATCATGTTCAAAAGGTATTTCTTCACTTATTCTATAAACTGATTTTAGACCCTCTACAGGAACATATAGTATATCAATTTTTATTATACCTTGTATTATACTCTTATCCCCTTCTGCATAAGAATTTTCTATAGATATAGATGGGCAAACACTTACTATATCTTTTATTTGTATATCATCATTACTATTTTTTATAGTTTCTCTTACAACAAAACTTTCTGTTTCAGATTCTATTGTTTTGTTTACTTCCATTGTTCTATAATCGAATTTTATTATTTTCTCAGGAGAGTAAGCATCTTGTAAAATCTCTCTTGTTATTTCATCTGTAACTTTTACTTTGCATTCAACTGTACAATCTATTTCTAGTAAACCACTATTACTTTCATTATTTTGTTTAAATACATAATTGAATTCTCCCATAGATAATAAAGTTTCTTCTGTCATACCTTCACATGCACCTGGAACTTCTATAAATTGCGTGAAATCTATTCCTATCTTATCTAATTCAACTAATTCTCCATCATATGTACAAGCTAAAGGATTTATTTCTACTACTCCACCAACTATAACTTTATTATCAGATACTCTAGTTTCTTTTATTTTAGCATATGGATTTAAACTTATTATTGATTGAACTTCTTCTGTATTTATAGTTATAGTATCTCTTATTGCACTTTCTGATTTTTCTATACCTACAATATCTTGATAGCTTATTTCTTTTCTGTGTTTTTGAACACCTTCAACTTGGGCAACATCTTTTACTATATCTAGTCTTTGCTTGTCAAATATACTTCCTCTTAAATTAATAAGAGCTCCTACTCTTATTTTTCTTTCATTCATTATAGTGCAATCTACATGCTCTACTTCTGGGAATAACATATATTCCATATCAGAAACTATGTTATCTTTTTCTATAACCTCATTTATGTCTATCTTACCATCTACATTTGAAACTGTTGTTTTATCATCTGTCGTATATATTACATTGTAGTTAAAGCTACCTCTACAAAGTACTTTCCCTTCTGTAAGTTCTACTTTCTTTAAAGATATGTACCCCTCTGTTTTTATTATCTCATATACATCTGATTTCTTATCAGGCACAACTGCCTCTGTTTCTATAAATGTTTGAAATTTACCAAAGTCTATTCTATTGTCTACTTTTATTATATCTTTTATTAATTCCATACTGGCCTCCCCATATATTAAATATAAATATCACACTATATTTATATTTAATATACAAAAAAAAAATTACACCTATTTTTGATAGGTATAATTTTTAGCTTACGTGTAATTTATTTTGATTTTTAAATACTTGCAATTTAACATTAGATGTTAGTAAATCTGAGTAGCTATAAGATACTCTAGAACAACCTTCATTGTCACTAACTTTACAACAAACACACTCGGATAAACTTTTTCTAAAATTCCCTTTTTTGTAACGATTTGTTTTCTTCCCTTGTTAGCTTTAAGTAGTATTTTTTTACCTAAATGCCTCTCTAAACTTTCCCTTATCTTATCTAGAGTTTGAACAGTGGCCATAATATCACCTTCTTTAAACGTTTGTATGTTTACATAATATCATAAGTACAATTTTTTGTCAAATGTTTAAACTAATTATTTTATATACTTTTAATAAAAAAGTCAATATATTTTTTTACCATATTTGTCATATTATTTATTTTTTTTAATATAACATAGATTTAGGCATAGCCCATCTAAATTTTCCTCTTGTTTCAGAACCTCCTATACCCTTTAAACCTGTTACAGTCTGTTCTATGACTTCTTCTATAGGAACTATAGTATCTATCCTTGAGCAAGCAATTTTTTCAACTACAAAGACTGGATCTAATGCATGTATCATTATTCTTCCTGGTGAACTAGCATAATTAGCACCTGCTCTTATTAGCTGTTCATAATTCGATTGGCATGCTCCTGCAAATATAACTAAATTATCTAGGTTAGGTTCCCATTTACGAGCTTGCTTTACTGCTTTGATAAAGTTTAAAGAATTTCTATAGTTATTTAAATCTGTAATATTCCCTTTTCTAGATGTAAGAGCATCATGACCAGTTATAACTAATATATCTGGATTGTGTTTTTCTAAGAGATTAATTATCTCTTTATATTGATTTTCTTCAGGTATAGCTACACCTACTGCAGGTATTCCAAGCTCTGTATATACGTCTAAACATATTTTTAAGTATTCCTTATCTCCGTCTATTTGTAGTACCTTTCCTGGTATACCGTAAACATTTGGATTTGCTTGTAATTTTGGCACAGCTCTATTCATTTTCTTTTCTCTATCTTGGGCACTTCTAACTGATTTATATATTAAATTTTCTACTGTAGGATCTATTAATATCTGTTTTATATCTGATACTTTTACAACTTCTAAGTCTTCTAAGTATGCATCTGCTATTACCCTAAATGCTACACCTTTTAAAATAGCTATCTTTTCATTTTTATTATCTATACCAAATCCAACTATTTTAAATATTATATCTTTGTTGTATGATTTTCTAGTTACTATATCACCAATTTTCATAACTTGCCTCCTAGCTATAGTTATATTAATATATGATATGTAAAAATATTTTTTTTGTTACCTCTACAATAATTTGCTAACGTATTATTAAAAGAGTTTTACCCTAAAAGATTTGATTCTTCTACTATAACTCGAAATAATCTTGATATTGTAGTAAATATAATAAATAATAGACCTCCATAAGTGTCTTAGATAAACCACCTATAGAGGTCTTCACTGTAATATAAACATAAGTTGTTGCGCTTATATTTACAATCTATAATAATTTTATTAAGAATTGTTAATAAAAATTAACTTTAATTTAAATAACTACTATATAAGAATTAAATATACTTATATAGTAGTTATTTTTTTACTCAAATCTAAATACTAAGTTAAACTTACTTCTAGAAGTTCCTCCAATAAAGTTTTTACCATGCTTACTAGTAAAACTTAATTTAGATGTATAAGGATTGGCTAAGTTTTGGGCTCTATTTAGAACTCCTAATTTAACATTACTAATATCTTCATATAACCATAAAGGACTCTCTTTTGTTAATTGTAAATTCCTATCTACAATTAAACCTTCTTTATTGTATATTCCTAGAGCCATTTTTGTCATAGTATCTTCTGAAGATAAACTATTCCAATCTTCAAATTCACTTGGTTGTACAATTTCAAGATTTTTGTAGCTTCTAGTTTTAGTCGTAAAGCTACTTTCTTGTCTAGTAAATGATTGTATATATACATTAACATCACTTGTATTATTGTTTTGAACCTTCATAACCCCAGATATAAATTCATCTGTAGTTTTATCCTTTAAGTTTGTTACAACTTGGAAAGGAATAGTGGTAGGTACAGAAACATTTATAGTTCTACTTACCTGAATAGGTATAGTTTTCACAGTTTCTTCTCCATATAAATCTGTAGCTTTATAGTCTACATTATAGATTCCCTCTTCATTTGGATTTACATTCTGTTTTAAAACTTCTAACTTAGTTGTTTTTTTGTAAAGTGTATCATCATCATCACTTACTATTACAGCTTCTTTTAGACGATTAATTATAGCTTCTTCTGTATGTTCTACAGAGTTAAGCTCTATCCTACTTAAACTGCTCTCGGTTATTGTAGGTTCATCATATACAACTATTGTACTTGATTTTCTAGTAGTACGATCATTACTGTTCGTTACGCTATAACTTACCTCGTACATACCAACTTGATCTGTATCAATAGATGTTAAGTCTATTAATAGAGTTCCCCTTCGGGCAGTAGTTTCAGAAATTGTATTTACAGATTTAGGGTCAATTATTCTTATATCACTTGAAACACTGCTAAATTGTGTAGCATCTCCAATTATAACTTTATCTTCATACTTACCGTCTATAGTATCTTTAGCCTCTAATTCATCTATTAAATTATCTAAATCAAGACTTCCACCTTTTAAAATTTTAGTATCTTTTATACCTGTTATTTTTGGTGCTTCTTTATATACAGCTTCTAGTCCATTTGCTGTTAATGTAAATACAGCTTCTGTTAAGTTCTTTTCATTATCTATACCATCAGAATAATCTTCTCTTTGATTCTTTATAGGACCTTTTATAGAAACCCTATTTGGTGTATAGTGCCAAACTGTAAGTTTATCTCCTATTTTGTAATTTTTAGGTCTAGAAAAATTATTATTATAAAATACATTACCTTTCTCCCGTGAATATGCATCAATTGAAAACTTTTGTTCACCATTTTGACCAGTTAAGGTTATATTAAATACTTTTGTACGTTCACCTAAATCCCAATAAAAAGTTGAGGAACTATTACTGTATCCACTTATTTGTTGAGTTTCTGGGTCTATCTTAAGCTGTAAAGGAATACCCTCTGAAGATACTACTGATATAATATTTTGATTAGCTTTTATATCATCTCTTTCTGCATAAACAGATTTTAAACCACTATCAGTAACCATAAACTTAATACTTCTTAAGTTATCTGGATTTTGAACTCCATCTGAATAATCTTCTCTTTGATTTCTAACCCTACCATGAATACTTAGGTTAACTGGGTGTCCTGTATTTATAAATTCAAATGTTGATCCATATGGAAGATATAGATTCTTAAAAATACCAAATGGATCACTTTGTCCATCTGGTCTTCGATGCTGATTGTTATAACTATAATCACTATAAATTTTTCTAGTATGTGATTCTCCATTAGGTAGAGTTACTCTTACTGTATAGTAATACGACATTGCATTTTCAGCAAAAATTGTATTAGCATCTAAAATATCTACTTTTAAGGTTACTCCATTATTTCTATTATCTGTACATTTAACAAATGTAAATTCAATTAAATCTTTTCTAGCGCTTCCACCCTTAAATACTATTGAATTGTCTAATATACCATTAGATAAATTTATAGTTCTTTCAACTTCACAAGTTCTTCCCCAAGAGTCTGTAACTTTATAGTGAAGTATATTTTCTCCAACTTTTGCTACACCTTTTATAACATCATTGTATGGTTCATATTCTCCAGTAGTTGTTTCATTTGGATTCCATGTAACTTCTACATTAGCTTGTGTCAATTTATCATGGTCATCTTTAAGTTTTACACCTCTCATATAAGGTATATCATCACCTTTAACAGCATCTAATTTTATAGTTTTGTCAATAGTAATTTTAGGTGCTTCATTATATACAGATTCCAAACCTACATCTGTAAACTTAAATCTTACGTGTTGTATATTCTCAATATGTTCAACACCATTTACATAATTTTCTTTTGCATTAACAACAGTTCCATTTATTCTTGCACATTTTTTACTAGCTTCTGTTAAACCTTCTATAGCTATATAATCACCAAATTCAAATTCATAATCATCTAAATCATTTAAGCCTGTACTATTATTAGCATTTTCATTACCTAAAAGTTTAAATGACTGTTTTAATGTATTATTTTTATCATATATGCTAATTGTCATAAATATTTTTTCAGTTTTATTTTTTCCCGAATTACTTGGATAAAATTTAAAAGAAGAATCCTGATTACCTATACGAATTTTATTTTTTCCATCTTCCCTTACAAATTGTATAGAAAAAGCTTTATACTGTCCAACTGTATTATTTACATTCATAGGGAAAATATTAAATTCATTCTTGTCAATAGATGACATTACATGTATTTTGGCAGGTTTTTCTGTAACTCTACCCCAACTATCTTCTACTATATAAGTTATATCTTGTCGTCCTAATGTATCATAGTCAACCTTATCATCATTTATAACAACTTGATTAGCACTTATTTGGTCATAATCATCTGTTACTGATATATCATCTGGAAGTGTTAATATTGAACCTTTATAATATACAAGTTCATTATCACCACCACGTATCTCTGGAGCTTGGTTATAGTAATATACTAATCCATCATCTAAAATTTCAAATCTACCATTTTCCATTTTATCAGTAGGAGTTATATTGCTATTCCTCTTTAAAGCTTTTTCAGTATTTTTATTACCTGATTTTACATCTCCATCTAATACTAAGTGCTTACTTTCATCTTTTGCCCATATACTAAGTCTATATCCTTCTACATATGGGAAGTTATTTAATCTAGTTACTATATCTTCACTTATTATTTCAGTACCTTTTAACTCTATAGTACCTATAGTGTTTCCAAGTGAATCATATGCATTTATAACAAATGCTAATTTTCCATTATTTGAATCAATAGTTGAGTTTGGTGTATAATCTATTACTCTAAGCTTTCTTTGTATTGAGTCAAATCCTATTATCATAATAACTTCATCATTGTTATTTTTTACACTTAGTTTGTTTTCTTCTAGTTTTGTTCTAGGCTCAACAGTTATAGTTCTAGTTTGCTCTTTTTGAGTTCCCCAGCTGTTGCTTATAGTATATCTTACCTTATAGTTGCCTTCTTTTAAATTATTTAAATTCCTTTTATCTTCTTCATTTACCGTAATTTTATAATCTTCATTATTAATATCTTGTAAATTTACAAGTACTCCTGATAGATAGTCTACTTCTTCTCCTCTTTTTATAGTTTTATTATCTAATCCAGAGATTATCATTTCTTTTTGAGTAATTTCTTTTAAACCATCATCAGTTATTTTAAATCTAACTAAAGGATATCTACTAACATCTCCAAATCCATTTTCATAGTTGTTATTATTTATTTTAGTGTTCTTGTTAGATTCTTGTATAACACCACCTATTATCTTAACTGTATTTTCAGTTTTTCCATAAAGGCTTATAGTGTCATACTTATTAAAAGCTGCTTCATGGATTTCTGCTAGTTGTTCTGTATCATTAGCTCTATCTCCATTTAAAGTAACTCTGTACTTTTCTTCACCTTTTATATTTCTTACAACCATTTCAAAATATCTATCTTGAGAAGTCGATGAACCACTAGCAGTTGGAGTTTCATTAGCTTTTAATACAATTTGATTATTAGTTGTATTAAATGTTACTTTAAATGCTAAATCTTGATTAGGTCCATAAACTTCAATTTCATTCTCCCTAACCTTAGATTCTACAGTTATAGTTTGCTCACGAATTGTAGCTCTTCCCCAACTATCATTTATATAATAATGAACAGTGTATTTTCCAATACTATCAAAAGTATAATTTGCACTATTTTCTACAGAATTACCATTTACTAAACTCTCATCTACATAAACTTTAATATTACGTTTTGATAATTGTGTATCATGGTCATCACTAGCTGTTAATCCTTCTAAAAGATTTATATTAGAACCTTTACTTATAGTTTTATCTTCTATATTACCATTTATATCAGGTGCTGCATTGTATACTGCTTCTAAACCATCATTACTTATCTTAAATCCAGTATTTGTCATATAATCAAACTTCTTGATTTCATCTGATATATCTTCTTTATTAGGTATATTTCCAGTTACAGTACCTATAATTTTTATACTATTAAGGTCACTTCTGTAAACCCTTATAATATCACCTTCTCCATATTCAGTATTATTAAGTTCATCTAACTTAGGAGAGTTACCTCTATCATTGCCTGTTAAAGTAATTTCCTTCTTTAATTTTTTATTTGAACCTATTATCTGTATCCCAAATACCATTTCAGATGGATTATTAGGTGCTATTCTATCATTTGTTTGATTAAATACCCTATATCTTCTAGTAACACTATCAAATCCTATTTCAAATAAAGGTGTTCTATCATCTTCTGTACTCTCTGATTCGGATACAATATTTTCCTCAGGTATTTCTGATTGAATAGTATCAGCATACACCTTGAATACATTTTTATATAACTTAGGTCTTACAGTTACTTTTCTTTTAACTGTTTTAATTTTGCCCCAACGGTCTGTTGCAGTATAGGTGATGGTTTTTTCTCCTAATTGTGATGTATCAAAACTTATAGAACTAGGATTTAAAACTGTTCCATTAGAAGTAGTTGTTATACTAGTTGTGCTTCCATCAACAGTAACAGCTATACTTCTTAAATGATCAGTGTCAAAGTCGTCTGTAACTTTTACACCTTGTAATGGATTAAATGTTTCACCTTTATATACATCTGTATTTTCTACACCTTCAAATACAGGTGCTTCATTATACACTGCTTCTACACCTTTACTAGTTAATTTAAATACAACATTATTCATATTATCAAGTTCATCTACACCATCACTATAATCTTCTCGTGCATATTTTATATTACCTTTTATAATTGACCTCTTAGGTTCAATATGCCATAGATATATTGCATCTCCATAGTCATATTGTAAATTATTTAAATTAAAATAATTA
>OKRZ01003794.1_pt1 | contig 9970 bp, 7 predicted proteins | sample 1601141 | NCBI WGS metagenome assembly OKRZ01 (sample SAMEA3541524, study PRJEB24748) | human gut metagenome | biome: human gut; feature: human-associated habitat; material: faeces | place: China | collected 2012
TGCGATAAGTAATGCGGAGGAAAATATTTCTCATTCCTTTTTAAAAGGTGCGGCATCCACCGCCATACTTGCACCAGCATTAGCTTCCTGTAATTCATCATCGATATTCCCCAGAATATCGTCTGTCACATCTTCTGTCTTTATTGCAACATTTTCCTGTGTTTCATTAAGATTAACAATGTTATTCTCATTATTTCTATTGGAATTAACGCTTCTTACCACTGAAATTACCCCTATAATAAGTGTTGCAATAATTCCTAATGATATAACGATTGAAACTATCTTTGTCTTACTGGCTGTGTTCTTATCCATATTAACCTCCATTCCTGCCCATAGAGGGCATAAAGTCCGGTGCTGTAGGTAAAACCTACAGTTATCAAAACCTTTCTATGTTAATATGCTTTCCATAATCCTGCGTATTATTCACTTATTATATTTATTTTATTATAAAATGTTTCTATAATATCTTCATAAGATGAGCCAGCCTTTGCCATACAATCTGCCGTATATACGCTGACACCAAAGCCTTCTCCAACACCGATTGTCGTTATCTTAACGCCAGTCTGCATATATTCAATACTAAAATTGGGCGAATTAATACCAAGTACATATGCAAATTCACTTCCCGACATAACAACATTCCCTATCTGAAGCTTTAACACATAACCAGCTTCATTCTTGGATACAATCTGAATTTGCTGTGCCAGATTATTTTTATCAAGATTAATGCTGTCGTATTTTTTCTCAAATGAATTAACAAAATCTTTATTGCTTATAGTCTTAACAACAAGATAGTCCTGTGCATTTTTATCATTATTACACTCCACTGCTGAAAGATAAGCATACTCATCACCTAGTATTGAAGCCCCTGAAAGCGTGCTTCCAGATGTTATATATGTATATCTTGCCTCAATATACTTATCGTTATACTTGATTGCAAGTCCACTTGTCGCAGCAGTGCAGTCCTTAACAAGATTATAATTATCCTCGTAATCCTTCCCCCATTTGCTTTTCATCTGCTGTGTCGTCATATATTCCATTCCAAGCTCACTGCTGTCTATACTCATTTGCTCACCCATAAGCCTGTATACATCTGTCCTTATCATAATGCTTTCTGCTTTAAGAACTTCTACTTCACTGCTCATATAAAGCCTTTTGGCGAGCACCATTGCTACGAATCTGTCAACGCTTACCTCCTGCGTGGCATTTCTATATTTTACGGTTACCTTTCTTCCGTCACTATAATCTTCATTCACAGGCGTGTACACAACTCCTGTAACATTCAGTGTAACAATAGTCGGTATAAGCAGATATATGACGATAAATACAATTACCGCCACACATTTTTTCTTTCTATAACTATATGAATTGCTTAAAAAAATTCTATCCAACATTCAGCACTCCTTTATGTCTGCACTTATATGGCGCATATTAAAGAGTATGAATTATGGATAGAATTTATTCTTGTTATTACTGTACTTTAACTGGTGTCTTAGTAAGCTTCCAGATTTCTGTAGCGTACTCTTCTATAGTTCTGTCCGATGAGAACTTACCAGCCTTGAACGAATTAATCATAACTGTCTTAGCCCAGCTTTCTTCATCTCTATATCTCTCATCAATCTTCTTCTGTGCATCTGCATAAGAACAGAAATCTTTAAGGATAAAGTAAGTATCTGCCCTTCTGCCTTCCTGTGTATTAAGAAGTGAATTGTAAATATCTCTGAACATCTCTGGGTCTTCCTTAGAATACTTACCATTGATAAGTTCCATAAGAACTTCTCTTATATCCTGATCATTGTTGAAGATTTCCATTGGGTCATATCCGCCCTCATTCTCATAACGTATAACTTCGTCTGAGCTAAGTCCGAATATAACTGCATTGTCTGCTCCAACTTCCTGTACTATCTCTACGTTAGCACCGTCCATTGTTCCAAGTGTCATAGCACCGTTAAGCATAAACTTCATATTACCTGTACCAGAAGCTTCCTTAGAAGCTGTTGAAATCTGCTCTGATACATCTGCTGCTGCAAATATAATCTCAGCATTAGATACTCTGTAGTTCTCTATGAATACAACCTTAATCTTACCATTGATAGACTCATCATTATTGATTACTTCTGCTACATTATTGATAAGCTTGATTGTCTGCTTCGCAATCTTGTAACCTGCTGCTGCCTTTGCACCAAATATAAATGTTCTTGGCACAATATCCATATCTGGATTCTTCTTAATCTCATTGTAAAGATACATTATGTGAAGAATATTAAGAAGCTGTCTCTTATATTCGTGAAGTCTCTTTACCTGAACATCAAATATTGAATCCGGATTAACATCTATTCCATTATGCTCCTTAATGTACTTAGCAAGTCTTACCTTATTCTTATGCTTAATCTGCATAAATTCCTGTCTTGCTTTTTCATCATTAACATATACTAAAAGCTTCTCTAACTGCTTAAGGTCTGTTATCCAGCCGTCACCAATCTTGTCTGTAATCCAGTCTGCAAGAAGTGGATTAGCGTGAAGAAGGAATCTTCTCTGTGTAATACCATTAGTCTTGTTGTTGAACTTCTCTGGCATCATCTCATAGAAGTCCTTAAGCTCCTGCTTTTCTAAGATTTCTGTGTGAAGCTTTGCAACACCATTAACTGAGTAGCCTGCACATATAGCAAGATGTGCCATCTTAACCTGCCCGTCATAGATAACAGCCATCTTTCTAACCTTTTCCTGATCTCCAGGATATTTAGCTTTAATCTCTTCTACAAATCTTCTATTAATCTCTTCTACTATCTGATAAATTCTAGGAAGAAGTCTTGAGAATAATTCGATAGGCCATTTTTCAAGTGCTTCTGCCATAATAGTATGGTTAGTATATGCAACTGTCTTAGTTGTGATATCCCATGCCTCATCCCATTCAAGACCATTTTCATCCATAAGAATTCTCATAAGCTCTGCAACTGCAACTGTTGGATGTGTATCATTAAGCTGGAATGTAACTTTCTCATAGAGCTTTCTTACATCACCGTTGTGCATACTCTTATATCTGTCAACAGCTCTCTGTACTGATGCTGATACGAAGAAATACTGCTGCTTAAGTCTTAATTCCTTACCAGCATAGTGGTTATCATTAGGGTAAAGAACTTCTACGATATTCTTAGCAAGGTTCTCCTCCTCAATAGCCTTCTGGTAATCACCTTTATCAAATGAGCTTAAATTAAATGTATTAACTGGCTCTGCATCCCATATTCTAAGTGAATTAACTGTGTTATTGCCATATCCAATAACAGGAAGGTCGTATGGAACAGCTATAACTGAACGGTAATCTTCCTGAACGAATATATCACGTCCTGATGCTTCATCTCTGTAAGAACGTACATATCCACCAAACTTTACTTCATACTTGTATTCAGAACGCTTAATCTCAAATGGATTGCCATCCTTTAACCAGTTATCTGGAACTTCTACCTGATATCCGTCCTTAATCTCCTGCTTAAACATTCCGTACTTATATCTTATACCACAGCCGTATGCTGGATATTCAAGTGTAGCTAAAGAATCAAGAAAACATGCTGCAAGTCTTCCAAGACCACCATTACCAAGTGCCGCATCAGGTTCCTGATCTTCGATAACATTGATATCAAGACCTAATTCTTCAAGAGCTTCTTTTATCTCATTGTACTTAGTAAGATTAATCATATTATTGCCAAGTGCACGACCCATAAGGAATTCCATTGACATATAATATACAACCTTAGGATCTTCCTTATCATATGTCTTATGAGTTGCTATCCACTTATCTATTATAAGATCTTTAACTGCATATGCCACTGATTGGAACACCTGCTGTTTGTCAGCTTCATCTATGTTCTTTCTATACAAAGACTTACAATTGCTTACGACCTTCTTCTTAAATTCTTCTTTGCTAAAAGATACTGCTGTGTCTGTCATACTGTATTCTCCTCCTTATATATAGATATACCCAATCTGTATACCTTTTATTACCAAATTAAGAGTTAATTAATCATCAACTCCGCTTTCCAACTGTATCTCCAGCCAGAAATACTATATAAGTAAATTATACACGATTACCACACCTATTGCAATTTAATAAACTTATTTTAGTGTAAATACAACATAAAATTGTTAAAAAAACAACATACTTTTAAATCAAAAAATATTACTGTCTAAAACACTTCTCTTTTAATAGGAATTGTTTTAAACAGTAATATTCTATAATTATCATTCAAAATAATAAATATATTGTTTTATCTACATTTTTCTATATAACTTATTCTGGTGTAACTGGTTCCAGCGTTATATTTCCACTACCAATCTGCGATTTATCCAAAATCGCTGAAACATTAACATCCACGAAACCTTTTTTATTTTTAAATACTTCGTCTTCTAATTTTATTCTAAGATTTTGTTCTTCTTCTGATAATTCCAAGCCTTTTATATCGTGTGTGGAAAATCCTATCAGCAGACACCGCTCGTCTCCTCCATAAAATTCAGCACTAATATTTCCTGATACCTTTTCATCCGTATTATTTAATATTACTGTATCCTTTATATTACCATCAGTATCTAATATATAAATATAATTATCATATTTTTTAAATTGCTCATCAAGAGGCTTTCCACTCAAAGCCATCAGATTAACACCCTTATATATATAGATATAGTTTCCATCATAATTCTTTAAATGTACATAACCATAGTCTTTTTCGTGCTGTAATTCCTGTACATACAAATCTTTGATATCTCCTGTACTTATATTAAGCTTTTTAACCATATAATTATCTTTATCAACACAAGTAAAATATAAGTTGCCATCCTTATCAAAATACGTTTCACTATTCCAATTTATAATCGTTGATGATATTTCAGGGTACTTTTCATTCATATCACACAGTCTACTCACCTTGTCTGTAGAGATATCTATCTGTTCTATATAATATAAGCTTTTATCGGCAGATACTCCACTTAACCAATTCACATATATCTTATCCTCTATTGGATATAACGATACTCTTTCATAATAATTATATTCACTCACATACTCTTTAACAACATATGCCTGTTCATCTGAATTCAAGGAAACTGCACATATAAACAATGAATTATCTCCTGATAATTCATAATACAGCTTACCATTAGTTATACAGGCGTTCTTACTATTTTTATTAACGGACAATCCATTTATTGATAAGGTCTTCTCTTCCTTCTTATCTCTCATCGTCTTATCATAAGAAACAAGTATATCTTTTTCCTCAGTTTTCTCAATCATATATAATCTTTCATTATGATACCATATCTTGCTTCCTACACAGATATTCTGTGATATATATGCCTCACATTCATCTGTTCTATGGTCGCAATCAACCTTAGAACATAATGGTATCGTCATATCTTTAATCATATCATAATAATATATATACATATTACTATTATTAATAACTGGTGCACCGTCTATGTAATAATATCCAGTCTCCGATGCAGCTGCGGAACCCGCCATATAATACTGCGGTGCATTATCGTCATAAGTATATGAAGAATACCTGTAATCATCAGTTACTGTTGATTGATTAGATTGCTTATCACCACAGGCAGATATTCCCAACATTGTCACTACCGTGATTATTATTAATATTATTTTTTTCATAGCCGATACACCTCTTTCTAATATGCTAAATCAATGTAATATTTGTCACGTTATATTTATATATCTATTCATTATATCGGTTTGTACTCTATACAACTATCCAGATTGCCCCATTCATCAATAGATACATATATATAAATATATCCTCGGTAATCATTTATAAATGAATGTCCATAAAAATAATATTTAAAACATAATTGTGATGTTCCATATCCATATTGTTCATCTAATTGAAGCACCTCTACGTTTACATTATCACTTCCAACACCATCATTACCAACTACATATCCATCCACTATCCAACCATATGCACCTTCATCATATGCATATGAAACGTGTGTATGTGCATATATATTTATAGAATGTGAATCATCTAATTGGACATCCGTTAACTCTGCATAAACATCATCTTCACCAGTCTGCGTTGCTAATGCCTTATCTGGATTCTTAATAATAATCACCGCTATAAATACTGCTAATACTGTTATAACTGTCTTTATAATCTTCTTAACTTTCATAAAAATTACCCTTTCTTATTTTTTATTTCTTACTTCTGATACTTTTTACTCCTTTCCGATTATCAACAAAACTCTTACGATAATCAATATTATATTAATATAAAGATTGAGCTCATCGTCTTTATAATTAATCACTCTATTATTTCATTCTATTATTTTGTTATCATTCAAAATAATAAAGATATACATCTTCCAGATCTATATCATTATCTACTTTTACTGCCTCCTCAGGAAGCTCATCTCCCACAAGTCTTAACACCAGACCATCTTTTCTTTGTCTTATGTTACCTATATGATACTTCTCCTGCAAGGCCGCTACATCATCAAGTGTACATACAACCTCACCAACCTTCCCCTGCATATTGGCAATAAGCTCTGATGGTGTACCCGTTGCAATTATCTCACCATCCTTTAACAAAAGCACTTTATCCGCTATACACTCAATATCACTTACAACGTGAGTTGCGAATAATATAATCTTATCTCTGGATAATTCAGCAATATAATTACGGATACCTATTCTTTCCTTAGGGTCAAGACCTGCTGTCGGTTCATCGAGTATAAGTATCTTAGGATCACCCAGCAATGCCTGTGCAAGAAGTACACGCTGTTTCATACCACCAGAGAAACCACCTATCTTCTTATACGCAACTGATGTAAGATTGACCACTTCAAGCAGCTCATCTATCTGCTGACTGACTTTCTTAACCTTTATATTACCATTCTCATCTACACTTTTTACAGCTTTGACACCTTTAATCTCTGCCATATACTTAAGAAATGCCTTTGGTGAAAACTCCTCATAAAAGCCCTGCTGCTGTGGCATATATCCTACAACTCCACGAAACTTCGCCCCAATCTTTAATATATCAACAAGCTCCTTAGATACTGTATTATCTGCACTATCTTCACCATCACTATACATTATGCTTCCACCATTCTTATCACGGCTGACATTATCTGTTATCAGATTAATCATCGTACTTTTGCCTGCACCGTTAGCACCAAGTATTCCATATACTCCCGGCGTAAATGTATAATTTATCCCTTTCAAAGCTTTGACATTTCCATATGTTTTCTTTAAATCTGTAATCTTAAGTTCCATAATAACCCTCCATACTTCTCATACCAAATAGCTTTTATTTAATGGATATTCTGTCTATATAATATTTAAAAATATTATTTTATATTTTTACGATATGTTGCACAGGCTATCACAAGCATTATTACAAATACTACAATAAGCAGAATTATGCTTTTTACGTTATAGCCATATGTATTAAACAGTCTGTTAATATCCATACCTACAACTATTGAAAACTTTTGCGCCCAGTTTACACCTAATATATATATAACGTGTGGTATTAACATAACAAATGAAACCATTAACGATACTTTATAGCTAAATCTATAAGATATAATATAAGCTGTAAATGCAACAACAAGCATCCATATAAGCCTGTATACACTACACCAGATAATATATGCCAGAATACTTATATTAACTGGAAAATCCTTAAACATCTGTAAACACCATATACTTTGTGTAAGCTGGTTATATACATAACGGTCAGATATATTATGTACATTAATTATAGTTGATATCAGCCACAATAATGTGGTTATTATGAAAACCTTTAACATTTTATTATTCCATAACCTTACTCTTCCTTTAGATGAACGTATATGGGCTGTCATTTTATTCTGCTTTTCAAAAGCATAGTCCCCTGCAAATAATAATATAACTATAATAATACTTATAAAATTCACGCTCTCATTACTAGAATACATTCTTTCTCCAAATATATCGTTATAATTGGCTGGATTAACTATAACTGCTGATGCTGACCTGTTATCATTAATTTCATTGACATAATCAACTGCCGTCTGCATTACATCTATGTTACGCTGCTCTTTTAACAACTCCTCCTTTTTATATAACATTGCAGCTTCATCCTGCTTTGCTTCTTCTAACTCATCTCTTAAATCTGTTATATAGGCTTCCACATCTTCATCTGGCGCACGTCCATCAAATTCCTTATAGAATTTATTAACCATATAATTGGTATTAGTGTAATCCACTCCTCGTTGAATTTTAAATGTCATAAGCACATACACCAATACAATTATAAATAGAATTCCCTTCTGTATTACAAGCGTCTTATATATTTCCATTAAAAGAAGCGACATTTTATACATCAGTTTTTGTATCAATATATGTATTTTATCAAGCATAATATCAATAATATTCTTCTTTCTGATAGTATGCTTTGATGAATACACAACTATATTTCCAACAAGACTTATAAGGAATATAACCGCGGTCATAACAAATGTAGTAGTACTTATATCTGCTATAAAACCATTGGTTCCCCAGTTCTCATATACAAGATAAGATGTTCCAGAAAACAATATATTTATTATGTTTATGTACTTCAAAGCATTAAACTGGCTATTATACTGAATTTTATTATATAGCAGATATTCACACAAAAATATTACTATAACCAATGTAACAGCAACTTTATAATTACTTATAAGATTAATTACAAAATATATGAATAACCCTATAGTAAACATTGCCAGTGCATATAACAGACAATATAGAATAAAGAACTGGTTAATGCTTATAGCATATGGAAACATATTAAACAACTTGGAATTCTGTATATATGTGCCGCCAGAAATTCCATATACGCGAGCATATATAGCATACAATATTCCGTTGTACAGAAATGAAAGTACAATATTATATATAATTATAATTCCACATCTTACTATGGGAAGTAATATACGCCCACGCCTGCTTGTTCTTACAAGTACTAATACACCATTATCTGTTTCTTCTGTAAAATAGATAATAATAACTGTAAATATAATTATATACAAAAGAGGCATCGTTCTGTTGGTTACCAGCTTTTCAACAGCCGTTGTATTAACCATTTCTACATCAACAGATGGGCGATTTTCCTTATCCTTAATCTGTTTATTCGCATTAAGTATATAAAAACTATTGTCATTACCAAAAAGTGTACTCTGCAATATTCTGTTATAATTCTTTGACTGGTTATCTGCATTATAACTTTCGATATATTTTTCTTTTTCCTTAATCAGTCCAGCAGCTTCCTCTATATATTCGCTGTCTTCTTCCTTATATTGTTCATACGTTTTAGTAAGTTTTTCTGCTGTAAATGCTACGTTATCATTTTTAATATTATTATAATCTGCGATAATCTCCTTGTAATACTTATACACTTTACTATCCTGATTATAATTAATCTGATAAATGCTTATACATATCATTGCTATGAACAGACAGATTATACAAAGCATGCTTTTTCTTACAATTCTTACAAGTTCCATACGCCTTCACCTCACCCATAACTTATTCAGGTGTAATCTGCTCCAAAGTTATAGCACCACTGCCAATCTGAGATTTATCCAAAATAGCTGAAATACTAATAACAGGACCTCCATTTTTATTTTTTCTACCTTCTTCTATAAGTTCTGTTCTAAGAGCTGTTTTTTCTTCAGATAACTCCAGACCTTTTATACCATATGTGCTAAATACAATAAGAAGACATCTGTCATCTCCTCCATAAAATTCACCTGAAATATTTCCACTTGCTGTATCATCTGTTCCATTCAATGTTACTGTATCTATTACATTGCCATCAGTATCCAATATGTATATATTATTGTCATATTTTTTTAATTTTTCTTCAATACTCTTTCCATCAAGTGCTTCTCCATTGACATTTTTATAAATATATAAATACTTACCATCATAATT
>OKRZ01003801.1_pt1 | contig 9958 bp, 5 predicted proteins | sample 1601141 | NCBI WGS metagenome assembly OKRZ01 (sample SAMEA3541524, study PRJEB24748) | human gut metagenome | biome: human gut; feature: human-associated habitat; material: faeces | place: China | collected 2012
TGGCTGCGATTCCGCCGCTTCGCTGGCGCTCCCCATCGAGGGCGTGGCGAAAGCATTCGATACCAGTGGCGCCATCTTGTTTTTCATCTCGAGCACGTCGGTGGCACGGATGTGTGTCCACGTATCGGCCGCGCGGAACCGCCTTACCGCCTCCCAGTGGGCGCGCACGGAGATATGGCTGTCGGGCAGAGCCTCCACCTGGGCGCGCAGGGTGGCCTTCAGGGAATCGTGCATCTTCCTGGCGACCTCGTCGGCCTGATATTCCGGAGCCTGCAGGCAGTAGGCGATGTCGGCTCGCACGCCGAAAAGGCGTTCGGTGAGCGAGGCCACCGGCGGAGTATGCGGCTCGTCGATATGCGTCTCGAAATAGTTGAAATTGCCGCAGTAGTCGAAGATGTAGAACTCTTTCTTGTCGCGTCCGGGGCCGAAGATGCCGGGGCAGAGGCGAGTGCCACGCCCAATCATCTGCATGAACTTGATGCGCGAGCGCACACGCTTGAAGAATACGAGATTTAGCACGTCTGGCACGTCGATGCCCGTGTCGAGCATATCGACCGACACGGCAATCTGCGGCAGCGAGTCGCGCTGGCTGAAGCGGTCGATGAGCGACTGTGAATATTTTACCGAGTAGTCAATCTGACGGCAGAAATCAGGTCCGAGAGCCGGATAGAGTAGGTTGAAACGCTCCACGATAAGTTGGGCGTGCTGACTGCTGAAAGCGAAGATGATCGACTTGCCGATTTTTTCGCCGCTGTCGACCTTCAGTCCGTTGGCCATAAGGTCCTGAAGAACCAGGTCGACGGTTTTCGTATTGAAGATATATTCGTAGATTTCGCGGCTGAGGATGTCGCGTGGCTGAGCGGGCTCACCCGGACTGGCGGCAGCCTCATACTCCCATACCTTTTCGAGCTGTTCCTTCTCGGCGGCTGAAAGACTGTTGTAACGGATGCCGTCGTTGATAACCGCCGAGTTTCGTTTGATGCCGACCGGCGGCACGAGATAGCCGTCGGTTACGGCTTCGCCGAGTTCGTAGGCGAAATTGGGGACGCCACCCTCCAGCTGGAGAAGGTCGTAGGTGGAGCGGTCGACCTGGTCGCGCGGCGTGGCCGTGAGTCCCACCAGCAGAGAGTCGAAATAGTGGAAAATCGCGCCATACTTGCCGAATACCGAGCGGTGGGCCTCGTCGATGATAATCAGGTCGAAACGCCCTACGGAGAAGGTCTTGACATCGGCGTCGATATGGTTGATCATCGTCTGGTAGGTGGAGAAGGTGATTCTCGCGTTGAGGTCGGGTTTGCTGTCCTTGTCGCTCAGTACGGCGGTAGGCACATCGGGCATCAGTTTAACGAAATTCCGGTGAGCCTGGCGCACGAGCGACGTCCGGTCGGCAAGAAACAGTGTGTTCTTGACCCATCCGGCACGTTGCAACACATCGACGAGCGAAATGGCCGTGCGCGTTTTGCCCGTGCCGGTGGCCATTACGAGCAGGCCGCGGCGGTGCTTCGCATTGAAGTGCTCGCAGATCTGCTTGATGGCCGTCTTTTGATAGTGGCGGTTGGAAATGGCATCCTTCACCGACATATCTGTGATATCCTTGCGCTTGCGCTGCTGATGGAGCCAGAGCAAATCCTCCTTGGAATGAAAAGCGTAGACCCGGCGCTTCGGGTAGCCGATACCGTCGACCAGCCAGGTCACGTAGCCGTTGGTGAAGTAAATGGCCGGACGTACGCCATACTCCCGTTCAAGGCAGTCGGCGTAGAGCGTGGCCTGCTGCTCGCCCGCATGGGGGTCGACACTCGAACGCTTGGCTTCGATGACAGCCAGCGGCCGGCCGTCGTCGCCGAACAGTACATAGTCGGCGAAGCCCTTGCCTCCGGCAGGAGGCATTCCGTTGACCTCCACCTCGATGCAGGCTTTGGCCGGATGCCGAGCCCCCTTCGCCGGGAGAATTTCCCATCTGGCCTCACGAATCATGAGGTCGATGAGCAGACGGCGCGTATCGGCCTCGTCTATGTCGCTCCACGAAAGTTCGGGAGCGACGGCGGGGGCGGCCTCGATTACTTCGTGTTCGACGGTCGCAGCAAACTGCCTGGGTGTTTCGTCTTTCCTCTTGGGTGCATCCGCAGGTCGGGCCACAAGGATACGCTGTCGGCGCGGACGCTCCGGCACGAGCGAGCGGTCGAAGTCGGGTATCGAGTCGAAACGGCGGAGTTTCAGCAGGATTGCCTTGACGACATTGTAGATATTGACAAGCGAGTAGAAAGCCTCGCTTTTGCCGACGCTGCCGGCGTGAGCGGCACGATTGCCTACCTTTCTGACCCAATGCACGGCTTTCATCACCTCCGGGTCGTTTACGAAATCGCGGAAAGTGGCGCCATCCGTCAGTTCGAAAAGCGAGGCACGTTCGCCAACACGCTCCCCCTTCATTTCATATACCGACTTGACAATCCAGTCGAGCGCCCGGCGCGCATTGAGCGCCGAGACCTCCGGTTCGGTGGTCTGGCGCTGTTCCGCCATATCGCAATAGCGATAAAGCTGTTCCAGAGCGATATTATCCTTGAGGTAGTCGAAATTCAGCATAGTAGAGAGAATTAGTTGAACCAGAAATCCATACGGGCATCGAGGAGCGTCTGGAGCTCCGCCATCTCAGCCTCAACCTTTGCCTTCTGCGCGTCGATAGCCTCCACCTTCTCGGCAAACGCCTCCTGCAGAGCGAGCGGCGGAACCGGCAATAAATATTGTTCCATTCCAACCTTGGTAAGGTGCATCATGCCTATACCATGTAAATCTTTCATAAATGAGGCAGTCATTTCATTTAACAAGAATTTATAAAAGATTTTATTAAGAGAATTTGTGTCAAATAGAACTTTCCAGATATGATAGTGATAAATAGCTTTTTCTCCCTGCCAAATGAATGCTCCGAATGAAGCAGACCAGGCAAATATTAGGTCTCCTTTTTCAATATATTTATCTTGGGAAAACTCTAAATCGGAATAATAATATTCAGAGTTTGAAAAGAAGTTTCCAACTCTAATGACACGATATTTGCCTTTGTCAAGAAGTTCATTTTGTTTATAAGCGCGTCCATTTATAAGTGTGGAAATACTTGACAATTTCTGTATTTCCCAGCCTTTGGGGTTGGAGATGGGGTCGCCGAAGGTGTCGTAGAAGATGGATCGGGTAAGGGAGTCGAGCTGCGAGAGCAGCTCACGGTTCTTGGCAATCAAATCGTTGATTTGGTCAAGCTCCGCCACAATCCGCTCCTGCACCTCCATCGGAGGGATAGGAATCGAAATATTTTCAGTGACTTTCTTAGATATTTCTTTGAAGGTTGCTCCTCTACCTTTATCCTTAATATCTTCATTGAAATAAATAAGCGAATAGTAAAGATACTCATTGAAAAGACCATCTTTACAGATAAGGTTCTTGAAGCCCTGGTTGCAGTAGCAGTAATCTGTGGCAATCCCAACCTTTCCAATAGGAGCGCGAGATGTAAGAAGAACCGTTCCAGGTGGCAACAGAGTTAACCCGGTGGCTTTTACCGCTTCTTCCGTGATTTTTCGTTCTGAAGAACAATAATATTTCTTATCAGAAATTTCAGCAGGAGTAAACCAATTTAAATTCCCATTCCAGAATTCCGTTATTTCAGTTTTCGGAGTGCTACCCCCAATAACCTCGCAGACGTCGCCGAGGCGTTTGTATTCCCAATTATGCTTCATGGTGGATGGGGTTGTTGGTTCGGTGACTGATACGGGCGCGGAACATCTGCTCCTTGATGCCGCCGTTGGCGAGGAAGTCGGCTTGCAGGCGTTCAATGTACTTTCTGAGGAGGTAGTCAGCCTGATGAATCAGGGTAATGGCAATATTGCAGATGGTTTCATCGCTCCTAACCTTGATTGCCTTTCTATAGAAGTCGGAATCATTATGCCGCAAGCAGATACTGCGGGTTTTCCGGGCTTTTTCAGAATTAATATCCCACAGCTCCAATTCGCGAACCCGAAGGTAGTCCTCATAGTCAAGCAAAAGTTCCTGGAGACTTGCTTTAGCCACATTCAGCAACTTAATTTCAGTTTCGGAGGAGGTTGTTCCACCTTCACAACCTTCGGCTATATTTTGCCGCCCGCTTCTTGCCGCTTGAATCATCTGGTCGATGGTTCGGTCGTTGACTTTCAGATAGGTATGGGCAAAATAGTAGGTAATATCGTAGATGCATTCGGTTTTCTGAAAAACTATCAGATCGCGATAATTGCCTTTTTGCTGAAGAAAGGTCTGAGCCATAGCAATGGGTTTTAATGGGTATAGGGCCTATAGGGCTTATGGGGCCTATAGAATTAGGTTTGGTTGGCATAGGGCTTATATGACCTATAGGCCCTATAGGTATTTAGGTGGGTAATTTTTAGCTAAGATAGCTATTGGGGAAATTAGCTTGGGTAGCTATGAGGGCTAATGTGGCTGGGAGAGGAGGGTGCGGAGGCGGTCCATGCCATGGCCGATTTCGGTGTAGAGGATTGAGCAGCGGTCGAGGATTACCTCGGAGGCGTCGTATACTACCTCCTCGCGGACGGTCTCCTTGTAGGTGTTGAATGCGAGGTCGTAGCCGTGCTCGCGAATCTCATCGACTGGTACGAGAAACGACTGGTCGGTACGCTTGCGGTCGTCCTCGGGCGACGTGGATTCCGACGCCCCCGGAGCTGGGAGCGTATGGAAGCGGCTGACGATGTCGGGAATGTCAGACTCGGCGACTTCGTTGCGCTTCTGGTCGAGCGAATAGCCGTCGGCATGCATATCGTAGAACCACACCTTGTCGGTACCGCCGGAGCCGGTCTTGGTAAAGATCAGGATAGCGGTCGAGACTCCCGAATAAGGCTGAAACACCCCCGACGGCATAGAGATAACAGCTTGCAGACGGTTTTCATCAACGAGCTTGCGGCGCAGGGCGATGTGGGCTTTCGACGAGCCGGTGAGTACACCGTCGGGCACGATGGAGGCGCAGCGGCCGCCAACCTGCAGCGAGCGCAGGAAAAGCGAGATGAAGAGCAGTTCGGTCTTCTTCGTGTTGGCGATGGATAGCAAAGATTTGGCCACGGCTTCGTTGTCGAGACTCCCCGAGAACGGCGGATTAGCGAGGATGAGCGTATAGCGGTTCTCGTCGGGATTGTCGGTAGAAAGCGAGTCGCGGAACTCCACTGTGGGGCTGTCAACGCCGTGGAGCATAAGATTCATCGCCCCGATACGCAGCATCTTAGGGTCGGTGTCGAAGCCGTTGAGCATGGTGGAACGGAAATGGCGCGCACGGTCGCGCTTCATCAGCTCCGTGCGGTAATGCTCCGCCACGAACTTCGCCGTCTCGACGATGAACCCCGCCGAGCCCATGGCCGGGTCGCAGACCGTATCGTCGAGCGTAGGCTGCATCATGTCGACCATCATGCGGATTATATGGCGCGGGGTGCGGAACTGGCCGTTGTTGCCGCTGGCCGCCATCTTGCCGAGGATATACTCGTAGACGTCGCCCATGGTGTCGCGGTTGTTCATGTCGAGTGCGTTGATACCCTCTACGATTTTCACCAGATTGCGCGGTGACTGAATCAGGAAAATCGCGCTCTCCATAAAGCGCGAGTAGGCTGACTCCTTGCCGCTATTGAGATGCTTTATAAACGAGAAAACATCCTGGCTGACGGTCTGAAACATCCGCGCAGGCTCGAAATTGCGGAAACGGCTCCAGCGGAGGTCGTCGAACGGAACGTCGGCGTCGCGGTCGGGATTATGCCACAACCCCTCGCCGAAGGTGGGATTGTCGAGCTTCTGCCCGATTATGGCGGCTGTGGCTTCCTGATTGAGCTGCTTGTCGTCGAGCAGTTTCATGAAGAACAGATACGTCATCTGTTCGAGAATATCTATGGAATTTGAGATGCCTCCCGTCCAGAAGGAATCCCAGATCTGGTCTATCTGATTTTTAATTTGTCCTGTAATCATTCGATGGCATTGCTTTTAGATAAGCAAATGTAATAAAAATTCGCGGAAAGCGGTGGTGCAATCCTTAAAAACAGCGTCAGGCGGTGGCCGGAGAATTGCGGCGGAAGGGGCGCGGGCACATCTGCCAGAGGCGCAGGCCGATGAGGGGGAGTGCTACTCCCGCCAGGGAGTAGAGAATCCAGAAGAGGTCTTCGTGGTTGCGGTAGTGGATTACCATGTGGCAGCCTATATGCCCCGGGTCGAGACCATACCACAGCACTTTCACCAGACTGACGGCCTTAAATGCGAGGATATGGAAGATGAAGATGTAGAGCGTATTGTCGCCCACATAGGCCAGAATGCGCGCTATGGCGCCTCCGGACTGCGCAATGCGCCGGGATATGTAAATCAGCATCAGGAATCCGATGGTGCCGGTGACGGGGAGTGTCAGCAGGTCGACGGGCTTGCCCGTGTTGTTCATTCCGCAGCAATGTAGATGTGTTGCCGCACATAGTGCAGCGGCGTAGATGGCCGTCAGCCACCATGTTTCCTTCACTCTCGGCTCGAACCGGCGGTAGAGCACGCCCACGCCGAAAAAGAATAGACCCCACACTTCGCGCAGTCCGCCGTTGGGGATAAACGGAATCTTGAGGCCGTTGAACAGGCGGAAGGCATTGAATGCCAAGGCTGCAAGGCATATCAGAGTCACGGCTGCGCCTGCACCGAGCTTCGTATGGCTGTCGACAATGCGGTAGAGAACCAAAAACAGGATACTCGCCACGAGCAGCCCCCGGAAAAACCAGAATGCCCCGGCGATAAACTCATCGTATCCACTCATGGAGGTGACAATCAGTATCAGGCGCTGAGCCGCCTGATGGAACGTATAGGGGTGGGTCACACCTCCGGTCCAGTTGCCGAACTGCTCGTTGAGTACGCCAAGATGAAACCATAGGTTGTGCAGCAGCAGAAAAACCAGACTCCATTTAAGAAAAGGGATATATAGTCCGCGGAAGCGCTTCGCGCAGAAGCTCCATGGGTCGTCCAGATAGCGGCGGCTGAAAAAGTAGCCTGCGGCGATGAAAAACACCGGCATATGGAACGTGTAGATCCAGCGGGTAAGGAAGTCTGGGGCCTCGGCGTGGCCCACGACCATCAGAATGATGGCGATACCTTTTACGACCGACAGAACGATGTTTCGTGACATACTGAATGATTTAAAGTAATTTCGACCAGTTACTTATCGACCGGTAGCTTTATAGATTCATCAGGTAAATTTGCCTTATGATTATGGTTTTGTCAACAATTTGCCTTTATCGCTGTTATAATTTAAGGAATTTAAATTATAAGTCAATGAAAAAGATTTTAGTGGCAGTCGCCGCTCTGGCTGCGATTTCGTTTGCCTCGTGTTCCAAAGCAGATAAGGCTGCAAGCGAGGAGTCCAATGATTTCAAGATGAAAATCGAGAATTGCACGAATGCAGATTCGATTGCAATTTATGTAGACCGGGCTCAGGCCTATGCACAGAAACTTGCCGCCGAGGGCAAGGTGGAGGAGGCAAAGAAATATCTTGCCGACATCCAGCCTATAGTGGAGAAAAAGGCTCCCGCACTTGTTTCTACTTTCGAAGCGGTAAAAGCGGCCGTGGATAAATTCCCCGCTTCGGCCGACTCTCTGAAAAACGCCGCTACCGATTCACTCCGCACTGCCGGTGCAGCCGCGGTCGATTCTGTGAAAGGGGCTGTGGCCGCTAAGGCAGGTGAGGCTGTTGAAAATGTAAAGCAGGGTGTTTCCGACGCAGCATCGGATGCTGCGGATAAAGCCAATGCAGCGGTGGAAAATGCCGCTCAGTCGGCCAAGGAGAAAGTAGGCGGTCTGCTTAAATAATCCTCTTTTTCTCTGAGAGAACATTCAAGGCACTGAAAGAAAGGCGGTGCGTCAATCTGAATCCGGTTGACACACCGCCTTTTTATTGCATATCGTTAATTCAGGCTGTTAAGTAACTGTTCAAAATTATTTTATATCATCCAGATTTAATTATTTCAACATTTCCGCGGTAAAATTTCCGCATCTTTTCCTCTCTTCATCAGTCGTGTAGACCATCTACACTCCTTCTTCATCGAGAAAAATCTCCTGGAAATTTTCCTTCCGGAAATATTAAAATAATTTCGACCAGATACTTATTCGAACTCGATGAGCGGAGCGTCGGTGCCGACTACATCGTCGACATTGACAAACACGCGCTTCACCTTCAGGTCGCGTTCGGCCTCAAGGTCGTTCTCCATCTTCATTGCTTCGTACACGAGCATTACCTGACCTTTCTTGACCGTATCGCCGGCTTTTACGTTGATTTCGATGATTCGGCCACCCATCGGTGCGGAGAAGACTTCGCCGGTGATGGGTTCTGCATCGGCTTTGGCAGCTTCGGCCTTGGGGGCTTCGGCTTTAGGCTCTTCCTTAGGCTGCTTGGCGGCGTATTCTTCGGCGCGGCGGTTGCGGAGGAATTTGTTGGCTACGTTGGGCAGAAGTTCGAGCAGGAGATATTCCTCGTTGTTGGAGGCAAGCTTTACTCCGCCGAACTCCTCTACAACGGGATTCTCCGGCTTGCGGTATTTCGATACGTCGTAGGGGCGTTCGGTGGCGTCGCCTGTGATTTTCTCGCGGAACGCCGGATCGATCGGGGCGGGTGTATGACCGTATTCGCCTTTTACAAGCGAGATGAACTGGTTGGAGGTGTTGGTGTAGTCGGGGTTGCCTTTCTTGCGGTCGATTGCGAGGTTCACGGCCTGAGCGCCTACAATCTGGGAGGTAGGTGTAACCAGAGGTACCAGACCTGCATCGCGGCGCACCTTCGGGATGAGCTTCATGGCATCCTCAAGAAGTTCCGACGAACCGAGCGCCTTGAGCTGAGCGACCATGTTGGAGTACATGCCGCCGGGCACTTCCGCTTCCTTGACAAGGAGGTTGGGTTTCGGGAATCCGAAGTAATCTTCGATGGCATGGCAGCAGTCGAGCAGGGTAGCCTCGTCGAGAGCCTTTGCGGCAGCAATGGCCTGGTCGAAGAGGGCATCGACTTCGGCGGGGAGTTTGTCGGTAAGCGGATTGAAATGGCGGGGGAATTTGTCTTTGTTGAGGTCCACGTCGGCAAGGTTGCGGCGGATGCCTTCCAGGCGGTCGCGGATTTCGCCCACTTTCTCCATGTCGACGTCTACCTCCACACCGAGTTTCTTACAGAAAATGTAGACCAGTTCGATGGCGGGAGCGGCCGAGCCTTCGCCGAAGAACCATATGTTGGTATCGAGAATGTCAACACCATTGAGGATAGCCATGAGCGAGGAGGCCAGGCCGTAGCCGGGGGTGCAGTGGGTGTGGAAGTCAACGGGGACTTTCACAGCCTGCTTCAGTTTGCCGATAATCGATGCAGCGCGCAGCGGGTTGACAAGGCCGGCCATATCCTTGAGCGTGATAATTTTCGCGCCAAGGCGCTCCATCTCCACGGCTTTGTTGACGAAATACTCGTCGGTGAAGATTTTCTCGGGTGCTTTGGGAGTCTCTTTTTTGCCGAAGAGCGAGGCCAGGAATCCCTTTTTGGGAGCGGGAGCCACTTCGTCTTTCGGATCTACGGTATAGCAAACGGCGGCATCGGCTATTCCGCCGAGTTCGTTGATGAGACGGATGGATTCCTTGACGTTGTCGATATCGTTGAGGGCGTCGAAGATACGCATCACGTTGAGACCGTTTTTGATGGCCTCTTTATAGAAACCTTCGAGAACGGAATCGGGATAGGGGACATAACCGAAGAGGTTTCGGCCGCGCGAAAGAGCCGAAAGAAGCGACTTTCCTTCGATGGCTTCGCTTATGGTGCGCAGGCGAACCCACGGCGATTCGTCGAGGTAACGCATTACAGAGTCGGGAACCGCTCCGCCCCATACTTCCATAATATAGAAGCCTGCATCGTGATATAGTGGCAGCAGCGGGTCGATGTCCTGCTGGCGCAGACGGGTGGCGA
>OKRZ01003810.1_pt1 | contig 9938 bp, 6 predicted proteins | sample 1601141 | NCBI WGS metagenome assembly OKRZ01 (sample SAMEA3541524, study PRJEB24748) | human gut metagenome | biome: human gut; feature: human-associated habitat; material: faeces | place: China | collected 2012
ACAACCTACGTGGCCGCACTCCGGCGCCTCTGGAACGACGTGACCGGCACAAAAATGTATGCAACCGGCGGGATCGGTCACCGCGGGTGCTCCGAAGGGTTCAGCGTGGACTACGACCTCCCCAACGATTTGGCTTACTGCGAGACGTGCGCCTCAATCGGTATGGCGATGTGGAATCAGCGCATGAATATGCTCACCGGTGAGAGCCGCTATGCCGACGTGATGGAACGGGCCGTCTACAACGGCGTGCTTTCGGGTATCTCCCTGTCGGGTAACACATTTTTCTACGTGAATCCGCTTGAGACCGACGGCACCCACCACCGCCAGCCCTGGTATGATACTGCCTGCTGCCCGAGCAACCTATCGCGCTTTCTTCCCTCGGTGGGCAATTATATGTATCTCACCGAAGGCTCTTCACTTACGGCCAATCTATATATTGCCGGCGACGCGGAAATGAGCGTGGATGGAAAGCTGTTGAAAATCAGTCAGCAAACTGAATACCCCTGGAACGGGAAAGTTGCGCTGACGCTTACTCCCGAGGCTCCGGCTGATTTCGAACTGCGCCTGCGTGTGCCCGGTTGGTGCGAAAGCTGGCAGCTGACACTCAACGGCCGGCCGGCAGATGCAAAGCGTGCGCCCGACGGATATATCCATCTGACGCGCCTTTGGAATTCCGGCGATGTGGTGGAATTGAATATGGATATGCCCGTGAGGGTTGTAGCAGCCGATACGCGCGTTGCGGCCGACCTCGGGAAGCGCTGTCTGCAGCGCGGTCCGCTGGTCTACTGCATGGAAGAAACCGACAATCCTTCCTATGATTCAGCCGTCCTAACGCCATCTACGACCTATAAGGCTGACTATGAAGCTGGTTTGCTTAACGGCGTCGTAGCTGTAGAGGCTCGCAGCGGCGAGAAGACTTTCCGCTTTATCCCCTATTATGCGTGGGATAACCGCAAGCCGGGTAAAATGAAAACGTGGGTGGATTTCCGAAAGTCGGCCGATTGAATCTATCAATGGAGGATGCGCCAGGGGGTGGGGTAGAGGTTGTTGGCGCGCGAGCCGAGGTTGTTGACGAAGCCGAGGGAGAGTGGGGCGAGGAGGCCGTCGGGGCGGTAGGTGAGGAGGAGGGGGCCTCGGGGATGGGAGGGGAAGCCGGGGAGCGATTCGCGGCGCAGGTAGCTCAGGGCCAGGTCAAGGTCGACCCCGGCCGTGGGAAAGGGGGAAACCGTGCTGTTCAGGGCGGTGGTGAGTGCCAGCGGTTGCGAGGGGACGGCCGTGCGGCCTTTGAGCGCGGCGACTTCGAGGCCGGGGAGAAGCAGGTCGAGATGGCGGTCGAGGAGGTCGTAGATATGGGAGAATGCCGCCGGGCGGCCGTAAAGGGCTTCGCCGCGGAGAAGGAAATCGTAATCGCCTCGGAGCCAGGGGGCGCAAAGCGAAGCTAAATCAGGGGCCTTGGACGACGGACGGCCGCCGGGCTGAAGCTCGGCCGCAGAACCACGATTCCGGCTCTTTTTCTTCTCCCTTCGGGGCGAGGAAGCGGCGGCATGGCGGATGAGAGAGGGGGTCCACTCGCCGGGTTTGCGGAGGATGGCCATGAAGAGCCCTTCGCCGCGCAGGTGCGTGGGGAGAAATCGCATGCGGCCTTGGCCGTCGACCACGATTCCGCTATCTTCAGGCAGGTGGATTGCCACCGGCTCGGCACCGAAATCGGCAATCATCCGGTCGGCAATCCGCTCGTTCTCGCGGGTATTGAAGGTGCAGGTGGAGTAGATGAAGAAGCCCCCGGGGGCGAGCGTCTCCCAGAGATTTTCCACGATTTCCCACTGGCGGGCGGCGCACTCGTCGACCAGGCGCTCCGACCACTGGGCGCAGGCCTGCGCGTCCTTGCGCATCATCCCCTCGCCGGAGCAGGGCACGTCGGCCGCCACGATGTCGAACAGCTCCGGCAGGCGGCGGAAACGCGCCGTGTCGCCGCGGCTTACGGCTACGGCCGGACAGCCCCACTTCTGGATGTTTTCGGCGAGGATGGAGGCGCGGCGGAAATCGAACTCGTTGGCCACGAGCATCGAGTCCTCGGGCAGAGCGTCGAGAGCCGCTGTGGATTTGCCGCCGGGTGCGGCGCAGGCGTCGAGCATCAGAAGCGGTGCGCCACCGAGACGCGCGGAGAGCGCGCCCACCACGTGGGCCGTAATCATCGAGGAGGCATCCTGCACGTAGTAAAGCCCCTGGTGCAGAGCGGGGTCGTGGGTGAAGTCGGGCCGTTCGGGGAGCAGATGGCCCTCCGGCCACCACGCCACCTTCTCTCCGGCGCGGCATACCTTCGGAAGCCAGTCGTCGGGCACGCCGGCCGCGCGGAGCTTGCGGCGGTTGATGCGCACGGCCACCTCAGGAGCGGTCTGCTCCAGGCAGTCGACGAGACCATCGGCGAGCGGCCCGATCTCGCGGGCTATGAAAGTGCGGTAATCAGTTGGCATCGCGGTCGTTGCTTTCGGCGGGGGTGGCCTCCTTGGGGTACTGGACGCGGGCGTGATACATGGAGCGCAGGCGCGAGGTGAAAACCTCCTTCACCTCCTTGATATCGCGGAACGATAGCGGCGAGTCGCTGTGGAGACCGTCGGCCACCTGGCCGTCGATGAGCCGATCCACCAGGGTGCGAATCGCCTCGGGCGAATGGTCGGTGAGCGAGCGCGAGGCGGCTTCGACGGCGTCGGCCATCATGAGGATGGAAGCCTCGCGCGTCTGCGGGTTGGGGCCCGGATAGGTGAACGGTTCCGGGTCGACCTCGCTGTCGGGGTGTTGGCGGCACTCCATGGTATAGAAGTATTTGGCTTTGCCGCGGCCATGGTGCTGGGCGATGAAGTCGCGCACCGCCTTTGGGAGCTTGATGCGCTCGGCCCGGCGCAACCCGTCGGACACGTGGCGCGTGATGATGCGCGCGCTCTGGGCGGGAGTGAGCGTGTCGTGGGGGTTCACACCATACTGGTTTTCGGTGAAGAAGGCTGGATTGTCGATTTTGCCGATGTCGTGGTAGAGCGCGCCGGCTCGCACCAGCTGCACGTTGGCGCCGATGCGATGTGCGGCTTCGGTGGCGAGGTTGCTGACGGCCATCGAGTGCTGGAACGTGCCGGGGCATTCGCGTGAGAGCTCGCGCAGGGTGCGGTTGTTGATGTCGGAGAGCTCCACGAGCGTCATAACCGATACCAGGCCGAAGGTCTTCTCGACGATGAACACCAGGATGTAGGCGAAGGAAATCAGCACGGCGTTGATGCCGAAGTAGCCGATCAGGCGCCACGACAGGGCGCTCAGCGTGCCCGACATCATCAGTTCGAAGCCCACGTAGGAAACCACGTAGGCCAGGAAGGCCACTATGGCCGACCGCAGCAGCTCGGAGCGGCGCGAGAGATCCTTCAGCGAGAAGATTACGGCCGTGCCGGCCAGAGTCTCCACGAAGATGAACTCAAGGGGGAGTGTGGCCTCTACGGCGCAGAGCAGCACCTCGGCCACAAAAACGAAGAAGGCCGTGCGCGAGTCGAAGAACACGGTGATGATTACCGGCAGAATGGCCAGCGGCACGCAGTATATGCCGTTGCGCAGAAGCCGGGCCACCAGGGCGGTGAAAATGAAGAACACCACCATGAGCAGCACGGGGATAAGCACGAGCTTAACCCTCCGCAGCGAATCAGGATAGTAGAGCAGGCAGAAGGCGAACACCATGGCGAAAATCAGGGCGGCGTAGACGGCCTTTCCCGCGAAAGCGTTGATGCGCTGCGTGCGGTCCACGCTGGAGCGGCGGTCGAGCATCGATTCGTAGGTTTTCAGCACCTGGTAGAGCTGCGGGGTTACGATTTCCGCCGGTCCGATAATCTTCTCCCCCTTCTGTATCAGGCCGATGCCGGCCACTACGGGCTGGATGAGGCTCTCGCGGTAGAGGCGCGTGGCCTCGCGGTCCTCCACGATGTTGGGGAGCAGCCGCTCGGAGAGGCGTACCGACTGGAAGGCGCGGTGGTCGTCGGGCGAGCCGGCGAAAAGCGAGTCGATATAGGCGTAGGCGTCGCGCTGCGAGAGATACTGGGCCGTATGGCGCGACACGTTGACGTTGTTTTCCGAATATTTCACCTCGGGAAGCTCGCCTCGGGCTATGCGCGAGGAGGTGGTCTGGTCGACCACACCGACGGCGTATACGCGCGCCACGGCGGCGGCCAGCCGGCGTTTCACGTCGGCAGCGAGCGAGTCGCTGGCTTCGATTTCGGCCACAAGGCGTTTAGGCTGGGCGTCGTCGCGCCGGTATATGGGCACGAGCGAGGCGTCGATGCTGTCGGTGATGTGGGCCACCGTGGCCGAGTCGCGGTAGACGGTGATGTCGAACGGCGCCGTGAGCAGCGAATAGGCCCAGGGTCGGTTTTCCTCGTAGGCATAGCGCTGGCGTGCTGTGCGCGGCATGAAGTAGGTGCAGACGGCCACCGCGGCAATGAGCACCAGGCCGAGATATATGCGGGTGTTGTCGGTAGGTTTCACTTTCTTTCAGAGGGTGGGGATGGATTATTGCCGGAGGTCTACAGGCGCGCAGCCTTCTCTACGCCCGGAATCTTGCGGATTTTGGCGCAGAGAGCGTTGATTTCGTCGACGTTGCCTACGAGCAGCGAGAGGTCGGCGTGGAACACCTCTTTCTCGGCGCGTATGTCGAGGGCGCGGATGTCGAGCGTGAGCTGCTTGGAGATGAGCGAAATCAGTTCGTGAAGAATGCCGTGGCGGTCGATTCCCTCCATATGTATGGTGGCGGGGAAGCGGGCTTCTCCCACCTCCCAGGCCGTGGAGAGGATGCGCGGGCCGAAACTGGCCTTGAGCACGCTGGCACGCGGGCAGTCGAGGGCATGCACGGTGACGGTGCCGTCGTCCTCGATGAATCCGAGCGCCGGGTCGCCGGGAATGGGGTGGCAGCATTCGGCGAAATTGAAGTTGCCGTCGCCCTTGTCGTCGTAGCGCAGGCGGTAGGTCTCCTTTGTGTTGATGGCGGCGCGGCGCGCGGCGGCCTCCTTCTCGGCATCGGTGGCCGGGGCCGGCGTCTCGGAGCGACCCAGCAGCTTCGACAGCAGACGCTTGGTGGCGGAACTCTGGCGCCGCAGGGTCTTCACCACGTAGTCGTTGAGCACAATCTCCTGGTTTCCCAGCAGGCAGTAGAAGTCGTCGCGGCTCTGGGCCTTGAAGAGCCCCATCACCTTGGTGATGGCCACGTTGTCGTCGGCGATGTCGTGAGCCTTGAGAAATTTCTCGAAAATCTCGCGTCCGGCCGAGATGGCCGGCTGCTGCATCTTGCGCAGCGAGGCGCGCAGGCGCGATTTTCCTTTGGCTGTGGCAAGGAAGTTGATCCATTCGGCCTTTGGCGTCTGGCTCTGCGAGGTAAGCACCTCCACCTGGTCGCCCGAATTGAGCTTCTGGCTCAGGGGCACGAGCTTATGGTTCACCTTGCCGGCGATGCAGTGGCATCCGATCTGGGTGTGGAGGTTGAAAGCCACGTCGAGCACGGTGGCGTCCATCGGGAGCGTGAGCAGTTCGCCCTTCGGGGTGAATACCACTATCTCCGAGGCGAAGAGGTTGAGCTTGAGCGTGTCGAGGAAATCGAGGGCGTTGGGTTCCGGGTCGTCGAGGATATCCTTGATGGTGTGGAGCCAGGCGTTGAGCTCCGACTCCTCGTCGCCCTCCCCGACCTTGTATTTCCAGTGGGCGGCAAACCCCTTTTCGGCGATTTCGTCCATGCGGCGCGAGCGGATCTGCACCTCGATCCAGTTGCCGTCGGGCCCCATCACCGTGAGGTGGAGAGCCTGATAGCCGTTGACCTTCGGGGTCGACACCCAGTCGCGCGTGCGGTCGGGATGCAGGCGGTAGATGTCGGTGATGGCCGAGTAGATCTGCCAGCAGATGCCCTTCTCCTTGGCCGGGTCATCGCAGTCGAACACGATGCGGGCGGCGTAGAGGTCGTAGACCTCCTCGAAGGGGATGTGTTTGGTCTCCATCTTGTTCCAGATGGAGTAGACCGACTTTACGCGTGCCTTGGCCGTATATTTCAGCCCCATGGCGTCGAGGCGCTGGAGAATCGGTGCGGCGAAATTGTTGTAGATCGAGTTGCGGTGCTGCTCGGTGGTGGCAATCTTGCGGCTTATCTGCTCGAAGGCGTCAGGATGCTCGTATTTGAACGAGAGGTTCTCCAGTTCTGTCTTTATGGCGAAGAGACCCAGGCGGTGGGCCAGCGGCGCGTAGATGTAGAGCGTCTCGCCGGCGATCTTATACTGCTTGTTGGGCGCCATAGAGCCCAGCGTGCGCATATTGTGCAGGCGGTCGGCCATCTTTATGAGCACCACGCGTATATCCTCCGACATCGTAAGCAGCAGCTTGCGGAAATTCTCGGCCTGGGCCGAGGCCTTGTCGCCGAAGATGCCGCCCGAAATCTTGGTGAGCCCCTCCACGAGCTGGGCGATTTTCTTGCCGAAATTCTGCTCGATATCCTCCACGGTGTAGTCCGTATCCTCCACCACATCGTGGAGCAGGGCGGCGCAGATCGAGGTTGATCCCAGACCGATCTCCTGGCTTGCGATTTTGGCCACGGCGATGGGATGGAGGATATATGGCTCGCCCGAACGCCGGCGGATACCCTTGTGGGCCTCCCTTGCGAAACGGAACGCCCGCTCTATAATCTCCACCTTCTTGCGGTGATTGCTTTTGAGGTATCCGTCGAGCACGTCGCGGAAAGCCTCCTCGATCATGCGGTCTTCCGCTTCGGTGGTGAAAGTGTTGTTCTGGCTCATAACAAAGAATGGCTGCACCCGTAAATGGCAGTGCCCGGAAGCACAAAAGTGCATATAAGCACCAAAAATAGGAAATTTCCGAAAATCTCGCAAAAAAACCTTCGTTTCGCCCTTTCGGCCACAGCTCAGGACTGCGGCCAGCCGGGGGCGCGGAGGGTGGAGGGGGCGAGCGAGGCGAGGGTGTCGGCCACTGCGCTGACGGCGGCGTCGGAGCGGGCGCGCAGTTCGGCGGCGAAGCCGCTGCAGCTGTCGGGGCCTTCGGTGGCGATCCAGGCGAGGATGCCTGTAGCCACGGCGTGCTCCAGATGGCGGCGCACTGTTATCAGGGCGCCGCTGCTGAGGCGGTCGGCGCCGGCAAGAGTGAGCCGCATGGCAGGAGCTTCGGAGGTGGAGTAAGGGTGGTCGGCGGGGAGGTCGGAGTCGTCGATGTCGGAGGTTTCTATGGCCGGACCGAGGCGCAGGAGGATTTCGGCGAACACCATCCGCGCCAGCACGCGCAGTCCCGGCAGCTGGTCGCGGGTTACGAGCATCCCCTCTTCGGGATTGGCGGCCGTGGCCTTGCGAAGGGCGGTAAGAGCGAGGATTTCGTCGGTTATGGTCTTGAAGTCAAGGGTAAGCATTGGGGTTGGGAATTTTATGTGGCTGATGGGGTTTATGTGGCCTATAGGGCTTATAAGGTTTATTTTGATTTTGATTGGGCGTTGCGTCGGCGGTGGCTCGGGCGCGCGATGGCCAGGCGGCGCATACGCGCCAGGCGTGCGCGGCGGTCGGCTTCGGCTTTCTCCTCGCGGAGCCACGCCAGGCAGAGCCGACGTGCGTAGGAGGGCGCGATGAAGAAACTCGACGGCCGGTAGTTGGCGATTATCCAGTCGAGTGCCTCCCACTCGGTTTCGCGTGGAGCGACGCGGCATCGCGCGGCCAGGGCGCGCTCCATTTCGTCCCACATAGCGCGTCGGTGGGGCTTTTCGCCGGGAGGAAGATGGCCGTGGCGACGGCGCAGAAGCATTTTGTAGGCATGATTTCGGCACACGTAGAAGCGCCCGGCCGGCATCCGGAGGGCTTCGCCGATGGCGAATTCCTCCGAAACCGGACGCTCCCCGCTAAGCTGGCGCCACAGGCGCTCGAAGGCGGCGATGAAGTCGCCGGCACGTTGATGGGAAGTATACATAGTTCTCGTAATTGATTTGAGCTTGCGTTCTGCAAAGTTAAGGCCGGGGTCGGGCAAGAATCTTTCACACCCGGGTTAAAAGAATGTTAAATTTGACGGTGCTTATTTTATGGTCCTGGCTATCAGATTGTCGCGGGTGGCGATGAAATGTGCGAAGGTCTTGATGAGGTCGTCGACGGTGAGCGAGGCGTTTGCCACCTCGTTGCGGTAGCGCTCGGCGCCCACTCCGGCGCTGATGTTGCGTCCCATCAGGGCATCGCTTACGCCGCTCACGTCCTGAAACATCTCGATCTGCGTCTGAAGCATGCGCGATATTCCGGGGTCGGAGAGCGGCGTGACCACCTGGTGAGGCTCCCCCTTATCCACCGGGCGGTAGGGAATCACACCTCCGGGGTCGGCCCACAGCTGCACGATGTCGGCCCAGTCGAGTTCGTCGGGCTTGCATTTGCTGGGGAAGAGCAGCACGCCCTTTGCTGCGGTGGCCATCATGCGGTCCATGATCGTGATCATGCGGTTCACATGGCGTTGCTGGTCGATTACATCCTCCACGAGCGAGTGGACGTCGCCGTCGACGAGCGGATAGAATTTCATGGCGAAGGGGTGTCCGGCCACGGCCGGACGCGAGCACTCGGCAAGAATCGTAGCGTCGGGCGCCATGATGCGGCAGTGCCAGGCGGTTGTTGTCTCGATGCGTGCCTTCAGTTCGGGCAGATGGCTGCGGCGCCGGCGGCGGTTGATGCGCTCGATGCGCTGCAGCGCGCCGGGTTCGGCAATCGCCATGGTGGCCGACGCCGGGTCGTGGACGCGCATCAGCTCGCGGCATTCGAGTGTCCACACCTCGATTACGCGGCATCGCCCTTCTGGAGCCTGATAGAAGCTTCCCGCGCCGGAGCGCACTGCTGCCTCGGCCGTGTCGAGGGCTCCCGCCGAGGCATATATGCTGCGGAGCATGGCTGTGCGCCTGGGGTCGCCGCAGCCGTAGCGCATGCAGACTTCGGCGATACTCATGTCGGTGAAGCGGCCTACCAGTTCGGTATCGCATCCGCGCGGATCGCCCACGGGAGTGATGAAGAACGTCTCGGGATTCACTATGTCGACCCATATGGCGCGTCGGCCGCGGCGCGTGTCGTGTCCCACACGCTGCAGGGCCACGCCTGAAATCAGGAATTCCTCGAAAGTGCGTGCGTCGAGCTCGTCGGTGCAGTTGAAGCGGCGGCATGCGCCGAGGGGTGTGTCGGCATCGTCGCGCCCGGCCCCTTCGGCCTGCATGCGGTAGCGCCCCACTACGGCTTTCACCATGCGGCGGATCAGGTTGTTGGTAAGCGGACGTGCGCCCTGGGCACGCATGGCTTCCCCTTCGGATATTGCGCCCGATGCTTCGGGCGCGGGGTCGCCCCACTGGTCGCCGTAGGTGTAGCGGATGTAGCGGCGCCGGCGCCGGCGGAAGTCGGCCATGGCCAGCCACGCCTTGTGGGCGGCCTCAAGCACTCGCCGGGCGCGGTTTATGGCGGTTTCGTCATTCATATTTATAAGATTTATAAGACTTATAAGATTTATAAAATTTATCTCCTTCCGTCAGAATAGCGGCTGCGGATTTATAAGCGCCACGGCCTGCTCGTCGAAGGTATAGAGGTCGGGCCCGGCGTCGACTGCGGCGAGCACCGACGCCACGGGCGTTCCGGCAGCTACGGCGGCCGACATCAGCCTCACCACCTCGCTCCCCGGCGTCCAGATAGCCACGGGGGCTTCTACGCCACCACGGCTGAAAGGGTTTTCCTGAAGCCTTACGGCGGGATGGCGTGGGTCGGCGATTACCGTGGCCGCACGGCACCAGCCCGAAAGTTGCACGCTGAGCACGCGTTCCACTCCCGCCGGCAGAATCAGTTCCGTCACCCCTTCGGGCGACACCACCGCGCGGCATTCTCCGGCGATTTCGGCCGGAGCCAGTGCCTCCACGGGGCCGTGGCGCA
>OKRZ01003839.1_pt1 | contig 9899 bp, 9 predicted proteins | sample 1601141 | NCBI WGS metagenome assembly OKRZ01 (sample SAMEA3541524, study PRJEB24748) | human gut metagenome | biome: human gut; feature: human-associated habitat; material: faeces | place: China | collected 2012
TCTTTTTTAACGCTGCTCCTATAACATACAGAAATATTATCCATGTGGCGCTGTATCCCTTTTCTAATTTAAATAGATCCACTTTTGCAAAATACGGCAATGCTATATAAACAAATATGACAGATATAATTACCGCATAGGCCTGTTTTATCGTTATATCCCTCATTCCTTTATTAATAAAAGGAATAAAGAAAAACAGTGCAAAGTAAGCAGTGAAGTACCAATAAGTGTTATGTATAACAGGCGTTAAAGCTGTATAATATGGATTGCTTCCCAACAAGGCTTTGTTTGTCAGCAAATCCGGCTTAAGATACATAAAAAACATGGTAAATATCAAACAATAAAACACAACTTGAAGCCAAATAGGTACAATTCTTCTGTATTTAAATTTTGAATCCACACCGACGTATCCCGATATTAACGCAAAGCAATTTACCGCGCAGTAAGTCAGAGCCTCAATTAAAAAACCCGCCTCATAATGTATATTAAAAGGTGCAACCCCCACTAGAGCCCCTCTGCTAAGCGAATGAAGAACTACTATAAGAAACATAGAAACCAATCTAAGTAAATCAATACCATAGTTCCTTTTATCTAATCTAATATTATCCGACGCATTGTCAAACATAAGACGCCTCCAACTTTTATTTTACCCCTGTTATTTTTTCTATTCCATAATATTTCTCCATCCAGGCATTTACCCAAAGCGTTGGGCTGTCGCCTGCATATAAAGCCCCGTTATATGGGTCATACTTACTATCCGATGGAGTCACAAGCGGTATCTCCACCTCATTCTCGCCATTCTCAACCGCCTGTTCAATTGCTTCCAGTCCGGGTTTTATTTGGTCATATGTAGATTTAACTGCAGAAAGTTCCTTATTAAAAGAAATTAAGAATACTATAGTAAATACTGCGGTTAACCCCAATTTTGAAGCAGTGATAATATATGGCTTTACATCTGAAAATTTAATTTCTGAATACAGCCAGCCTGCAATAACAATAAGAAGAACAATAGCTGTAAACCATGTTCTTTCTGGTCTCATTGCCGCAAACGCCAAAACAGATATCATAGCGACCGATCCCACAAAGTATATCAGCGGGACAAGCCAGTTTATCCCCAGTTTTGTATGTCTCGACTTATCAAGCAAGGCTAAAATTAAAACCACTGCAATAATAACAAACAGCCAAAAAGCGAGTGTTTCCGTTTTTGCAATAACGTCTTTAAACCTTATCAGTATTTCTGCAAAGGACGCTTTTGAGTCAATGCGGTAATTCCCCGGAGCCGCCAAAAGAAGCACAACACCGCATACAGCTGTTATTACTCCAATCCAAGACCATTTTGGTATTTTAAACCCTTTTATCTTATAGAACAAGATAAACAAGGTGCAGATAAGCACTACACCTCCGCCGGTATTTTCATTTGTACAACCGGCAAATAAACCGAACAATCCCATTAATACAGCGCTCTTCCAACTGTCTTTAACAGAATCAGCACCATTTGCCGCATACATTCTATACGGCAGCATAAATGAAAGCATTATAGCTGCGCACCAAAGATAATTTGCCGCGCCTGAAGCCCACATCACAGATAAGCCGAATTGCGGCAAGAAAAACCACATCCCAATATATACAAGTACCAGTAAAGATAAGTTTGACTTTTTCCCATAAACCGAATGTTTATAAATGAGAAAACCTAAACTCACATAGACCAATGAATTAAAAATCCTAAAAAACAGTTTCCCAAACGGCATTACCATCTGCAAAAGACCATGCGCTACAACACGTCCGTTACAAAGCTTCCAATGATTAATCATTGAAATAATTACATCCCAAAAACTTGAAATCTTTTTTGTCGTTGGCAGAGGATTCCCGGGGGTATCGTATATAAATCTATATCTAAAGTCATCGGATGTATAATCCACATGCAAATTGATTATAAGCAGAATAACAAATGCGGCTATCATAATAAGTGCACCTGCAACCTTAACTTTGTTCTTCTTTATAAACTCAACAACTTTATCCATAATATTTCTCCCCGTTCAAAATATTTGCTATCTGGGCACCACAGCACAGAAATTCCCAAACTGAATAATGTTATATTTTGTGCTGTCAAAATAATTTACATCACTTTTTAATATGACATATGCCGCATCCTCATTTTGTGAACGGGCAACCACATCCGAACTCATGCTAACATAAGTGAATCTCTGTCTATATGGCAGAAGTTCTTTTCCGTGATCATCGTTTTTCTTACCCTGAAAATATTCGGCGTCCGTCTCATCATAGAATAGGGTTAATATTTCACTCACCTGTGAATATCCTTTGCCTTGAGCGTCGGCGGTTACATAAATCTTTTCAGTATCCGCTTGTTCCGCCGCTGACAAAGCATCCCCAAACCCATAATAAAACTGATATTTTATAGAATCAGCATAGGTTGTAAAATATGTGCTTACCAGCATTATTCCAAGGATAGCATATACACACAGAGTGCTCCACTTTGTATACTTTATTTCTTTTATCGTGAAATATACGCCCAAAACAACAAACATCATTAACCCATAATATACTATATTAATTCTGTTAACATTTACGCCATTGGTAAGCAGTCCTGCCCAAACACCTGTTAAGAGTGCAAAAAGTACCAAACCTTTGGCACCGTCAGTCTTATTCCGGAAAAGTTCAACAAATCCAGCAAATACAAATGGCATACTGCACAGAAACATTGTTCCAAAACCTACAATATCATTCCACGGCAAATCCTTTTTCTGATATAATGTAGTATTCAGCAGGGATTTAACATTTAGAATCAGCTGTTTAAAAGGTTCATCCGAAAACAGCAGAATGTCATTTGAACGCACGCTCCCGGAAAAATACTGCATGGTAACAAACGGAAGCTTTATAGTGTCCCACTTCATAAAGTTTATAAACATGGTAAGCAAAAACGGCCAGGCAATAATAAGATACACGCCGGCAGAAATTAAAGCGTCTTTCCAGTTTATACGTTTCTTTATAAGATAATAAATACATACGGCAAGCAAAAATACGGGAATAGTGTAAATAGTTATTCCATAACAGTACATACAAAGACCGAAAAATATCATTGATATAAAAGTATATCTGCGCCTTTTTGTCAGACCCTTGTTTAAAAAATACAATCCTCCCATAAAAAAATGGGGTAAAAGGTTACAATCAAGCGCCCAACGGCTCTGAATAAAATGCCAAGGATTTATAGCAACAAAAACAGCCGCAATCAGTCCGGCCCCCTTGCCGAAAATATCACGAATAAAAAGATAAAAGAACACGCCGCCGGCAATACTCATAATGAGCTGAGGCAAACGGGCTGTTATAGGAGTCAGTCCAAAAAACTTAACGAAAATTGCTATCAAATATGAAAGCAATGAACTCATTTGACCATATCCCCAAGCATACAAGTGAGCTGGAAGCCATGTGCCAAACCTATCAGTTCCATAATCAGCAATAGCCTTGCCGTCAACTGCGGCCATAGCGCCGTCCTGATTAAAACCGCCGGGCACGCTGCCAAACTGCCAAACTCTTATACCAATTCCTATTATTACAACAGCCGCTATAATTAAATAGTATATCTTGTCGTTCATAGAGAATTCAGAAAGACTAAAACACTTCAATCCTCCACCTTTATTGGGTAGTATCCTCGCATTATATTTGCGAACTGCATAGTTTATAAGTGCCAGCGCAACAGTGGCAAATATGACCCAAAAAAATATATTATTTAATATAGACAACGTATTTTCCATCGTTTTACTCCCCGTAAATTATTTGTTTATATCCTTTTTGCCAATGACCCGGCTTATAATATACCTGGGTCTGCCTTTAACCTCTTCATAAATCTTTTTAATATATATTCCGATTACACCTAGACCCAGCAGTATTACCGCGCCAATAAACAAAAGAAGCAGTATTACAGTTGTAAATCCACTCTGAGCTTTCCCGAGCACATACATATATAATGTTTGTATTCCCATTACAACCGCAAAAACAAAGAAAATGATTCCGAAAATAGAAGCTGCATACAGCGGAGCCGCCGTATAAGAAGTCACCGCGTCTACAGCAAGTCCTATCAGACGTTTAAACGACCATTTTGACTCACCCTCTATCCTGTCAGCCACTTCAAATTCGTATTGATAACGCTTAAAGCCTACCCAAGAAGACATTCCTCGGAAAAACGTTTGTTTCTCCGGCATCTCTTTCCATGCGTCTATAGCCGCGCGGTCCAGCAGACGAAAATCCGAGCTGTTTCTGAGGTCAATATTAGATGATTTTTTCAGAAAAGAATAAAAGGTTCCGGCACATAATTTGTACATAAGGCTTTCTTTCTGACGCTTCTTTTTAACACCTTCTACGACCTCATACCCTTCCTCCCACAATTTATACATATCCGGTATAACCTCAGGAGGAAACTGCATATCGGAGTCAAGGCAAATGGCACAATCGCCTGTTGCCGCGTCCAGTCCGGCGCATAATGCACTTTCTTTTCCAAAATTTCTTGAAAACGCTATACCGATAATACCTTCATATTTATCTACTATATCCGAAATTTCTCCCCAAGCGTTATTCCGGGAACCATCATCAACAAGTATTATTTCATATTTGATTTTAGCATTTGACAAAACCTCCATAACTCTGGTGATGTTTGGCTCTATATTTACCTCATTATAAATCGGTATTACTACAGACAAAACCTTACCGCCTGAATTCATCCGATGCACCCCTCAATATGTAAAAATTTGTAATACATTTTAGTGAAGCTGGCGCTTATCTATAACCCTTACAGATTTGCCTTCACTTCTTGCAATAGTCTTTGGCTCTACCAGCTTTATATTAGCCTTTATTCCGAGAACAGAAAGTATTTCTGCACTAACTTTTTTGGAAAGCGCCTCTAAACTTTTAATCTCATCAGTTAAATCTTTATTTGAAACCTCAACCAAAACGTCCAGCATATCTTTATTATTTATTCTATCAACAATAATCTGATAATGAGGAGCTACACCCTCGGTTTTCATCAACACTTCCTCAATTTGGGATGGAAACACATTTACACCTCTAATGATTAACATGTCGTCGCTTCTGCCCATGGGCTTCGACATACGAGCAAAAGTTCTGCCGCATCTGCACATTCCTTTATTAATAGTGGCAATATCCCTAGTACGGTATCTAATTAAAGGCAAAGCCTCTTTTGTAATACACGTAAACACTATCTCACCCATACTGCCGTCAGGCACAACCTCGCCCGTCTCAGGGTCTATAACCTCTACAATAAAGTGATCCTCATTTATGTGCATTCCGGACTGATCTGCACATTCATAGCCGACGCCGGGCCCCATTATCTCACTTAAACCATAAATATCATAAGCATTTATTCCCAGCTTTTCTTGTATTTCCTGACGAATTTCTTCAGTCCATGGTTCGGCTCCGAACGCGCCGCCTTGAAGCTTAATGTCATCTTTAGTAAATCCCATATCCACTAAAGTCTCACTCAGCGAGAGAGCATATGAAGGTGTACAGCATAAAAATGTCGAACCAAAATCTTTCATTATATTTATTTGACGCTTAGAATTTCCGCTTGAAGTTGGAATAGCAACTGCTCCTATCTTTCTAGCTCCATAGTGCGCCCCAAATCCACCGGTAAACAGTCCAAAACCGTACGATGTCTGAACAACCGAGTTCTTATCGACACCCATAGCAGAAAGAGCTCTGGCGGCTATTTCCGCCCATATATCTACATCCTTCTCAGTTAGTCCAACGACAGTCTGCTTTCCAGTGGTTCCCGAAGAAGCATGGATTTCTGTAACCTGCTCCATCGGCACAGCGAACATACCATATGGATAATTATCACGAAGGTCCTGCTTAACTGTAAAAGGCAATTTTGATAAATCATCCAAAGTCTTAATATCATCAGGCTTAATTCCGGCCTTATCCATTTTTTCTCTATAAGGCTTAACATTTTCATATACACGATTGACTGTTTCCTGAAGTCTCTTAAGCTGCAATTCCTCTAGCTTCTCTCTCGGCATTGTTTCAATATCTTTATTCCATATTGCCATTTCTATATCTCCTTAAAATTGTAATCAAACTTGACATACGTCTCCTATCTTATCTATTTTACATATTTTAAAGCAATTTGTCAATAATTATATACTATAAGCACTCCTTTGTTTGCAAAAAGTAATATAATTTTATATAAAAATAAATATATATGTTATTTATTTTCACAATTCCATATTAATATAAGAAAACTAAAGTTAATTACTGAAAGCAATTATTTAAATATTTTCGGCTCCGTGATTCCGTAATCATTTAATATATACAACTATCTATAAACTGTTATTTTGATATAAATTCTATTATAAATAAAATCTTCATTTTATTTTAATGTTAGTTATCTATTTTTTAATTATTGGGGTCATGCACACTACTAATTGAATATTAATAAATTAGTATATGTACTTTTAGACACTATTTTAGACAATATAATTGTAAAAAACTTAATATATAAAAAATTTAATTATTTTATTATGTGACGTAATATCAAAGTTTTACATGTGTTGTTAAAACAATAAAAATAGTTTAAATATAAAAAAGTAAAAAAATCAAATTACAACTTGTTAAAATAATTCTTAATTCATATTTTCTATTATTTTCTCTATATTTCAATTGCTTTATTTTAAAATACTTAATATTTCTATATTATATATATCAATCTGTTTTATAGATTCTATATATATACGAATAGTTTTTAATATTTCTATAGATATATCCTTATGTATTTCATCACTATTATTTCCATATAAATTTATTCTATATTCTTCAAATATGTATTCTAAATTTTCATTTATAACTGTAAATGGTTGCCTTACAATATCTTTTATCGTTAATATATTCCTAGTTTCTTCACTATTTTCTAGTGTTTTATCTAATATAAATAAATTATATGCATCATATAAAGGGTCATGTGCATCTCCATAAAATTCAACATTTGCGCAATCTAATAAATTTTTAAGTGATACATAATTAATACATCTTATTCCGTAATTTATATATTTATCTTTTATATCTACAAATAAGTTTTTTATATTATTTACAAATCTAGGATGATTATATTTATTCGAACTTTTTTTATCTGTATTGTTAAAGCACATTAAATCTAAGTTCCCAAATGTATAAATTCCTTCTATTTGATAAATTTTTCCCAACCATTTTTTAAATTTCCTCATAACAGTTTCATAAGAAGGAGCCTTTGATATATCCTCTTGGCTTATATTTGTAAGTTCTTGTATATGTGGAAATATATTTAAATTAGTTATTGGTTTTACTAAAGATTTAAATTTTTCAATTTCACCAGTGTCTGTATCATACTTTATTGCTCCTATAGCTATTATATCCGCATCTAGCATATCCTTTTTTGTTTTTGTATTTGCCATATTCATTTCAAAATCTATATATATTTTTTTCAAATAAATCACCCCTATTTATCTAGCTATAAATATATTTTACCATTTTCTATAATTATTTTTATTGATAATTTAAAATAATAATATAAAATAAAAACACTGATATAGTACCAGTGTTTTCATTTTATATTATTATTTTTCATAATTTTCTAAGAATGAATGTTTAACTCCATCTTGTTGCCAGCCTAAAACAGAATCTATATTAACATTTTCAGCTGCCTTAAATATAGATTTTTCAACATCTTTAAAGTTTTCACCTAAACTTTTTATAAGATCTTTTATTTCATATCTTTTATTTCCAGTCTTTTTCGCTGCAACCATACATGCACAGTTTAATGGCCATATACCACTATTTTGTATAAACCTAACTATATGTTCTTCTCTTATATAGTAAAGAGGTCTTATTATTTGTATTCCATCAAAATTTGTTGAATTTAATTTTGGTAACATTGTTTTAAAGTTTCCTGCACATAATAAGTTTAACATAGTAGTTTCTATAACATCATCATAATGATGTCCAAGTGCAAGCTTATTACACCCTAACTCTTCTGCCTTTGAGTATAATGCTCCTCTTCTCATTCTAGCACACATATAGCAAGGATAATCTTTAGCTATTTCATCTGCTATTTCAAAGATTCTAGAATCAAATAAATGTATTGGAATATCTAAGTATTCACAGTTATCTATAAGTAGTTGCTTTATATCTTTATGATATCCTGGATCCATAGCTATAAATTCAACTTCAAAGTTAACTTGTCCATGTCTTTTTAATTCTTGGAACATTTTAGCCATAAGTAAACTATCTTTTCCACCAGATATGGCAACTGCTATTTTGTCACCTTCTTCTACTAGATTATAATCTCTTATAGCTTTTATAAATTTAGACCATAAATGTTTTCTATATTTCTTTATTATACTTCTTTCTATATCCTTTAATGGCTGTCTTTCATCAAAAGGAACTATAATTTCACAGCCTTTTCCTGCTAATTCGCTCATTTTATCACCTCATCCTTATGTGAACATGCAAATTATTTTATCATAAAATCTATTATGAATTCAAGTAATACACAAATTAAATACTTTTATTTAACATATTTATTAAAAATCATTAATAATATTTAAGTTATTCAAGTAACCAAATTTGCTTGTACGAATACTATATTATTAGATATTTATTATCTAAATTTTTACTGGGAGGAATTTTAATGGAGGATAAAAAAAGAGGTATATCTAAAAATTGCGGTTGCGAACTTGCTAGACCTTATGTAAATGATCAAACATTTACAAAGATGTATTCGCTTTCTGCTGCACTAAACAAAGGAACTTTATTTCCTGAATTATATTTGATGGATTCACTAATGTACAATAAAGAATTATATTCTACACCTAAAAAATTACGTGGGGGTAAAAGATAATGGCTCAATTAAATAGATCTGAAATAATATTAAAAATCCAAGAATTAAGTTTTGCTTGCGTAGATTTAAATTTATATTTAGATACTCATCCAGATGATGCAAATGCTGTAAATATGTACAACTCTTTTTCAAAACAATTAAATGAAGCTATACGTAATTATGAATGTAAATATGGACCTTTAACTAATTTTGGATATGGTAAAAGTGGCTGTCCTTGGCAATGGGTTGAACAACCATGGCCTTGGGATAGAGAATTTAACTGTTAATATTAAAATATAGGGGAGGATTAAAATTTTATGTGGGTATATCAAAAAACTTTACAACATCCTGTAAACATAAAAAATATGGATTTAAAAATGGCTAAGTATTTAATAACTCAATTTGGTGGACCTAACGGGGAATTGGCAGCTTCACTTAGATATTTAAGTCAAAGGTATACTATGCCTACTGGTAAAACTAGAGCTCTTTTAACTGATATAGGAACTGAGGAACTAGCTCATGTTGAAATGATTGCTAGTATGGTTTATCAATTAACAGCAGATGCTACTCCTGAACAATTAAAGGCTGCTGGACTTGGTACAAATTATGCTCAAAATGGATTTGGTATATATCCTTCTGATACAAATGGAGTTCCTTTTACAACAGCTTATATAGCTGTAATGGGTGACCCTGTAACTGATTTACATGAAGATATGGCTGCTGAACAAAAAGCTTTAGCAACTTATTATCATCTTATAAACTTGACTGATGATGTAGATATAATAAATGTTTTAAGATTCTTAGGAGAAAGAGAAATCGTTCATTATCAAAGATTTGGGGAAGCTTTAATGGATGTTTATGACCTTAATGAAAGTCAACATGTATTCTAAAATTTAGTTTTTACAGCAACGTATACAAGTTTTATTTAAAATACGTTGCTTTTTTACGCTTAAAGATATTATAATATTAAAAAAATGTGGATAACTTCTGAATGTAAGTAATATCAATCAACTGGTTTTGA
>OKRZ01003847.1_pt1 | contig 9887 bp, 6 predicted proteins | sample 1601141 | NCBI WGS metagenome assembly OKRZ01 (sample SAMEA3541524, study PRJEB24748) | human gut metagenome | biome: human gut; feature: human-associated habitat; material: faeces | place: China | collected 2012
TGCAAACTCACAATGTGCGGGGTCGAGGGGGAAGGCCCCTCGTCCTTTCTCTCGGGGGTTATAAAGGGGGATACTCTCTTTCAAGAAAGAGAGTATCCCCCTTTAGCGCACTCCTGCACGATGCAGGAATCCCCCTCGCACCCCTACGGTGCGACAATATGAACCATCGCCGTGTATGGCTGGTACCCCGACCCGCCAAGGCTCGCGTAATACTGCACCGTCACGTCGGCGCTCTTGCCGTCGTCCGCGATCACGGCGTCCAGGACGTCTGCCTTTTCGTCCACGCTGACCCAGCCGCGGCGATAGCGCGGCAGCGTGAGTCCCTCCGCGCCTGTGATCTCCGCGATGCGGGATGTGCCGTCCGACTGCTGTTCCAGCCGGTAGCTCACGCCGACCGTCGCCAGAAATGTCTCGTTCCCCTCGATCCCGACAGGGGCGAAGTACGTGCGCTCCGCGCCGTCGCCCTCCGTCCAGTCGGTGAGCGAGGTCTGCTGCGCGCTGCCCTCGCGCGTGACCGTCACCTTACGCTCGCCGCTCTTGCCGGAGACCGTCGCAATAATCGACACGCCGTCGGGCGCAAAGGCAAGGCCGCTGATCTCCTCGCCGCTCGCAAGATCGAGCGCGGCGAGCTTCGTCCCGTTGAGCGCGTAGATGTCGGACCAGTAGGAGTAGACCGTGGTGGAAAGGTCATCTCCTTGCCAGATAAGGTTGTTGCCGGGGAAGGTCTTGAGCAGCGTGCCGGCCACGAAATTGAACACCACATAGAGGTCGTTTTTCTCCCCCAGGCTACCGAACGCCACAAAGTAGTTGCCTGCGGTCCCAATGTCCTCAAACCCTTTGAGCGACGGGTACTGTTCGGCAAAGTCCCAGCTTTTTCTGCCGATATAGATCGTTGTGTCATCCATTGCCACTCTGATCGTTTTCGGCGATACGCAGTACCAGCGCTGCACCTCGCTCGTCAAAATGAGCTCGCCGTCCTGTTGGGCAATGAGAAATTCGCTCTGGTCGATCAGCTCATTGACGCGCGCTGCGAATGCCTGCTGCGATTCGCCCCAATCGCCCTTCTGCGTTCCGTCCCAGTTCAGATAAATGCTCGTGTTGTTGTTTTCCACGATGTTCAGTTTGCCGCCGTCAAAGGTGTGAAGGCCGTAGTAGTAGGCACAATAGCTGATCGCGTCTTGATTTTTGCCCTCGTTTAAGCTGTATTGCAGCAGCATGTCGCGTCCGTTTTCGCGGCAGAGGAAGTAGGTGTCGCCCTCCCACATGCGGTCGCGCATCAATTCCTCGCCGTTGTCGTCGACGACGCACAGCTCATAGCCGCCGAACACTTTCTCGCAGATGATCTGCTCTGCCCTGCCGTCGTTGTCGAGGTCGGCGGACGCCAGCGCCCTGCTTCCGTCGCTCTCCGACGGCTCTGCGCAGCGGATGACCGTGCCGTCGCCGTAGGAATGCAGCTCGGCGTTCAGCGTGGAGAACAGCAGCTCGCTCTTGTCTAAAAGCCTGTTGACCTCGTCCGCGAATTTCCGCGCCTCGACGGGCCATGGGTCTTTGGAATCGGGATTTATGCTGAAGCTCACCGAATTCTCCGCCAGCGTGGTCGTCCCGTTTTCACTGAGCAGAAAGAGCTCGTAGGAATACGATGCCTCGCCCTGATAGATTGTCGGCTCGTAGCGCAGCAGCGCCGTCTTGACGCTGTCGCGATAGAGGAAATAGCTGCTCCAGCCCACGTGCGCCAGCCCCAGCTCCGCGCTCCAGAGCTCTTCGCCGCTCTGATTGCTCACCCGCAGCCGGTACGGCTCCTGCGTGGAAGTGCCGGTATAGGAGATCACTTCCTCGATCCCGTCGCCGTTCAGGTCAGCGCGGGTCAGCTCGGTCGCGCCGCCGTTCAGGCGGACGATCCAGCGGTAGGGATGCGCCCCGCTGTAGGGAAGTCCCCCGCTGCGATAGCCCATCACGAGGTAAAGACTGCCGTCCTTCTGCTGCAATAAGAGCCACTGGTCCATCGCCGTGAGCTCGTCCTGACGCCTGATCTCCGCCATCGGCACTGTCGCATTGACGTCCTCGCCCGTTCTCGTGCCGCGCCAGGCATGGGCGTTTTCGCGGCGCAGCCTCGCGGCGCTCGTACCGTCCCAATCTTCGCCGCTTCCGCTGCGGAACAGCCAGTCGAAGTTGCTCACGGTCAGGTCGATCTCCTCCCACTCGGAAACACGGTAGTAGTACCCGCTGTCCTTCACATAGGCGCTCATCTGCGTATACGCGCTGAAGTCCGCAAATGCCGAATCGCAGCAAATCCGCAGCTCCGGCCAAGTGCTGGAAAAGTTGTCCGAAAAGCTCGTTTCCCAGGCCGGATCGTCATAGACCAACTCGCCAAAGAGATAATTGCCGAGCGGCATGCCGCAGATCAGGCGCTCCACCTGCTGCGCAATATCCTCCGGCACCGTGGGATCGTTTCGATCCACGCACCACTTGACATAGTTTTTCAGCACCGTGCCGCCGGAACGCAGCCCATACAGCTGCGCTTTCTGATTGCCCTTGATGGGATTTGCCAGCACCTCACCCTGGGAGAGCATGAGCTCACGTTCTCCCGCGGCGCCCTCAAAATAGAGCCTTGCATAGCACTCCTGCATCGCCGACGCGCTGCCGAGGCGCTCATATTCTGCCGCGTCCAGCAGCGAAAGGACCGTCTTGATCTCCTCCGTCGACATGCGGTACTCCTCGCCGCCGTCTGCCTCCTCCATCTTGACGCTGATGCGCGTGATCTCCCCGCGCGAGGTGCCGAGCAGCGTCTCCGCATCGATGTCCGACCTCGGATTCGTCAAAAAGCACACGGCCACGATCACGACCGCGAGCACCGCCGCGGCGGCGACCCAAAACGCGGGCTTTTTGTAGTGCAGCGCGCTTTTCACGCGCGTTTTGATGTTCCCCTCGCCGAATGCCAGCGGGCAGGCCGCGACAGCTCTTCCCGGCGCGGCGCAGGATAATAGCGCCTGTGAATAGTCCGCGCGCGCCGCACCGTCCAGCCCCTTGACGACTTTTTCATCGCACGCGAGCTCGATGTCGCGGCAGAAGAGGATGTAGGCGACCCACACCAGCGGGTTGAACCAGTGCAGCGCGAGCACGAGGTAGCCGAGCACTTTCCACCAGTGGTCGCGGCGGGCGAGGTGCGCGTGCTCGTGCGCGATGACATACGCCGCCGTCCCCTCGTCCATGTGCATGGGAAGATAAATGTTCGGCTTCACCACGCCGAAGACGAACGGCGAATCGACAAATTCGCTCTCGTAGATGTTATCTCGCAGCAAAATCGCCGTTGCGAGCTTTCTTTTCAGCTTTCCCGCGCTCACGAGCGCGTGGACGAGCAGCGCCGCCATGCCGGCGAGCCAGAGGACGCTGTAGATGTTGAAGTCCACCTGCGCCTGCTGGCGGCTCACGCCGACGGGGACCTCCGCCGCCGAAGGCAGCGTCGGATTCGTGACGATGTCAAGCGTCGCCTGCTCGTAGAGCACCGGCTCGCGCGTTTCGGTCACGATCTCGCTTGGGATGGTCTCGGCGCTCGGGATGAGCGAGAGCGCGCTTTCAATCGAAAACAGGCAGACAAGCCGCAGTGCGACCACACCCCAGAGAAGCGGCATGACCCACTTCGGCGCTTTTTTGAGGACAACCCGCAGCACGAGCACCGCCAGAATGAGCCAGCTTGCGCTGATGCTGAGGTTCACGAGCTTCAAAAAGACGTCATCCATGATGATTCTCCTTTCGATAAAGGTCGATCATTTTCTGCACCTCGTCAAGCTCTTTGTCGCTCACGTGGCTCGACTTTGTAAACGCGGCGACGAACGCGGGCAGCGAGCCGTCGAAGCGCTTGTCGAGCAGCTCGTCGATCTCGGCGGTCTGCGCCTCGTCCTGTGAGATGAGCGACGTGACGACAGTATTCTCGTTTTTCAGCACCCCGCGCTCAGAGAGCCGTTTGATGACCGTGTAGGTCGTCGTCGGTTTCCAGCCCAAATGCTCGGCGCACAGGGCGACCAATTCGCGGCTCTTGACCGGCTCGTGTGCCCACAGAATTTGGCAAAAGCGGTATTCGCTTTCAAAAATTTTCGGCGTTTCCATCTTGTTCCCTCTCTAATCTGTTAGAGTATATTTGTACACTAACAGATTAGAGTCCTTCTGTCAAGCCCTTTTGCGCTCAATTTTGGGCAAATCTCACTTGACAAGGTTCTCCACGCTCCTTATAATAATTCATATCGCACAAAAAGCTCCGCGCAGGAGCTTTTTTTATGTTTGGAGAAAGAGAGCGTCATCCCATGTCAAAAAAAGCCAATCCCGCGGCGCTGCTGCCGATCTTAGTGTTCCTTGTCCTGTATCTGGGCCTCGGCCTTGTTTTTGAGTATGTGCTCAAGATCCCGATGGGATTTTATTCCATCCCCATCGTCGTCATCTTTCTCATCGCGCTGCTCGTAGCCTGCTGCCAGAACCGCGCGCTGTCGTTCGACGAAAAGCTCACGCTAATGGGCCGTGGCGTGGGTGATAAGAACATCATCACGATGCTGCTCATCTTCTTAGCCGCGGGTATGTTCGTCGGCGTCGTGGGCCGCTCGAGTGCGGAGAGCGTTGCGTACTTCATGCTCTCGATCATCCCGTCGAAATTCGCCGTGGCGGTGCTGTTCGTCGTAAGCTGCTTTGTCTCCACCGCGATGGGCACGAGCGTCGGCACCATCACGCTCATCGTCCCCATCGCCATCCCCATCGCCGCGGCGAGCGGCTATTCCCTGCCGCTGTGTGTCGCGTCCGTCATGGGCGGGGCAATGTTCGGTGACAATCTGAGCTTCATTTCCGACACAACCATCGCCGCCTGCAACGGGCAGGGCTGCGCGATGAAGGACAAATTCCGCGAAAATTTCCACATCGCCTTCCCCGCCGCGCTCGCGTCGCTCGCACTCATCCTCGTGCTGACGCTGAATGCGGACGTGCACCCCGCGCCCATCCCTGCCTACAATCTCATTCAGATCATCCCCTATGTGCTCGTGCTCATCGGCGGCATCATCGGTATCAACGTCTTTGTCGTGCTGCTCATCGGTATCGTATCCGGCGCGGTCATCGCGCTCGCGACCGGCGCGACGGGGCAGACCGGCATTCTCGCAGTCAAGGCGCTGCTCGAGAACATGGGCAGCGGCGCGGCCGGCATGTTTGAAACGTCGATGGTCGCAATTTTGGTCTCCGCCATCTGTGCGCTGATCCGTGAGTACGGCGGCTTTGAAGCGCTGCTCGGCTGGATCAGAAAGGCGTTTCGCGGCAAGCGCGGCGGCCAGATCGGCATGGGCCTTCTCGTCGGCGCGATGGACATTGCCACCGCGAACAACACCGTCGCCATCGTTATGGCGAACCCCATCGCCAAGGAAATGAGCGAGGAATACGGCATCACCCCGCGCAAGGCCGCGTCGCTCCTTGACACGTTCTCCTGCATCTTTCAGGGCATCATCCCCTACGGCGCGCAGATGCTCGTCGCGATCTCCGCGGCGCACGAGCTGGGCTACGCCATCTCGGCGTTCGACATCATCCCAAACCTCTTCTACCCCTATCTTCTGGCGGTGAGCTCATTCTTCTTCATTGCGATCGACAGCAAAAAGAAGGCGTGACTGATGGTTGACCATAATCCGCTTCAGTGCAAAAAGCTCTTTCTTTTCGACCTCGACGGCACGCTGTACTTGGGCGACCGGCTTTTTCCCGGCGTCCGCGAGCTGCTCTCTGCCATCCGCGCACGCGGCGGGCAGTACCGCTTTCTGACGAACAACTCCTCGCGCAGCGTAGCGGCCTACGTCAAAAAGCTCACACGCCTCGGCGTCGCGACGGAGGCGGCCGATTTTCTCACCTCGGTCGACGCGCTGATTCACTATCTCCGCGAGCACGGCGGAGAAAACCGACGCTATTACATCTGCGGTACGGAGTCGATGAAATCACAGCTCCGCGCGGCGGGCTTTACCGTCGCAGAACGGCGTGAGGACGCGAACGCGCTCCTGATGGGCTTCGACACCGAGCTGACATTTCAAAAGCTGGAGGATGCCTGCATCCTGCTCGGTCAGGGCGTTCCCTACGTTGCGACAAATCCCGATTGGGTCTGCCCCACGGCCTACGGCTTCGTGCCCGATTGCGGCAGCGTGTGCGAAATGCTCTGGCGCGCGACTTCCCGCCGCCCCATCGTCATCGGCAAGCCCGAACCGCTGATGCCGCAGCTCGCAATGCTTGAGGCGAGCGTTTCCGCGCAGGAAACACTGCTCGTGGGCGACCGCATCTACACGGATATCGCCAGCGGCGCGAACGCGGGCATCGACACGCTGCTCGTCCTCTCTGGCGAGACGAAGGAAGAAGGCCTCCCCACCGCTGACCCGCAGCCGACGTTCGTTCTGCCGGACGTCGCCGCACTGCTGAACATCTTAGAATCTTAAAAAGGAAGACCTATGGCAAACATCATCGAAATCCACGATTTTTCCGATCCCGCGCTCGACGTTTACGCGCGCCTGACTGAAAACCAACTGCTCAATCGCGCGGACCCCGACAACGCGCTCTTCGTCGCGGAAAGTCCGCTCGTCATCGGCCGTGCGCTTGATGCGGGCTGTGAGCCGGTGTCGTTTCTGATGGAGCGGCAGCATACTCAGGGCAAGGGGCGCGAAATTCTCGCTCGCTGCTGTCAAGATATTCTAGTTTACACCGCTGATGAATCCGTGCTGACACAGCTCACCGGCTTTCACCTGACGCGCGGCATGCTCTGCGCCATGCGGCGGCCGAAGCTCCCAAGCGTCGAGGACGTCTGCCGCAATGCGCGGCGCGTCGTCGTGCTCGAAAACGTGATGAATCCGACGAACATCGGCGCGATCTTCCGCTCTGCCGCCGCGCTCGGCATGGACGCGGTACTGCTCACGACCGCGGGCAGCGATCCGCTCTATCGCCGCGCCTCGCGCGTCAGCATGGGAAATGTGTTCCTCATCCCGTGGACCTACCTGCCCGAAAGCGGCGACTGGACGCAGCTGCTGCGCGATCTCGGCTTCCGCACCGTCGCGATGGCACTGCGCAACGACTCCGTACGGCTCGACGATCCGCGCCTTGCCGCCGAAGAAAAGCTTGCCATCGTCATGGGCACGGAGGGTGACGGGCTCGCGTCCTCGACCATCGCGAGCTGCGACTACACGGTCAGGATCCCGATGTACCACGGCGTCGACTCGCTCAATGTCGCCGCAGCGAGCGCCGTGGCGTTCTATGAGCTGGGACTTCCCCCGCTGAACGAAAAGGAGGACTGACATGCTGAACAATACCGGCTTCGACCTCTGGGCCGACGGCTATGACAAGAGCGTCGGCCTCTCCGACGAGAACGACCGCTATCCCTTTGCGGGTTACCGCGCCATGATGAATGCGCTCTATCAGCGCGTGCTCGCGCAGAGCGGGCGTGATGTGCTGGACATTGGCTTCGGCACAGGCGTTTTGACCTCGCGGCTCTACGAGCAGGGCTGCCAAATCTATGGGCAGGACTTTTCCGCGCGCATGATCGAACTGGCGCAGGCAAAAATGCCGGACGCGTGGCTCTATCAGGGCGATTTTTCCAAAGGCCTTGTGCCCGAGCTTCGTGCGCAGCAGTACGACGCCATCGTCGCGACCTACTCGCTCCACCACCTGACGGACACGCAGAAAATCGACTTTCTTCGCGCGCTTCTGCCGCTTTTGAAGCAGGACGGCTGTCTTTTCATCGGCGACGTCGCCTTCCGCACGCGCGAAGAGCTCGAAGCGTGTCGAACTGCGGCAGGCAGTGAGTGGGACGAGGATGAAATTTACTTCGTCTATGACGAGCTCCGCCCTCACTTCCCTGCGCTGACGTTTGAATCCTTCTCCCACTGCACCGCGCTTTTGACGCTGCGCCGCTGATTCCCTGGGAAATACGATAAAAAGCCTCTGTATGGTCAACCCATACAGAGGCTTTTCTGTGAAGCATTATTCCTTTTCAGTCGTTCAAATGGTCGAGGATCGCCGCAATCAGCTGCTCCTTGCCCGTGCCCTTTTCGGCAGAGAACGGAATGACGAGCTCATCGTCGCGCAAACTCAGCGTCTCGCGAATTTGGGCAAGATTCGGCTCGATCTCGCGCGCTTTGAGCTTGTCGAGCTTGTTCGCCACGATCACGACGGGACAGCCCGTCTGCACGAAGTAGTCGTGCATCGTCACGTCGTCCGCCGTCGGCTTATGCCGCGCGTCGACGATCTGCACACCGAGGTGAATGAGCCCCGCAGACTGGAAATAGCTCTCCATCAGCTTGCCCCAGCGGTCGCGCTCGGTCTTGGAGACCTTGGCGTAGCCGTAGCCCGGCAGGTCGACGAGGTAGAGCTTGCCGTCGATCTTAAAGTAGTTGATCTGCGAGGTCTTGCCCGGGGACGCACCCACGCGGGCAAAGTTCTTGCGGTTGACGAGCCGGTTGATGACGGACGATTTGCCGACGTTCGACCGCCCCGCAAACGCGAGCTGCGGCATCCCGTCGCGCACGAACTGCTTTTCCGACGCCGCCGAGAGGATGAATTCGACCTTGTTGAAGTTGATCGCCATGGTTTTCGTTTCCTTTCAGCTCATTTCGCCCGCACGCAGCGCGCTGTGCGCGCTCTCCTGCACGGGAGGAAGATAGCTCTCGTGCGCGGCAGCGGTGCATTTTTCGGGCAGCACCAGCGCTTCGGCAAAGACGGCGTCCACCGTCTCGACCGGTACAAAGCGCAGCTTTTCGCGCACCAGCGGGTCGATCTCGTCGAGGTCCTTTTCATTCTCCTTCGGGAGAATGACCGTATGTACGCCCGCGCGCAGCGCGCCCATTGTCTTTTCGCGCAAGCCCCCGATGGCGAGCACACGGCCGCGCAGCGTGATCTCGCCCGTCATGGCGACATCGCGGTGTACCGCCTGCCCCGTCAGCGCGGAGAGCACCGCTGTCGCGATGGTGATACCGGCGCTGGGTCCGTCCTTGGGGATGGCCCCCTCAGGGAAGTGGATATGGATGTCCTTCGTCTTGTAGAAGTCCGGCGCGATGCCGAGCTCCTGCGCCCGCTGGCGCAGGCACGAGAGTGCCGCGCGGCAGCTCTCCTGCATCACGTCGCCCAGGTTGCCCGTGAGCTCGACCTTGCCGCTGCCGTCCATCACGCCGACCTCGACGGGCAGAATTTCACCGCCCACCTCGGTCCACGCAAGGCCGTTCACCACGCCGACAAGGTCCTTTTCGGGAATCTTCTCCTGTGCAGCACGCGGCGCACCGAGGAAGTCCTTGATGTTCTTCTCTGTCACGGTGACTCGCTTTACATCGCTTGTAGCAAGCTGCATTGCCGCCTTGCGGCAGATCTTGCCGAGCTGACGCTCAAGCGAGCGCACGCCGCTCTCGCGCGTGTAGAGCGCGATGGCCGCGCGGATGGCGCTCTCGTCCACGCGCAGGCTCGAGGCCGTCAGCCCGTGGGCCTGACGCTCCTTGGGCAGCAGGTGCCGCTGCGCGATCTGCACCTTCTCCTCGTCCGTGTAGCTGGGGATTTCAATGATCTCCATGCGGTCGAGCAGCGGGCGCGGAATGGTGTCGAGCGTGTTGGCCGTCATGATGAACATCACGCGGCTCAGATCGACGGGAATTTCAAGATAGTGGTCGCGAAAGGCGTAGTTCTGCTCGCTGTCGAGCACTTCGAGAAGTGCGCTCGCGGGGTCGCCGCGCCCGTCGCTTCCCATCTTGTCGACCTCGTCGAGCACGAGCAGCGGATTCATCGAGCCGCTGCGGGAGATAGCCTCGATGATGCGGCCGGGCATCGCGCCGATGTAGGTCTTGCGATGGCCGCGGATATCCGCCTCGTCACGCACGCCGCCGAGCGACAGCCGCGCGACCTTGCGGTTCATC
>OKRZ01003864.1_pt1 | contig 9865 bp, 14 predicted proteins | sample 1601141 | NCBI WGS metagenome assembly OKRZ01 (sample SAMEA3541524, study PRJEB24748) | human gut metagenome | biome: human gut; feature: human-associated habitat; material: faeces | place: China | collected 2012
CTTTTGGTAATTCAGACCGTAGGACTGGCTCGTCCCCCTCGTATCCGAGGTGTTGTACAGGTCAATGGTTTCTTTCCCCAATACCTCTGCTAATTCCTTTAGGGTGGTCTTTTCCTTTCCTCCGAGAAACAGCGTAGTGTCGCAGTTGCCCTCTATGGTATCGGCATTGTCCCTGTAAATCGCTTTGAGCTGTGATTTTGACTGCAAAATAATAGAAGCTGATATTTCCCTGCTTCGGATCGTAGCAATCAGCTTCTCAAACTGTGGAATCTGCCCGATGTTCGCAAACTCATCAAGGAGCATACGCACATGAACCGGGAGCCTTCCGTTATAAACATCGTCTGCCTTGTCGCAAAGCAAATTAAAGAGCTGGGAATACATGATAGACACCACAAAGTTAAACGTAGCATCTGTATCAGAAATAATAACGAACAACGCTGTTTTTTCCTCTCCCAGCGTGTCAAGCTCCAGTTCATCATATTCCATCAGGTCACGCAGCTCTTTTATATCAAATGGTGCTAACCTCGCACCGCAGCTAATCAGAATCGACTTCGCTGTTTTTCCTGCCGCAAGCTTATATTTCTTATACTGCCTTACAGCAAAATGGTTCGGGTCTTTTTCCTCCAGCTCCTCAAAGAGCAGATCAACAGCATTTTTGAAGTTTTCATCGTCCTCTCTTGCTTCACTTGCATCAATCATATCAATCAGCATGGCGAAATTCTGTTCTTCCTCCGGTGCTTCGTACCAGATGTATGCAATCAATGCTGTATAATAGAGTTTTTCTGCTTTGACCCAAAAGTCCTCACCGGATTGCTGCCCCTCTCCTTTTGTGTTGACTATGATTGTGTTGACGAGTTTCAAAATGTCCTTTTCGCTCCGCAGATAAGCAAATGGATTATAATGCATGGATTTTGCAAAGTTTATGGTGTTGAGGACTTTAATCTTATACTTGCCCCGCTTCAGCATCTTCCCACATTCCACTAAGATTGTGCCTTTCGGGTCAGTGACGCAATAGGACGAGTGCATCTGCATCAGGTTCGGCTTCACGAAAAATCTTGTTTTACCGGAGCCGGAACCGCCAATCACAAGAATATTTTTATTTCTTGCATACTTCGGTTCTTTCGGTCTGCCGGACATCATCAGACGCTCCGTAGCGGTCAGAAGAATATTATTTTCAAATACAGAATCCATATATGGCTCTATATCTTTGGCATTCCCCCACCGTGCAGAACCGTATTCCACACCCTGCCGGAATTTCTTGGCATTCTTCGCCTTATAATAAACAATGAATTTTAAGGCAACGCCTCCGGCGATTCCAATCAGCAAATCACTCAGAAAAAAACTGGGGAACGGATTGGAAAACATCCTGTCCATTTGGCTCATTACTACCATCATCTTGTCAGACGCATTACTGCCCTCTGCCACTCTCCATAAAAATGCTGCCTTATTACAGAAGTACCCGGCAAGCACATAGGGAAGATTCAGCAGTATCAGCTTTTTAACATCTGCACTTTTTGCTTTTTCCTTCAGCTTTTTGGGGACAGCTTTTAAATCTTTGGTAATGCCTGCTATGATATTAGTCATAGGCTCTGCCCCCTGTCCTTATTCTTTTCCCGGCTCCGTTCTTTGTTCTGATCCTTTGATACCACATCCCGGAAATGCTTTAATTTCTGCCTTACAGAAGTCCTACTGTTCTTTTTCTCATTTCCATAAACAAATTCCTTAAATGCCTGTGCCACAGCATCGGCATCCCTGCCCTTGAAAAATACCAGATACTTCGGTGGCTCGGTGGTCTTATCCTTTTTCACAGCAAAATCAACATTGTATTTACGAGCTACCCGCTCAAAGGATTTGATATTGCCATCTGTGATTTCAATGGATGAAGCACCTGCACCCTCGCCCACCAGTTCCTTAACCGACACTTTCCCATGCGTTTTCTGTGCCTGTTTTCTGCAATGATTCAGATACATTCTCATGGCAGATTTCAGGATATTGGCATCCAGCTTTGCAGCCTTAATCACAAGGGCGATTGTTTTCTGCGTTACTTCTTCCTGCATCTGTACCTCCTTCTTTCCTTTTTACTGCTGTTCCTTCAGGGCGGAACAAGCAGCCGATGTAGTAAATATTTCATGTTCTCTCCTTTCCGCTTCTGGACATCGTGTCCAAAAATTCTGATTTACAGGCAGCCTGCTCTGATACAGTCCTCGTACTCCCTTAATGCTTCCTCTGTATCTGCATCCACAGATAACTGGATACGAACAAAATCATGCAGCGTTCCCGCTAAAAGAAAATCCTTATAAAGCCGCCCAAAATCCTCAACAAACTTCTTTATCAAATGTTCCGGATCATCTCCAGCATGATATTGTACATAAATCTGACTTCTGCCTGTGTTTCCCAGCATATCCGTCAACTGATACGTCAGCTCTCCTGTCTGCTTGACCGAAATCTGAATCAGATTGTAATTCTTTCTCAATTTAAAATAGCTACTATGATACTCCGACGTTATTGTGATGTTTGGATTTTCTTCCAGTTCCATCACAACATCTGCCAGTTTTCCCAATAACGCTGCGGCTGCTTTTTTCTGAAATTCTCTCTTTTTCATTTCATCTGACCTCCATCCGGCTTCTGGACATCGTGTCCAAAAGCAATAAAAAAGGGCAGCTACAAATCTTTCGACTCATAACTGCCCTGACGCTGTTTTCTGTTTTTCCATGCCCTATTCCTTATATCGAATGACAGGGCACTGTTTTTGTTTATTTCCTATTTTTCTCCGCTCCAAGGCAAACACCATATCTCCGGTTCGCTCAAAAAAGCCGATGTCCTTTTTCCAGCTCATTCCACATTTGCAATGCTGCAAACCAATAAACTGCTGTTTCATTCTCCTGCCGCATACCGGACACCGCTTATTACTGCTTCCCTTTTTCTTTTTCGGCACATCCTCCTTTTTCTCCTTCGGCGGCTTTTCTTCCGGTATCCCATTTTCCGCAATACGAAGCTCATATCGTGGCAATTTTAAAAGATATGCTCGGTAAACCTCTTCATACGGAACCCAGATTGCAAGAGATTTCAGTTTTTCATAAATCCGGTCAATAATCTGCTTTGCTACCTCCTCATTTGGTATCTCTCCATTTTCCTTATAGAAAATGCAGGTTTCCCGAAACATCCAGTCTGCTATTTTCATCTTCTGCTTCTGTTTTAAATCCTTATAGGTCTTATTCGGCTGTTTCTGCTGTTTATATGCCAGTGAATGATGATTTGGTTTCATACAATCCCTCTTTCGGACAAATTCTGTTCAAAGCCATTATAACAAAATTTATGCCTGTATCAAATATTTCCGGTACATTTATTTCAACAGCATAACCGTACACATCTGTGCATGGAACAGACCATTCTCCACCGTAACATTATCAAGCAGCAATGCCTGAAACAACACATTCCTCACATTTTCAAGACTGACGATTTTCTGTTCATTCTCCGGCAGATGTACAAACTCCACACCGTCCTCCACAGCAGATTTTCTTGCGGCTTCACAATGAGTAAAAAGTCCCAGAATATACTTATTTGACATGGCAAAAGCATAGGTTTTCTGTCCATCATATACAATCTGGTACTTCTCCGCTGCTCCTTCCGGCAGACTGAAAACGCACTGCACTATTTCTAAACAAACCTTACCTGCATAGTCCGGTTTCAGTTTATTTTTATAGCGTTGTATTTTCCACTGGATTTCACTACGCTCCACAGGGGAATGGGTACGCTTAAACTGAATTTTCCGGCACAACATATCCAAATCCATATACACGTTATTTCCTACAAGATGCTCCGTATATCCTCTATATTCCCCCAACCGCAACAAATACGAAAGCACCTCATTCAGCTTTTCCTCTGATTCTATGAACTGAAACGGTTTTTCTCCAAATTCCAGATATTCAAACTGTAATGGGCAGCTCCCTTTCTCTATCTCCCGTTCCATAACTCTTTTTACATCTCGTAATGATTCCATTTTGCTCCTTTCCGCTTCTGGACATCGTGTCCAAAAGCAATAAAAAAAGGGCAGCTACAAATCTTTCAATTCATAACTGCCCTGACGCTGTTTTATTTCAGTTCTATTTCTGCCATTTTTGCAAATACTGCTTTTTGCTCTAAAAGCTCTTTCTGTTTTTCCTCCGGCAGACATTTGAAGATTTCCTCATATCCCATTTCCAGCATCGGCGTTCCCTTTGCGAAGAGATAGAGCCGGGTATCAAGCCATTCCTGCCATAAGTCCTCAAACATACTCTCACTGTCTGTATAGGTTATAACATCATTAAATCCATACTCCGGTGTGTAATATTGCAGCTTCACAAAACCGTACCGTCCTACATCCAATACCAAAATGCTTTCCAGCTCATACAGTTCTGCATAGGCTGCGGCAACCTTTTTGCACCGTTCCCGTTCTATGTCTGTAATGTAACTTTTCTCCACAGTTGCAAACCTCCTGTTTCGAGGCATCGTGCTGCCTCTTATTCAATCTTCCGTGTTTCTATTTCAAAAACACTTCCGTCCCTTGTTTTTATTGTAAAAATATTTGCGGCATCAGAGGTATCTATATCCTCAATCCCTAAAGCCACATCATTTTCATCTAATACTTCGTATAGCTGATCCTTAAACTCATTATGTTCCATAACTTTTTTACTCTCCTTGTATGTTTTATGGTGCGTACACGCACCATATTATTATATGTTTCATGCACTTAGAATACAAGTGTGGAAAGGAGCTTTCAGTATGATTAAATACGATCCGCTTTGGCGTACGCTAAAGGAAAAAGGAATCAGCCAGTACCAGCTTATCAAAGATTATGGCATTGATAAAGCACAGCTTCAGCGGCTTCGGCAGAACCTTGTTGTAAAAACGCTTATTTTAAACAGGCTTTGCCAGATACTTAACTGCCGGATTGAAGAGATTATGGAATACGTCCCGGATGATAATTAAAGGTGTTGTTCTGATTGATGAACAATGCCTTTTTCATTTTCGCTTTTCATCTGCACCTTTGGACATCGTGTCCAGAAGTATCACTGATTATCTTTATTATCTCCATCAGCACCATAACCATTCTCAGAATTACAACCACACCGCCAATCAGACCACCTACAATACAGTTCAGTGCCAGTATTCCTATACTTCCTGCAATTCCGAAATTTTTTGGTATGAGAATCATACACATTTTTCTGATCCCATAAGGACAGCCGACCAGTACCCAATACAGGAAAAAATCAAATCCTTCTGCTTTTCTGCAAATCGGATAACAGGTTATCATCCAAACTGCCAGCAACGATACCGGAAGCACAATTTTAACCAATATTCTTTTCATTCCAGCCACCTCCGTACATATCATGCTGTACCTCCTGCTGATAATAATGATTCATCGTTGAGGGTGCATTATAAAGAGCTGTTACCATATATGCCTTGATATTTGCAATTTTCGTAGTTGTTTCCTGCATACATCCTATCACATATTCCAAATGGGAGCTATTCAGTTTGAGGAACTTTGATTTTACAAGCTCATATGGATAATCATTTCCACCGATTTTAACAGTCTTATGCTTCACACATACAATCTCGCAGATTACCTCATACAATTCCTCATACAGCCCTTTGTCCTGCCATCTGCCATATTTCATGTGATGTTCGTACTCAATATTCTCTTTGATGATTTCCATGTAAGCATTGACATCTTCCATCACATCAATCTCCCCTTCCAACTCACTGCCGGATTGATTGATAGGATTGATATAATTCCTATCAATATTACTCTGGTTAGTATGATTATAGTTAGTATAATTAGGGTCTGCTTTTTGAACTTCCGCAAGTTCAGATATTGTACTTCTTGAAGTAAAATTTTTAGACTTCTGGAAGTCTGCTTTTTGAACCTCTTGAAGTTCAGTTTCTGAACTTCTGGAAGTATAACTTTTAGAACTCTTGAGGTTCAAATCCTGAACTTCTGTGGAAACATCAGCATTTGCAGGCGTTTCTTCTTCTGCTTCTCCTATTGTGGCAAAATTCTTTACATAAATAATATCCGGTTTTCCAAGTCCCCTGCGTTTCTTTTCGATCAATCCTATCCCATTATCACTGTCCAACTCTTTCATAATCTTAACACAGGTTGCTTTTGCACATCCCAAATCCTCCATGACAGTATCAAGAGTATAAATGATATAGGCTCTGTTTTCTTCATCCAACCAGCCATTTTTCATAGACAGTGACATACGGTCAAGCATCAGACCGTACAGGAGCTTGGCATCGCTGCTAAGCCCCTTGAAACGCTCGTCTTTAATCAGCAACCGAGGAACACGATAAAAGGAAAACTGTTCTGCTTCAATCCCATAGTAATAATCAAACTGTATCTGTTTACCCATTTTACCGCACCCCCTTTACTGTTTCTTCTGCCATTCCTCCAATAATTGCAGGATAATCCCCTCAATCTCTTCGCTGGAGTATTCCTCTGAAAAAAACTGGCTGATTTTTTCAGACTTGATTGTAACTTTCCTCTCTTTCGGCTTTTCCTCGGTCAGTATCAGACGCACCATCGGCAGCGTCAGTTCGCCGCTTTTCCCATATTCCTTCAGCTTGGCAGACTGTACTGTGGAAATATTTGCTCCGCTTTCCTCAAGGATTACCAGCACCCACTGTTGTGCATCTTCCGACAGAAAGGAAATGTCAACACCCTGTACCAGACCGATTTTCTTTCTGTCAACCAACTCTAGCAGCTCATCGGACAGCCTTGCAAGCCAGATATACCGTTGCACCGTCTTTCCGCTTTCTCCGGCAGCTTCTCCTACCTCGTCAAGCGTATTTCCGTTTCCTTTTCTGCCCTGATGCTTCATAGCCTCGTATTTCATGGCATAAGCTTTCGCCTTCTCACTTGGCAGAATGTCCTCACGCTGAATGTTGGAATCCACCATGATAATCGTAGCTTCATCGTCTGTATAATTGCGGACTATCACAGGCATATCCTCTTTTCCTGCCCGTTCTGAACCTCGTTTTCTGCGGTGTCCGGCTATGATTTCATAGCCACCCTCTGCCCTCGGTCTTGCAATTCCCGGTACGAGCACCCCATACTTACTGATGCTTTCCGTTGTTTCTTCCATTTTTTCATCGTCCAGTACACGGAACGGATGATTTCTAAACTCATGCAAATCCGTGAGCTTGGCTCTGATAATCTGCTCTTCGCTCCCTGTCTTTTCTTCTGCATTTCCAAATAAATCATCATAACTGCTTAATTTTACCTTTGCGGCACTTCCTGCTTTACTCATTCCCAAGCACCTCCTCCGTCAAAGACTGATAAGCAGCGGCTACTTTGCCTTTCGGATCATGTTCGTAGATACTGACACCCTCTGCGGAAATCTCTGCCGCACGGACGGAAATGGGAATACTGTTTTCAAATATCCGCACCTTGCTACCGTAATTCTCCACCAGTAATGCAGTAATGTCCTTTGCATAATTGGTTCGAGCATCCACCATTGTCAGCAGAATCCCCTCAATCATCAGCTTCGGGTTAATCTGTCTCCTGACCTTTCCTATGGTCTTAATAAGCTGCTGCAACCCTTTTGCCGGAAGATATGCCGCCTGCACTGGAATCAGAATACTGTCCGCACAGGCAAAAGCGTTTATAGTAATCATGCCGAGAGAGGGCATACAGTCAATCAGAATATAATCATAATTATCCTTTACCAGCTCTATGTAGGAACGCATCACAAGCTCTCTGCTCATCACATTTACAAGTGATACTTCCAGACCGGAAAGCTCAATGTTTCCCGGCATCAGGTCAATTCCCTCTTTGTGTTTCAGGATACCATAATCCGCTTCCATATCTTCATCATTGATGATATTGCCAAGTGCTGTTGCAAGTGTTTCCTCTAGCTTGTCCGGCTCTGTGAAGCCAAGACTGTCTGTCAGACTGCCCTGTGCATCGGCATCAATCAGCAGGACTTTCTTGCCCTGTTTTGCCAATCCTATGCCTAAATTACTGGTTGTGGTGGTCTTGCCCACACCACCTTTTTGGTTTGCGATTGCGATTATTTTACACATGATAGATTCTCCTTTGTTTTCTGCTATTTTTCTGCTACGTTTCTTTTCTTTACTTCTACATACGCCCTGTAAAATTTCTTCGTTCCCTTATTCGGATACATCTCGGAAAACTCCGTTACTTCCACTTTCGGATTCCTCTGCAAAATCTTTCCGAACCACTTAATATCATTCTTTGTTCCCATCAATCTGACTTTTAACATTAGTCTGTTCCTCCCAATAAGGCATACAGCTTATGGTTGTATGTGGCATATTCCGGATACCGAATCTGAATTGCCTGCCAGAAATATGGTGCATAAGCACAGCAGAATATTTCCTCCACCGTGTACTGCCTGCACTCGTCCACCTGTTCTTCTGCATCTTCATAATCGGAAACACTTGGTGTTTCATTGCAATACAGATTGAATGCCATTCTGATCACTCTCACACTTCCACTGGTCTGCCAGCCTTCGTGTAAACACTCTGTTATTACGCATCCTGTTTTGAAATCATAAATTCTGTAAACATTTCTTCTGGTATCATCGCTGATCCCAAGACAATAGCAGAGTGCCTTGTGGTAAACATCCTGATACCGGACTTCCTTTAACTTCTCGTAGTAGAATTTCTCATGTGCATCGCTGATAAAAATAATCTTTTCTTCCTTTTTGGTTTCTGCTCCTAACGCTGTACTTGTCATAATAGAACCCTCCTTGTGTTATTTTGATTTTGTTTTGACCATAACAACAGAAAAAGGACACTCTCCGTTTTATTGGAAAATGTCCTTTTAATAGCATTCAACTATTAAGTTTTGAAAGGTTCTGATTTCTAAAACATCCCTTTTCAGTCCATATTAGTCCACCGAATGACACAAATTTGATGTCAATTTGATGTCAAACACTCGATAAACTCATAAAAGTCTATGGATTTTCTGATTCTTAGTACAACTTCGCACCTGCCGGAATCCGGTCATTCACCATGAGAAGATTTAATCCCTCATGTCCATCTTCCTCGTGTACTGCTGAAATCAGCATACCCTCGGAATCAATGCCCATCATCTTTCTCGGAGGCAAATTTACGATTGCAATCGCTGTCTTGCCAATCAGATCTTCTGGCTCGTAATACTCGTGAATACCGCTTAAAATCGTGCGTTTCCGGTCTGTTCCGTCATCCAGAGTGAACTTTAAAAGCTTCTTACTCTTCGGAACTGCCTCACACGCTTCAATCTTTACGGCTCGAAAATCTGACTTGCTGAAAGTGTCAAAGTCAACGTTTTCTTCAAAAAGCGGTTCGATTTTTACATTGGAAAAATCAATCTTCTCAGCAGGTTTTTCCTCTGCTTTTACAGCCGGTGCTGCCTGTGCCGCATTGTTTGCTTCGTTCTTGGAAGCGCGTGCTTCACGATGTGAAGATGTATGCGAAGCCAGGACAGAAAATTGCATTTGTCGGCTCCACGGGTGCCGGTAAGACGACAATTACCAATCTTCTGAATCGTTTCTATGATATTCAGGATGGTAAGATCCGTTATGATGGCATCAATATAAATAAGATCAAAAAGGGTGATCTGAGACGTTCCATGGGTATCGTTCTTCAGGATACTAATCTGTTTACTGCTACCGTTATGGAGAATATCCGTTATGGAAAACTGGATGCCACAGATGAGGAAGTTATTGCAGCTGCCAGGCTGGCGAATGCGGATGGCTTTATCCGAAGACTGCCGGATGGTTATCATACTATGCTTCGCAATAATGGTGCTAATTTAAGCCAGGGATACCGGCCGCACCTGGCCGCTCGAGCGCCGCAAGCAGTTCATGGACATCATCAATAA
>OKRZ01003865.1_pt1 | contig 9862 bp, 8 predicted proteins | sample 1601141 | NCBI WGS metagenome assembly OKRZ01 (sample SAMEA3541524, study PRJEB24748) | human gut metagenome | biome: human gut; feature: human-associated habitat; material: faeces | place: China | collected 2012
AGTTATTTCAATACTCTGGCGTCGCCGACCTTCTTAGTGATATTGCGGCGATCCCAGTATTCGAGTACAGCAACGGCAAACTTACGGGAAGTTCCCATCAGGTCGCGCATCTCAGCCAGTGTGATCTGACCGTTCTTTTCGATGTATTCCTTTGCCATCTCAAGTGCTTTGTTGTAGTAGTCGATGTGCAGCAAAATTTTGTCCTCAACACGAATCAGCTTTCCGGAGCTGACCAGAGAATCCAACACTGCTTTATCATTGTAATCAATGTGATCCACATCAATCTTGCAGCCATGTCCCTGCTCGGCCATCCGCACAGCATTCTGGATCACAGTCAGGGTACGAAGCCCCAGGAAATCCATTTTCAGAAGTCCAAGTTCTTCCAATGTGGTCATGGTAAACTGAGTGGTCAGTGATCCGTCCTGTGCTCTGGAGAGCGGCACAATATGAAGGCTTTTGATGGAGACACAACAACTGTCCCATTGCCACTATCAAAGAAGAAGAACATTTTGTTAATGCCGAAACCTTCTGGTAATCCTTCAATTGCTTTGTCAACTGTTTATTACGGTACTGCAAACAAGCATTCCAACTATCCTTAGACGTATCCATATCCATCATGTTATATCATATTCATCTATCAATCTTCGTTTTACACCAATCATCTCCTATCTTTTCCACTTCGCTCCTCATTTCCCTAATAGCGGTGGAATAGACTTTCGGCTCTTTAGTCAATACAATCCGTTGCATCTTCTCAAACTTCTCTCTATTCCGGTAGCCCGGCTCCGCATAGAGTTTTGCCAGCAGATAGTAGGGATAAATCCGCCCTGGCAAACGGTGGACTGACGCCCAATAATAGGTTTCAGCCTTCTCATAGTATTGCATTTCCTGATAATTCTTACCTATTATATTCAGTATCATTGGGTCAGTGCTATATAAGGCAGCTTGTTCCAGAAACGAATTAGACAAATCATAACGTCCTGATTTATATAAGCTGTGTCCATATTCGAATAAGAATTCCCCTCTTTCGTCCAACTGCGGATAGAGCTTATGGTAAGCCTCATTGGCAGCAGTATAATTTCCCTGATGATAAAGCATCCTCGCATACACCCAATCTCGGCAGGCATCTTCCTCCCGTTGCCATTTACCGTTAAGCCCCACTGTCCATATCAGCGCACAAGTGCCGCAAATAAGAAATTTTCCGCCCACATCTCCGGCCCCACAAGCAAACAGCAGGCATATACCGGTTACCATGAAAACCGGGAAATGCATGGGATAAGAAGAAAAAGAGAAAACGAGCAAGGATATGAGTGCTCCGCAAATTTCATAACGCCCCCATTTTGTCCCTAACCACAGGCCTGCCCCAATAGTCGAGAAGAACATGACACCAAGCATAACTCCTGCTGTTAACGCCAACTCCAGATATTCATTGAAAGCATATTCCGGACTTCCGGCCACGCGCTCTTCCCAAACAGCATAGTCTCCACTACCAAAGTATTTTTCCTGCGCTTCGCCATAAGCATAGACAAATCCTTCACGACATCCCCAAGGATGCTCTACGATAGCTTTACAAGTAATTTTCCACATAAACAGACGTCCCATAGCAGAGTCAGGCTTCAAAAAGAAAATACCAGCACCTCCTAATATCAGAACAAAAAGCCCGACCACTCCCCACGTAAGGTAACGTTTCTTATATCTCCGCCACAATACGCTCCACTTACGTCTGTCACGATGCATATACGCCACCCATGCACAGCTTATTGCAGCAGCAATCCAGGCAGAACGGCTCATTGTGGCCGGCAGTACACATAAGATCAGAATACCGGCAAGCCCTGCTGCCACTTTTTCTATTTTATGAAGAACATCTGTGCTTTTCCACTCACAGGCACGTAAATACAAATGCAGGCAGACAGGTAATATCATCGCTAAATATCCCCCATACGGACCGGGATTGAAGAAAGAGCCTGTCAGTGCATACCGTGAATGCCCGGAAACAGAAAACCCATATAATTGCCGCAAGCCCCAAACGGCTTCAATTGCCCCTAACAATACTAGGCTCCAAGCCACATGAACAAAGAAATTCCGGAAACACAAAATATCTGTCCAGGAAGCTTTTCCTAGAAGTTGTAGCAAACAAGAAGCAGTGATACAACCGGTCGAAACCAACACAGCTTTCCCAAACCACACCCACTGGCCGATGGTTTCTCCCGCAGGCAGTTCAGGAGTTGTCGCACATACCATACTCAGCAAGGAGCAAACAGCAACAAACTGTAGCAAAATAACTGTAGCTTCTCTCTTTTTATGCATCCATCCTATCATCATTCTATCTTTTTGAATATCCTATTCCATCGTACTCTATCCGTCCTCTTATCCACTGATTTCCATATCCTGACAGCCTTTCCAACAATATATTCTTCCGGTAATAACCCCCAATAACGGGAATCTCTTGAATTCTCCACCCTGTCGCCCGCCATGAAGTAATAGTTCTTTAAAAAGCGATATTCAGCAATGAGGCTATCACCTAAATATATATTCCCCGCTTCATACCGAAGACTCTTTTTCTGCTCCCACTCCACCATATTCTTGTAAAGTTTAACAGTGCGTCCATCCATCGGAACAATGTCACCTGATTTAGGAATATACAGAGGCCCGAACTTTTTCACCGTCCACCTTATCAGAGAATCTCCGGGATATGCCCTCACACCAATTGCATCATCTGTAAGGCCCTGTTCCCTTATCAGAGTCATGAACCTGTCCTGCGCATCCACGCACCCCAATGTCCCCGCATAGCCATTCACTTTGTAACGTCCGCTTACAATGCAGAACGTGTCTCCCGGCAACGCAACACACCGTTTCACATAATACTGCATCACATCCATTTCAATCTGTCTCCACTTTTTAGGACAAGGATAATTGAAGACAATCACATCATTTCTTCGGACTTTACCTATTCCCGGCAAACGTTTTATCTCCACCTGCTTTCCTGCAACGGCTTCCATCACATTGAACAATCTTGCTCCATATACCAATTTATCCACCAGTATTACATCACCGGCCAATAGCTCCGGCTCCATCGAATCACTTGGTATATGAAATGAAGTCATGCAAAAGATCTGTATCAGCAGCCATAGCACAACAATTCCACACAACCAGAGAAAGAGATTAATCCCTTTATCTACGATTTTCTTCAAGGATATGCCTCTTATTGCCATTCCGAATTATATAAAAAGTTGTTTCCCATCTTTCATATAAAAGCATCGTTCTTCTTTTCCACGAGTATGATTATGAAGCCAAAGCAAAGCGCCATCAGGTACTCCCTCATAATAGAGTTCCGTACCCTCAGCTATCTGCTTCCCTAAAGATATCCAGCCTTTAATTCCACCATGATAGAACAATTCATACCGATCCCCCAAATGGATATAATTATCATCATTGCGTGGAATCAAAATAAAGTGACTTAGAATTTGTGGAATACCCAAATCAAATATAAGTTGTTCTCCCTTTACTGCTGACATATAAAAAGAACTCCAGTCATCATCAGTCAATAAATTTAGAATTTTCTTATGTATATCACTCAAAGGATGATTAGCCCAAATCTTCTCCGGCGCTATCGCTGTTTCTGCATCTATGCCATACATATACCATTCTCCAACCTGTATTTGTTTTTCCTTCGGAGCAGAATAGCGCACATACCTGAATTTCTTCTGTACAGTTGGGAATAGTATATTATAATTTATTTTTGGAGTGTCCACAACCTGGCATAGCAATTCTGCATCCCGAAAATCCTTACGATTAGCCCCTTCTATTTTTACTCCAACAGCAGTTCCTAAAAACATAGGATTTCTCCCTATCGGATATTTTCGCGTCAATACTATACAATGCTTTCTGGTAGTATCAGGAATAAAATATTCTATTGAATCCTCTTTCAGCAAAAAAGGATAGCTAAATGTTTTCATTTTCCCAGCTTTTCGAAATGCAGGAAAATAAATCAGGCCAGGTTCCACGTTGGGAAACTCAATCTTCTTTCCATGAAATTCAGAAATATCTATCGGTTGTAATTCTGTCCCTGTAAATACACACAAATACCCCCAATGTTTATCAATAGCTTCATTACTTTCCAACTTGACGTTACTCTCTGGGAAATACTCATCACTGGCATCTTTCATGAAAGGACGCCTAAAGAAAGCAGGAACTTCCTTGTCAGTATAAAGTCCGGAATACTTTTCCGGCTGTATTCCATAACAAGTTCTATATACCTTTCCTTTTTTCCGTTCCTCCTGCGGTCGGCGCACTATCTCACGCTCTATATAATTGAAAGGTACAACAAGTCCTGTCGTATCTATCAATGCACTCCAGAAATGACGACTATTGTAACTGGGGGACATTTCATAAAAATCCATTGTTATTGGAATGCCCAATGAACGCATTACATAGGTAGCAATATCACAATTATCTCGACAGTAGCCCACTCGGTTTTCCAACAAAAACAACGCTCCTAAATGAGGCAAATTAAAATCCGTATGATTAGTAAAGCCCTCTTCTTTCAGATAATTAGCCATCACACGCGCTGCCTCTACTACATCATTCCCCTGATATAGAGAATCAAGCACAGGAGAATAACGTTCATAATATATTCGTCTCCATTTCTCTAAAGGTTCGTCCCCTATCCTATATGGAAGAACATATTCACAAAAATCCTCAAAACTATATTGCTTGCTCCAAGAGCGTTTTTCCCATGTCTCAAAAGCCAAGTCAATATTTTCAATTAAGATATCCGCTTTAATCACGTCTATATCCTTCACCACTTGCGAAGAGCTATAATCGAAAGATTTCCAATGTGTCACAATCTCATCACTAATACGTCCTTGCTGAATGCTTTCTTTTTTCATTTGCTTCAGGCTGTCTATCTCCTTTCCTACATACGTCCGGTGAGCAGGTATATTTGCAATCAAAAAGCGAGCGGCTTTCAACTTTTCAGGCTGATTCTGATAATGATCTAATACCTTCTTAAGTTCAGAACTATTCTCTCCCGCCTGATGCAAAGTGTATTGTATTCTCTCTTGCATGTGATTTGTGCAAGAAAAGAAAATACAGCAAACAAATATTATCCACGAGCATTTATAGAAATACATTATTATCTAAATTTAATTACAGCATAGTTCATATATCAATCACAAAATTATATCCCAGTTTCTAATGAGATAATTCATTTAGCTCAACAGCTGATTGGGTGAGTCACTTACTCCAACTGATGTTTGTTTAAAATGAAAATCTATTTAATTAAACATATCAAGCACAATTATATGCAGTCGAGAATTAAGATATAAATATCTCATTAGAATACATTTCACACTGCACTATCGTAATAGCAGAAATCAGTTTCCGTTTTGCTTCTAAATTCGTATCTTCGCCTGGCTTCTAAATTTTAGGGGTTACGGAGCATTCGGTATCCTATTGCAGCAACAAGTCGTTTACCGTCTGCTCCTTTTAATAATTCAATGATCACTCTATATACTATATTATATGATATTCCATTACCTGTTCATCCTCATTCACATTCATAGCTATGATATATCAAAATGTCTTTTTCATTAACATGCAAACCATCTTGCTATTTTTATTTCTGATCCGTTATTTGAGACATCTACCCTATTGGGCTGTGCCGATTATTCGCAAAACAATAGGAGAAGACGCTGTATTACAATATACAGTTATGGTTTTATCAAAATGTTCCGGATGCTCTGCTTTATACGTAACGCATAACTCTAAGCTATCATTAGGCCTGACAGGCTTTTTAAAATACTCTGCGGAAGTACAACCGCACGAGGTCACAACATCTTGTATAACTAACGGCTTATCCCCCGTATTCTTCAATACAAAAACAGCCTTTTGTTCTTTCCGCCAATCAAATTTACCCAACGGAACCAATGTTCTGCCTATATCTGCTTTGGTTCTTGTCACCTTACTCTCATCCTTCCGCCCGATCTTCTCGCTTTGAATAATTTTCAGATAGAGTTCTTTTACTTTAGGATTTATAGGATTACCGATAGCAAGCACTTTATTGTCACTATTAAGCAAAAAAGTTTGAAATGCCATATCAGTTGGAAAATGATTCAACTTATTCAAACTATCCTCTTCGTCAAAGCAAACAGGATATATAAATTTATGACGCTCTAACAATGCATACAAATCCGATTTGTTTTTCGGATAAAAATAAAAAAGAACAGGAATATTTTTATCCAAACTGACAGAGTCAACCTCCATGACAAATCCTTTCCAAAATGGTAATCGCAAATTACAACTAAAACAAGTTTCTGAATTCACATATGTGACAATACGATAATCAGATTTCATTGATAAGAAGTCTACACTATCTCTATTATCATAAGTAATAAATAAGCTATTCTCAGGAAATAAAATTTCTTTACCCATCCATTTTTTTACTATACTATCAATAGCCTCTTTTTTATTCCTATCACAAGAATAGAATACCAGTAATAGCATTAAGAAAACTCTTATATATTTTAATCTTATCATCCTACTCTATTTGCAATATATCTTTCAACGAATAGACATAAACAATCGGATTTACCTCACGACTTAAGCCATACAGTATACCTCTTCCGATACCAAAACCATATAATGATTTAGATAACAAGCAGTGGACTATAGGATTACCCTCCCAGTCATAGACCAACAAATGTGAACAATTGTAAGCGTCATTACCTTTTTCTCTCACATTTTTCCCCGAATACAGCAGATATATAAAACGTTCATCAGAATCTATGTCGCTAATAGTATAGATATCGTCCCTGTCAAAAGTTACAGTTCTTCCGGTCTCTGCCGTCTGAAACTTTGGAAAAGAATAATGACGTTCCTGTTTCAGCCTTAAACCGCCATCAGAAAGTATCTCATAAAAATCAATCAACCCAAAACAGGCCAGTACTAATGTATTTTGATTACCCGCCATTATAGTCCCTGAGAACAAAGCACCTTTATGTCTCTGATCAAGAGGCTCTATACTTTCATGTGCCGGATAATCCATACATGTCATCACTTTATTTGTTCTTTTATCAAACGAGTATATGCGTCCTTCGCTAAACAACCCGATACCAAATATATGATTCCCCGTTTCATAGAAACGGAGAGGGGTATCTCCTTCTTTTATCGGCAATTCATATACCAATGAATGTTTTGTGGTAGTATCTTCCTGCAACATTTCCAAATCCATTTCATAAATTCGTCCCCGCCTATAATCCGCAAAACGAAAGGAAGCGGGATGGTCTGTATCGACTGTAACATATCGCGGCATTTCATCTACGCCTTGCCCTATGACATTACGGACTGTGACAAGATCAGATCTCAAATTCCAAAATTCCAACTTTTTCTTGCCAGCCATGCTGTGAAAAATCAGGAAGCTATCTTTATAGTGGATATAGTGCGGATTGAGAATTTCCATCTTCTCCAAATCCAAAGAGTCAAGCAGTTGTAAATCTACTGTCCGTGTAAAATCAGAAAATATGGAATCGTCTTTACTACTACATGCAGAAAGAGACAAGACAATTAATATACTTATAAATAATTTCATTTCAAATATTATCTAAAAGGCGCTAAACGCCAAGAAGCAAATACTACAAATAATATACTTAATTAGCATTAGCTTATTAACAGCCATATTATTCTAAATTCCCATTGAATAAAATGAAAACAATGTATACTTCCCGTCCTTTAGCGACCTTTACTATTTCAATTAGTTATGCATAAAATGTACCTTCTTCCTCCCATTGTTCCCAAGGATAATAATACAGGCAGTAGCTATTTTTCACACAAGCACAAGGTTGACCCACAATTATTTCATCCCAAGCCAATGCCTCAACATTAGCCAAAGCTAAATCAGACATAATATCAGATTTTTGTGAAGCATAAACACTATATTCTGCTACAGCTACAAAAGCTGCAACAAAAGCTATTTTCATAAATTTCTTCATTTTTATATTGCTTAAAATGAAATCCTATTTAATTAAACATATCAAGCACAATTATATGCAGTTAAGAATTAAGATATAGACATCTCATCAGAGCACATTTCACACTGCACTATCGTAACAGCAGAAATCAGTTTCCGTTTTTATAGAATAAAGCACTTAGCATCATGCGTCATTTGACTGTACTACCTTATTGAAAGTTCTGATTTACCTATAGCATACTCTCCATCCTTGCCTATCATCAGCACATACACGGCAGAATCGTCATACGAGACACAAATATTGCGGACGGTAGGATTCACTTTGTACACACAGTCCAATACACCATTGGCAGTAAAACGGATGACGTAGCGAAACTCTATCTTGCGAGTATGCCCTAAATCAGTTCCATCATACAACATATAAAAATAGTTTTCAGAACTACAAGCATCCATACAATTCCTTATATCATCCTTAAGAAGTTCAAAGCCGGAACTCTCCGAAATTCTATCCTCAAATCCTCCTGTTCCCAAACAGAAAGAATCTTTCTTCATCCAACTGCCATCATCCTGTTCCGCATAAAAAGCAATTTCGGAAGCATAAGATGGAGCAAACATCAGACACCTTGCTCGTTCGTTAAAAGCTAAACGCCCCTGAAACAGTCGATACTTGGCAGATATATCCCTTATGTCAAATCTTGAATAGAGGTCAATACATTCACTTTCCTTTCCTTGTGCATCAAAAAATGACAATATGCCTTGTTCAAACATCCCTAAACAAGCATATCCGTCATGCATTTGAGCTACCCTATCCGCTCCTTCCAAACTTACCTCCTGAAAATCAAAAATTGAATCATTAAACAGTCTATCAACCCGATATCTTCGGCAGATTCCACTTTGTCTTTGAAGCACGCTTATAGTATGATTCCTATCAGACACGTCAATAGCAAGAGGAGCAAGCACTTCACCGGGTCCCTGCCCTATGTTTAAAACTCGAACCCAAGAAGAGTCCGACAAATTATACAGAAACAATGCCTTTCCATCAATATTGTCCCCAATTATCAATATGCTGTCCACAATCTCTATCTGAAAAGGTCTACCAAGAATTGTTTCCAACGATATTTCCTGAAAAAGCAATTCGGAAGTTGCCAAATCTTCCATCGCTTTTCTCCCTTTTCCTCGATTGTCCTCAGAACAAGCCGACAACCCGGCCAATAAAACCACAAGAAACAAACATCGCAAATAACACATATACTATATATTTAAAATCAGATTGCTTAATCCCCAATTAAGCAATCCGAAAAATCATTATTTATAAAACATTTTATATCCCTTTCCAGAACCATCTGCAGGATAGAAAGTTCCACAAAAATCGCCATTGCAATCACTACTGTTACAGCAATCTACAGTTCCATTATTTTCTGAATTATTTGCCAATGCTTCCACATTCGCCAACATCAAATCGGACATAGTATCTGTTTTCTGATTTGCGTAAACACCATATCCTGCAATTGCTATAAACGCCACAACAAATGCCATCTTAATTATTTTATTCATACACTTTTTCAATTTTATCAGTATAAGATCATTTATTTTTTATAATTTACCACAAGCACAATACTTGTGTACCAGAGTCAAGATATTAAATCTTGGAGAGCCTTTGCTTTGCCATATCTATCGAAATAGCAAAAACACATTCCAAAATCAAATTCTATTTCCTATCTTTGCCTTCACCCCCTTCCTTTTTTAGAGGTTACGGAGCATTCGGTATTCCATTGCAGTAACAAGTCGTTTACCGTCTGCTCCTTTTGACATAAATTAATTAACGCTACATACCATTTATATGGTATTCTAATATAGGCTCATCCTCATTCACATCCGTAGCATAAATAACTCCACGCT